>Ga0181380_1000082_pt1 | contig 38751 bp, 35 predicted proteins | sample 3SPOviralmetaG_FD_130116 | JGI IMG/M metagenome (GOLD analysis project Ga0181380, IMG submission 130116) | Marine viral communities from the oligotrophic San Pedro Time Series (SPOT) site, San Pedro Channel, CA, USA - 3 SPOT_SRF_2009-08-19 | ecosystem: Environmental > Aquatic > Marine > Strait... | reverse complement strand
GTCTTCTCCTGCGCTTTGAGGGCGGCGTAGTAGGCGGCTTTGGCGGCGTCACAGGCTGCGTCGCAGGCGGCGTAGGCGGCGAGGAAGGCGGCATCCAGTTCGGCCTTGAGCTGTTCGAGGGTTTTGTCGGGGTCAGTCATAGGGTTTCTCTTGGGCTTCCAAAGTACGTTTTGCTACGTCGTTAGTCAACTTTTCTTGTGCCGTGCGGCGGCAAGCTGCTTACCGCGCTCCCTGAGCTTCGCCAGGGTCTCAGGACTCATCTGCCTCGGAGGCCGTGTCTTGCAGCCCGCCTCCTTCAAGCACTTCTCCAAACGCTTGGCTTCCTCCTTGCCGATGAACACGGCCACCAGGTCGATGTACGCTCGGTTGAACGGCCAGTGGTGTCGCGCCCTCGCGCCCGCAAGATTGTGGGCCAGCTCGTGCAGGATGATGGGCTTCGACCGCGCCCAGCGGGGCAGGTTGATCGTACCGTAGCCGCCCCGTGCGATGCGCGTGCCGCGACCGTCTTTGATGATCAAGCCGTACCGCTGGATCGGGCAATGACCGTCGCGGTCACGATGGCCGTGTTGCTCGCGCAGCCGAAGCCACGTCTTCGAGTTGACGACCTTGTGAGCGAACGCACACGCTGACTCGAAGCGACCGCCGTCAATTAGGAGACGGAAGTCAGATCCGAAGGCTTCGCGCTCTCCGTCGTAGCACTTCTGCCTGCGGTTGTCCCGCGTGGGGATCTGGTACTTCTTGCCCTTGAAGGTGTGAGAGACTGTAGACATGTCAGAGCTTCGGTTGGGGTTTCAGAGAAACGATCAGGCCGTCCAGACGATATCGAATCGCCCGCCGTAGCCGTCACAGTAGAGTTCGCGGTCGCGAGCCAGCCAGCCCGGAACCACCAGCATCATGGTGCCGTCCTCACGGTCTTCGCGCTCCTCGATCTTGGAAATCGGGATCCAGACCTCGCGCTCGATCTCGACGTAGGAGACTGGGCCACCGACAACCGGATCAGGGTAGACGACCGTGGCCGCGACCAGCATCGCGCGCTCAGTGGAGCGGACGAGGCGGGCGGACGAGATGCAGAAGGTTCCGTTGTCGAGCAGCATGGCTTTGTGTGTCAGAGAAAGGCGATGCACACAAGGTAGCCCCCTCTCGGCAGGAGTCAATGGTCATTTTGAACTTTTTTGCCGTCCTCTCCCCGACCAGCTCGACGAGCCACGTTCTGCCGCCCCATCCGCTCCAGTCGATCGACGGACTTCTTCAGCTTCAGTTGATGCGCCTTCGATGACACGCTCTTGACCGTGCGCCCGACCCGTCGAGCGATCTCCAGGTTGTCCGTCTCTGGGTACAGCCTGACTAGCACATCAAGCTGTTCTCGGGTCCAGCGCGGCATCCGCACGCCACGGAAGGTCGCCTTGTCCTTGCCCAGCGCGAGCGAGCGAGCCATGTCCTCAATGTGCGAAGTGGCGACCCCAAAGTGACGCGCTAGTTCGCGGTTGCTCCGTCTGCCGTACAGCAGCTTCAACTGCTGCACTTGTTCTTGCGTCAGCTTGTAAGTCACAGTTCTTCGACCTTCTCCTTGAGCGCATCGAACGAGCACGCTTGGTGACTCCATTCGACAATCGCGGGGCCTTCCGCATGAAGCGGCTTACCGTTGTCGTCGATCGACCCGAGCCCGACCGCGCGGACAACAAGACTCAGCAGCTTGCTCTCAGGATCCGCAGCCAGCGCCGCCCCGAAGACCACGCGCGCATAACGGATCGCCGCGAGTGCGGCCTCCTTCGGCGTCTCGGCTTCGTAGTTCCAGCGGTGCAGCCATGCGTCATCGTCGCTGGTGCCGAAGCCTAGCTGCACTTCATACACGACCGTTCGTGACCAGCCCAGCCGCCGCATCCGGCCAGTCACATCCGGGTCTGTGTCGCTAACTACGGTGCCGAGGTAGATCATCACGAGACTGCTGTTCAGTTCTTCGGGACGTACTGTGCCTTTGTGCGACGACACAGTTGGACAGATCAGAACGTCGCCCAGCGCGGGACTAAAAGGGTTCATAGTGAATTGGGTCTTGGTTGATGGTTTCAAGGTTGATGTGCCAGTTGTGCGGCCCGCCGAAGTTAGTGTCGAAGTGCGCCCGCGACTCCTCCAGAGTGGGCAGCCTGTAGGCACGCGGTCGATCAATCGTGCGCTGATCTCCTGTCTCCGTGATCACCATCATCTGCCGCCCAAGCTGAACACGGTTCACCCCGTTGGGCAGCAGTCGCTTCAGCGCCTGGCCCAACTTGGTCGCGCCTGAGCGGTAGTGGATGTTGTACGTCCTCAGGTACTGCACAAAATCGTACGCGAGGTTTGAGCATACGACGTAGGGAGGCCAGTCCTCGCCAGGAAACAGCTCCCCGTCCAGCAGTTTGGCGTACCACCACTGCTCCTCTGGACTCATCGAGTGGACCTGCTGCTGGCGCAGAGCGTCCGTGTGGGGCACGGCTCGGACATCGAAGCCCTTGAGGTCCACATGCAGCAGGTAGTGGAGCAGCGCCTCCTGGCCGCCGTTCTTCATCTCCTCGTCGATCGCGGAGAAGAAGGCCCGGTCCTGTAGGTTCTCGTCGCCCACCTCCAGCATGAGGAAGCGGCGCTCGTCCGTCCCGGCGGGCACGACCCACTCCTCGTTCGAGGCCATGATGATGTGCAGGTAGTTGCGAGCCGTGATGGCGTTGACCCCCTTGCCCTCGATCATCAGCGTGTCCTCGGTGATGAGGCTCTTGAGGATCGACTCGTGCTTCTTGTCGCCCGCGTAAAACGCCTCGTCGGCGAACAGGATCGAGCAGTCCCGCAAATGAGAGTTGAAGCTGCCGACGAGGTGCTTGGCGTCCACGACCTGGAGGTAGTGCCTGCCGAACAGCCGCCCAAAGGTGTTCGCGAACTTGCCCTTGCCCGCGCCCTTCTTGCCTTTGAGCACAACAGCGACGTGGCCCTGGCGATCCGGGTGCTGCACAGCGGTCGCCATCCAGCCCACGAGGTAGCGATACACATCCTCGTTTCCAGAGCAAATGTTGCGGCGGCAGTGGTCGAGGAACTTCTCGCACGCTCCTGGGCGAGCCTCGACGGAAAAACCTTTCCACAGGTTGAAGGCGTCGGCCACATCGTGTCCGGGCACGAACACCACGCGATCGTACTGCCGCCGCTGCCCGTGGCGAATCCACCAGAGCCCAAGCGGCATCTCCTTGTCGTCGCCCATTGGGATAAGTACGTTCGAGTAGCGGTTCTTGAAGTCCTCAAACGTCTGGTACGACAGCACCGATCGGCGCATCCCGTCGTCGAATGTCTCGCTGATGATGCGGCATTTGCCGCCGATGTCGCCGATGACCGCGTGCCGCTCGTTGATCTTACGGAGCCATGGGTCGATCGCCTCTTCCTTGGCGCGCTCGATCTGCCGCAAAGCGTACCGTTCTGCGCGACGGCCTTGCTCAATGATCGACTCCGCGATGGCAAACTTCGGATCCGTCAATACGGAGTAGATTACGGCGTCGTCTACGCCCGCGCGCACGAGCGCGCAGCAGACGTAGAACACGGCCTCGGAACGCGACGGGAAGCGTTGCGGATCATCGGGATCATCGCCCTGCACGATGATCTGCTTGCACTGCTCCGGTACGTTGTCGCCCAGATCATCGACGTGCTCCAGGCGCTGGACGTTCTCGCTCTGAATCTGGACGAGGTTGCCCTGAAAGCCCAAGTCGCTGCTGGACTGCACGAGCGGCGCAGGAGTAAACGCCGACAGTGGGTAGACCCTCTCGCCCTCGTGGGCGACGACTGCCGCAAGACGGGCGCTGCGGCCCTTCGCGATCTTGTTCGCGTCTGGGCGATTGATCGTACCCGGCAGCCGCATGATGCGGTCCACGTTGTGGCACGCATCGCCGTCGAAAAGGATCTCAAGCTGCTGATTGTATCGCTTGGCCTCCTCGTACTTTGAGGAGTCGCCATGGATCGACAGCGGCTCGTCCAGCGTCCAGTAGGCATGATAGCCGCCGCCGCTGTCGATCACCCACGTCGGGGGCGGCACAGACTCGGGAAGCCGCTGCGTCAGCAGATCAAGCGCCCGCGCCCTCTCGGCTTCCAGTTCTTGCCCTGGGCGCGGGTCGATGTCAACGTGCAGAAAGGCCAGCGCGGCGATGTCCTCGCGCTCGGCCTTCTTACGCACAGGCTTCAGCGTCGGGTTGACGCTGAAGTAGATGTTGTGATCCACTCCCTTGGCACCTAGCCAAGCAAGCGCCTCTTGCTCCTCAGCGGTCGCGAAGGAGCGCGTCTCGATACCCTTTTTGTCGGGCTTGATCGCGGTAAGGACCCAGTACCCCGTAGGGCGAAAGGCTTGCAGGAAGGAGACGGATTCGCGGTAGTTGGGATTCATTCGGTGCTGGGGCGTGGTGCGTGCCGCCGAAGAGCCGCACCAAGTTCACGTTTCATGTTGACATGGGTGTGCCACGTAGCGCAGGCGACACGTTCCAGCTCATGCCGGGGTACGCGCCCAAGGTGCTCCGCAGCAACAGGGCCTCTGAACAGTAGCCAATTAGTTCGTACTTGCAATAACAAGAAAACGGCACCTCCCTTTCGCCATCGCTCGTTCAAAAACAATCGCTGTTGTGGAGTAAAGTGTGGAACTGCAACTTTGGATCGCTCTTGCGCGGGCCAGCGCGGCAGCCACTTCAGCTCGACCCATCCGTCAATATAATTGAGGTCTGGCGTGCCGGGAAGACAGGGGTTCTCGACGGCAAAGCCGTCAAGGTTCCTGAGGGCCTTGACGACCTTCCCCCTCATCGCGGATTCGCTCATTCTCCGTTTGTGTGCTCGAACCTCGCTTCTTGCGGGGTGTCTTCTTGGTTTTGGTACTTGCCGTCGTACGGCTGCTCGGCGGGTTCATCGAGCTGATGACAAACAATCTGCGCGATAGGGTCGCCCGATGCAAGCACGATGGCCTCTGCGCCGTGATTGGTGAGCTCTAGCGTGAGATAGCCCTTCCAGCCGGGCTCGATCACCGTGTTCTGCACGGCGATGCCCTGCCGCGCCCAGGTGCTCTTGTCGTGGACAATGCCCAGCACATCGCTGGGCATATCGAAGTGCTCCTTGGTCACGGCCAAGATGAAGTCGCCCGGATACAGCGTGATCTTGTCTTCGAGCCCGTCCAAGGCGACGCGCACGTCGTATCCGGCCATCGAGAGTCCATACGACATCCCGTTGTGATGGGTGCGTTCGTTGAACGGCGTGAAAATGCCGCGCTTTCGGATGCTCTGTCCCGACAGGATCATTTGATGTCTCCCCAGTTAGGGCCAACTTCGATGTCAACACGGTGCGGCACGTTGCAGGGTACGCACGTCCGCATGATCTGGGCGAGGTGTTCCGCCTCGTCCCGGCTGTAAATGGTCAGGTCCAGTTCGTCATGGACCTGGAGCTGCAAGTCGATGCCCGCCTCATGAGCCAGCACCATCGCCTTCTTCGTCTGGTCTGCCGACGAGCCCTGGATCAGACGGTTCAGCGCCTTGTGCGTCCCGTCGAAGCCCGACCCCTCCGAGAAGGGCCGTCTCATTACCCCCGAAGCGGCAGCCGGAAAGTGGCAGCGACGGCCCAAAACAGTACGAATGTAGCCGCGCTCCTTGGCGACGTTCTCTGCACGACGCGACAGGTCACGGATGAAGGGCACCTTTGAGTCGAAGGTGTCGAGGAGCTGCTGCCCCTCGGGACCAGCGCCCTCGTACTGCCGCCCGTCCCGCGTCTGCCGCCACTCGGTCGGCAGGCCCAGAGACTTGCACAGTTTGCCGCCGCCCATCGAGTAGCAGAGCCCAAGGTAGATGGTCTTGGCGTTGCCTCGGTGCTGCTTGCGCTCCTTGGGACTCCACGAGTCCCACTGATCTTGACCGTGGATCAGGATGGTCATCATGTCGTGGTTGTCCGTCTTCGGGTCGTGGCGGTAGCGTTCCGCCGCCTCGCGGGCTCCTCGACAGTTCGCCATCTCCGCAAAGTGAACCAGCCACCTGGGCTCCTGCTGCGAGAAGTCAAGACACGCCCACTCACCGCCCTCGTCGGGCAGGTAGATCGAACGCCACAGCGGCCCAAGGACAGGATCGCGAGCAGGCTGGTTCTGGACGTTCGGGTCGGAACTCGACAGCCGCCCAGAAGCCGTGCCCTTCGCATCGCCGCTGCCGTCCGGGGTGCTACGAAGCTGATGGAACGTCGTGTGAATGCGCCCGTTGACCTGATGCTTGCGGATCGACTCCACGAAGGTCGTACGTACCTTGTTGTATTTCTTGGCCGCAATCAGCGCATCGGCTGCCGGGTGCTGAAGGCTTTGCAGCGTGGCACTCTTCAGCTCGACCTGACCCGTCTTCGTCCTGGGCAGCGTACCGACGGCGGATTCGAGCGCAGGGCCGATGACCGACGACCTGTTGATATCCTCCACCGTGACGCGATGTCCCGTCAGGCGCGAGAACTCGGCCAGCGAGTCTTCCTCTTCGCGAAGGGCACGGGCCTCGACGAGATCGAGTTTGCTCAAGTCGATCTTCACGCCGCGTCGGCGCATCGACAGTAGCGCGGGAAGACAGCGGCTTTCGAGGTCGTACAGGTCCCACAGGCGCGGCCCGTGCGGGTCAGCGGCGTCCTCGGCCTCGATGCGCTTCTCCTGCACGTTGATGAGCTGGAGCGGGAGCCTCGCATCCATTTCCGCGTACGGACCAACGTGGCGGGCCGGGAGCTTCCACATCTCGGCTTTCGGATCGACGTTGAACATCTTGGCGGCTGCCTGGAGATGCGTCTCATCCTTGCCGGGGAAGCCGTTGTATTTCGCCACGTTGTTCAGCGAGTAGCTGCGCTGAAGCTCGTCGAGCAGCGGCTCCGCGATCTGCACGTCGCGAAAGAAGCGCGGCTCGAAGACGATGCCCAGCTCGGTGAGGTAGTCGAGATCGTACTGCAAGTTTGCGCCTACGATGTCGCCACGGAACACCGCCGCCTGATCCTTGAGGTACTGGATGACATGCGCGGCATCGAGATTGTCCCCGCCCTGATGAGCGATCGGCAGGTAGTACGCGGGTGCGTGCTCCAGATCAGCTCGCGTGTCTTCTGGGTACTGCATCGCGAACGAGATGCCCGTGACAAAACCACGACGACGGACCCCGATCCCGGTCTTCTTGAGATCGGGGTCACACGTCTCGATATCGACGGCAACGCGCATGGCCCCCTGCCACGAGGGGAGATCGGAAAGGCTAGGTGGCGTCCAATTCGAGTTCGGGAGGTAAAGGGGCAACTGAACCATCAGGAGGGAAACTCGTCAGGGGTGCGCGTCCAAACGTGTTCGTTCACGAAATCCGCAAGCTCAATCGGGATGCGGTTGTTCTGGAGCCACACAATCGTCTTCGCGAGAGCTGTCTGGGCGTTCTGGTTGCCCATGGCAATCTGCTCCTTCGCCCAAAGGTGGTACTCGACGGCATCAAGGCCCATCAGCCAGAATCGATCTCGCTCGTCGAGCTGCACAGTCCAGCCCAAACGCTTCGAGACGCGAGCCTCGACTTGTGCCAATCGCTTTCCGAACTCTCCGTCCGACAGTTTGGCGGGCTGCGGAATGTCTCCTGTCCATCGCTCCGCTAGGTCGTGATACATTACCGCGACCATTAGCTCTTTCGAGCAGTCGGGATATAGCGCGACCAGAAGAGTTAGCATGTCGAACGAATGCTGACCCACCGTATAGCTGCCGTGATGCGGCATCGTGTGCGACCGCTCTACTTTAGACGCCTCACGCAACCTCTGAACAAGTGTAGACATCGGGGTAACCTCCGTCATTCGCACTCTCCCGTGATCTGGCACGACACCTTTTCTTCCTCTTTGGACTTTAGAATCCCCATGCGCTTGCCTCCGGGATTGAAGGTCGTGCAGCCTTTTGCCCCACCTTGCCAAGCGCGTACGTACAGCTTTTTGAAGTCTTCCCATGGCATGTACGGTGGTACGTTGCAGGTTTTTGAGACCGCCGAATCGACAAACTCCTGAGCACAGCACAGCACGTCAACGTGCTCTTGGGCAGTCACCTTGTCCGCCGTCTTGCCCGTGACGCCGAGGAACTTGTAGCCGTAGTCCTCGATCGTCAGATTGACCGCGCCGTCGAACTCCTGGACGGTGCGCTCAACGGACAGCGCAAAGACAGGCTCGATGCCCGACGAGACGTTATCTGCTGTCAGCGAAATGGTGCCCGTGGGCGCAATCGAGATCAGGTGCGAGTTGCGGATGCCGTGCGCGCGGATAAGTTCACGAATGTCCTCGGGCAGTGTTTTGATAAACTCGCCGTCGAGGTAGCTTTCCGCGACAAACTCGGGGAACGCGCCGCGCTCCTCCGCAAGCAGCGCCGACGCCCGGTACGCCTCGTCACGAAGGATGGTCAGCAGCTTGCGCTGCTCTTCAAGATACTTAGGCGTTCCGTACTCATGGCCTAGCGCCTCGATCGCGTTCGCCATGCCCGTGACGCCCAAGCCCATGCGGCGCTTGCTCTTGGCCTCCTTCTCCTGCTCGTACAGCGGGTAGCGGGCCACGTCAATCACACGATCCATCGCCGCGACGACAGGCGCGATGTCCTTGACGAACCCAGGGTAGTCAAACGCAACGGTAGGCCCGTCGCTGTAGGAGGTGTCGTGATTCTTCACGACGTACTTCGTCATGTTGAAGCTGCCCAGAAGGCACGCGCCAAACGGCGGAAGCGGCTGCTCTCCGCACGGGTTAGTGGCAGCGATGTCCTCGCAATAGCGAAGGTTGTTCATCTCGTTGATGCGGTCGATGAACAGCACGCCGGGCTCGGCCCAATCCCACGTCGAGCGCATGATCTTGTCCCAGAGCGCGCGAGCGCGGACGGTGCGGTATACCTGCCCGCCGAAACGCAGCGCGAACTCCGAGTCGCTCTCGACCGCGAGCATGAACTCGTCGGTCACGCCGACGCTGACGTTGAAGCCAGTCAGCGCGCCCGTGTTCTGCTTGGCGTGGATGAACTCCTCGATATCCGGGTGGTCAACGCGCATCACACCCATCTGGGCACCACGGCGATGGCCCGCCGAGGCGATGGTCTGACAGATGGCGTTGTAGATCCCCATGAAGCTGATCGGCCCAGAGGATCGCGAGCCCAGCTTGCGGATCTCGGAACCACGAGGGCGAAGCGTCGAGAAGTCGTAGCCGATGCCACCGCCCATCTGCATCGTGCGAGCGGCCTGCTTCGCACGCGACATGATCGACCCTTGGCCGTCCGTCAGTGAGTCCTCGATCGTGCCAGAGACGTAGCAGTTGTAGGGCGTGGTATCGCGACTGGAGCCAACCGCGCTTTGGATGCGCCCACCGGGAAGAAACCGCTGGCTGATGAGGATATCCCGGAACGCATGGAAGTCCTCCCCATCCGTGAGCGCAGCAGCAACACGGTTGGCGTACTCGCGAAAGCTCTCCCCTGGAGTACGGTACTTGTCGGCGTGGAGGTTCTCAGCGAACGGTGTTTGCGGGCCTTCGGTCATTGGATCAGGGTTACTCGGGGATGAGGTTGAATGTATGCCCGTCGATGACGAGCTGCGGGTGGTCGGTGTCGATCTCGACGACACCGGGCGTAATGGTCATAGTGACCTTCGTGGTGTCCTGTTGGTCAGCACAGACGGGTTGGACATAGATGCTTCTGATACAGAGCGCCTGGGTAAGGTCAACGCTGCCGTAAAGCACCTTCGTATCCATGGGCGAACGACCCAGGACAACTTTCAGTTCAGGCTTGCTCATTGAATCAAGGTCAGGCGCTCGGCGGCGCGAGTAATAGCCGTATACAGCCACTTCGACGACTGTTCGCGGAAGCAGTGCGACTCGTTGACAATCGCCACCTTGCCCCACTGAGACCCCTGGGCCTTGTGACAGGTGACGGCGTAGCCAAAGTCAAAATGTTCGGCTTCCTGCATCTCATAGAACGGGATCTCGTCCTGCCGGTCCTCGAAGTAGTGCCGAAAGGCTACCACATCGAAGGTGTATGGATCAGCGCTGTCGAACGACCGCACCCACAGCTTGATCCGGTCGTCATCCAGAATCTCGCAGTCGTCCACGATCCATTGTGAGCCGTTCAAAAGTCCGCTGTTGCGATTGTTGCGAAGGCAGACCAGCTTGTCGCCCGCCACCGGCAGCCCAGATGCAAAGCCCTTGACAGTCTTGCGAATCAAGTGGTTGATCGTGCGCCGCGTGGCGTTGCGCCCAACGATGATCTGGTCGTGAGCCGCCAGCTCCTCGATGCCCAGGGTTCCCTTCTCTACGACCCTGGAGTCGCCGTAGCTGCCATAGGCGATGCGCTCGCCGTTCCGTACGGAGGTTGCCATGCTGACGATGGGGCTGCCCTCTGCCTGCCGGTGAATCTCCGTCAGCATGATGTCGGGCTGCGCGTCGGTGAAGTACCCGCCATCCTTGACTGGGGGAAGCTGGGCGGGATCGCCCAGCGCGAGGATGCGCGTGCCGTACTCCAGCAGATCCTCGGCGATCTGCCTGCCGACCATCGACACCTCATCGAGCACGACGAGGCTGGCGTGGAGCACGGGAGACTCTAGGTTGCGCGTGAACGTGGGCCGCTTGAGGTTGTCCTTCTCCTCGGCCAGTTCGACAGCAATCTCGCGCCTCCTGTCGGCGTCCTGTTCCGCGTTCAGGTCGGCCTGGAGCTGTGCCAGACGCTCCTGGCTGCGCTCACGCGGCAGGTAGATCATCTGGTGGATGGTCATCGCGTTGGCGCACCCCTTGGACTGCAAGACGAGCGCGGCCTTGCCCGTGTATGCGCCAAATAGGACTGGCCCAGATACCTCTGAAACGAGGTGCTGGGCAAGCGTCGTTTTGCCTGTACCGGCGTAGCCGAAGAGGCGAAAGACCTGTTGATCACCATCTTGAAGCCACGAGCGGACTCCTTGGATGGCCTGTTCTTGTCGGGGCGACCAAGAATGTGTCATCTATACACCAATGAGAAACGAAGTGGGCGGGGGCCTCTCACCCCCTCGGCTGCCTAGCAGCTTGGAAACGTAGTCTCAGAAAACAGTGTCGTCGCTGCGGACCGTTGCGCCGTCGTCCTGCGAGTCGTAGGCGATGTTTGCAGAACCCGCCATCACGTCAGACTTGAAGTTCCGTGCCGCGTCGAGCAGAGCCGCCTGCGGTCCATCCGGGTCAATCAGCGACGGCAGCACACCGTTGCGGAAGACCGGATCGCCTTCGGGCTGGTTGACTGGGCGCAGCACCCAGTTGTACCAAGTGCCTTCGCTGTTGGACTGCTCATCGGTGCTGACGCGCAGCCGGTGAGCGAACAGCGGAGCATCGGGGAACTTCCGCAGCTCACCAATCGACTTCTTGTAGGGCTGGATGCCCGACGAGGTAAACGCAAGCATGGCGAAGCCAGCGGGCACCGTGTCGTCCGCGTTTGCGAGCGTCATGCACGCGAGGTAGAACGTCTCAACCAGCTCATGCCCTTCGGGGGTAATGAGACGGCCCTTCTCGTTCTTCTTGCACTGGGCAACCACGGGGTCGTGAAGCCCACGGCGACCGACCAAGCCGCCGCCTTGGCTGCGAGGACGCCACTCGACGTACAGGTGCTCGGTGATGCACGGAACGATCACGATGTCCTCGTGCAGCTCGCGGGTCACAGTGTCGAGCATGAGTCCCGGCTCCGCGCCGGGGATCTTGCTGTCCTTCTTTGCGACCTCAGGGGAAAGCGCCTGAAGGATGCGGATAAACGGCACAGCCTGATCGGCTGCGGTCATGTTCTCCATACCCTCCCCAGCCATCTCGCCGAAGTCAAACGGCATCACCATGGCGCCAGTGGAAGAGGAAGTGGCGACCGCCTTGGTCGCAGCAGTTTTTTTGGGTGTCATGTCAAAATCAGGGTTATGCAGCGCCCACTTTTACGGCTGGCGGTGCGGTGAGCCGCGTCACTTCTTCGGTGACTTCACCTCGGCCTTGTCGTAGGTAGACGCGCCGAAGATGTCCATCGGGACCCGGTTGCTCGGGTCGGCAAGCAGCCGCCGCAGCAGCGCCCGCAGAGAGCTGGACTCTACCTTGCGGCGAGCGCCCACGCTCATGTCTTGTGCTTGCAGCTCCTCCATGAGCTGCTGGGCCTTGTCATCCTCGCCCATAGCGAAGGCAACCTCGACCGTGCGCTTGATCAGGCCGCCTTGGCCGTTGCCCTCCAGCCACCGGAACGCCTCGCTCTCGCGAGCTTTGGGGATCGAGGCTCGCACGTCGGATTTGATCTTCACCTTGTAGCCCGACGTGGTGGTGAACTCGGCCATCCCAGCCTCGCGCATGGCCTCGGGGATCAGGTGCTCCTCGTAGTGGCGAACGCGCTTCATGCGCTCCTTGTATTCGGCCTCGGCCTTCGCGGCGTCCACTTGGGCGTCGAGGTAGGCATCTACCGCATCGGTGATCTTGCCAAGTTGATCGACGGTAGGCCCGTCGCTGTAGTCGGAGTAGTTGTGAATCATGTCAAATCCAGTTTCGCAGCTCATCGCCCTGGACGGTGGCTGCCATCTCGTATTTGGTTCGCAGTGCGTTGATGATCTGATCGTCCACCGTGTCCTGGGCACAGAGGTCGATGATCTGGACGGCGTGCTCCTGCCCAATGCGGTGAGCGCGGTCCTCGGACTGAAGGCGCTTCGAGAGTTTGTAGCTGTTGTTGAAGTACACGACGGTCTTCGCGCAGGTGAGCGTGATGCCCTCCGCGCCCTTGGCTGGGTTGGCGACGAAGACGCGCGCATCTCCAGCCTTGAAGGCATCGACCGCTTCGCCCGCTTCGGACTCAGTGCATTGCCCGTCGTAGCGAACGGCGTCAATCTTGGCCTCGCGGAGTGCCGCGAGGATGTGGTCGATGTCGTAGCGGTACTTCGCCCAGACGATCACTTGCTGGCCGTCCGCCTCGCTGATCACGTCAAGCAGGGCGTCGATCCGTGGGTTCTTGTCGCCCAACGGGACAAGCTGCTGCTCGTCCGTGTCTGGGTCTTCGGTGGGCAGGTAGCCCGACGTGACTTGCTGGAGGCGAAGGCGCATGGTGATCGCGAGCGCGGCGGTGATCGGCTGACCGTCGATCCAGGTCAGCATCTCGTCGCGCAGGTCAGTGTAGGCCCGCCACTGGGCGGGGGTCAACTCAAAGTAGCGTTTCGAGTATAGCTTCGGAGGCAGGTCCAGTACATTTTCTTTCAGAAGCCGAGACCCGTACTTCGTCACAACCTCGTTCAGCATCGGGAGGTTACGGAAGCGAATCAGCTCGGGGAACTGCCTCCCGTTGCCCAGTTGGCGGGTCTGCCAGACGCCGAACGTGGCCTTGAACGCCGAGTAGTCGCCGCAGCCGACGCTGTTCCAGGCGCTCTCGTCCAGCCACTTGATCTGGGTGTAGACATCGAACGGCTTGTCATCGACGACCGTGCCCGTGAGGATGCGTCGGTAGGGCAGGTACTTCGCCAGCGCCAAGATCCGCTTCGTGCGCTTCGCGCCCGGCGACTTGATGTAGGGCGACTCGTCCAGCACGCCCATGCACTGGCGGTCATCGACGAACCGCTTGATGAACTTCGCGCCCTTGTCCGTCATGATGCCGTTGTACGACATGCACACCACGGAGAGCCCATCGTGGGCGAGCACGGCTGCGGCCTCGTCGGCGTGGGCCTTGTTGCCCGCCTTCGAGGTCATCCAGTGCATGACGCGCATCTGGGACGCAACCTCGTCGGGCATGTGCGTCGGTAGCTCGTCCACCACCCAGTTGCGGTGGACGCCGTTGGGCGCAAGGACGAGGAGCCCACGGATTGCGCCCTTCTCGTAGAGGTGCGCGGCGGTGTCGATGCACGGCTTGGTCTTGCCGCACCCCATCTCCCAGAAGAGCCCACGGGACTCTAGTTCGCAGGAATGACGGTACTCGTCGAGCTGGTGTGCGTAGGGGGTGGTCTTGAACTTCACGCTGTCAGAACTTTTAGCTAGAAAAAACCCGGACCCCAGAAAGGTCCGGGCGGTGACCCAGAGCCATGCTACCCCATCACGGCGGTCCAGGCCACCTGATTATGAAGTAATCGCGGCTTTGATCCCGACCCACAGAGCGCCAGCGAAGCCTGTAACGGCGACCGCGACGAGCACCAGTAGCCCACGGCTCTGGATGCGCTCAGAGGCTACGCGCAGCTCACGAACGAAGTGCATGTCCTGCTGAACACTGAGCGGCTGGGCCGCGTCCACACCTAGCGTGAGCAGTGTTTCATGGACTGCCTCGCGTACTACATCCGTCACGTCATCACGCGAAAGCACGTTGTCCTCCGCAAGTGCGTTCTTGACAATCCTTTTGATCTCGTCTCGTTCGGTCATGCTTAGGTGAATAGGACGGCAAACCCGTCAGTCCCGGCTCCAGGCGCGTTCATTGTCAGTTGCTTCAAAGCACTGGCGTCCGTCGAGGTGTGCCTCACCTCGATCGTGTCGGAAACAGCTACGCCTGTGATAGACCCTGCTGTGTTGCCCGCCGGAATCAGCGTCGTCCAAGCGCCCCCGTTCACTCGTCGCTCCACGTCACCTGTGGTGAACGAGCTAGACAGAAAGAACGAATGGCTGCCTGAAGCGTTGGCGGTATAGCTGGCTGATACGTCATTGGTGTCCAACGCCGTGAACTCAAAGTACCCAGACAGGGCCGATGTCACGTCAAAGTCGTGCTGGGCATTGTACCGTGACGTGAGCACCTGAGAGTCGTCCGTGTGCGACGTTTGGACGACCACCCGCATACGAGTAGGCAAGTCGCCGTCCGTCTCTTTTAGAATGGACAATCGTAACGCATCCTGCGACGTGCCGGACAAACTGCTGAACGTCAAGAGCTGCACGGGCGTCCCGTCGGGGTCGTTCCAGACTTGCACCTCGTACTCGGTGCCGTTGGCGGCAGGGAAATCGGAGAAGAGGCTAGAGGCGTCAGTGCTCAAAGCAGCGATCTCGTTGCCGCCGTCTGCCGTCCTGTAGTCTCGGCGCACCCAGGACACCTCGAACCCCGTGGCCTCCGCAGAGCCGCCCAGAGCTTCTAGGGACACCGTGCTGGTCCACGCAGAGCCGTCCAGGCTCAGTTCGCCCACGGGGTAGGGGCGGCGGGCGCGCTTGTCCATCGTGAGTGATATCGCCGCGACAGACGTAAGATCGAGCGTGGCAAGACTGGACCTAGGCTGGAGCTTGACATCAAGCGCATCCGTCTCGTTGAACGGCCCAGTTCCCAGACCACCCCCCACAAGGCAATACACATCTGCCCCTGCGGCGTGTTCTTCTCGCGTGCTGTCCAGTACACCTCTGTAGACGTTCTCAAACGTCACATTGAGACCTGAGTTGGAGGCGTCTTGTACTAGCATGAACTCGTTTCCAACCAACACGAGTCCCGCCAGATCAGTGCCCAGCGCGGTTATGGGCGGGTTGGTGTCGAACAGCGATCGAATCGTTTGCTGGGCGTCGGGAGATGCAGTGACACCAACCGACGCGATCGGAGTGGTGCCCGTCGTGCCCAGCGCGGATGTCAGCTCTCCGATCCTCATGAAGCCGAAGCTGTCGCCAAACTCGGCATACGTCGAATCAGACTGTAGCTTGGCGTGGATTCGATATAGCAGCTCGGCACCCTGCTTTCGCGCAGTCGTATAGATGCGGGGATCTTCAGAAGTCGCGGCCTCTGGGTCGCGGTGGGCAAAGGCTCGCGGCTGCTCGAAGGCTAGTTGCTGGCCCGTGGGGAAGGGAATCAGCGTGTCAGACGGCGGTTCCCAGCCCGTATCGCCCGTGGGCGCGAACGAGCCCACTGCGAAGTAGAACACGTCCTGCACCAGCGACAACTTGACTGCGTTGTCGGTCGGATCGCCATAGTCGATCTTGATGACACGCATCGGGAGTCGGGTAATGCCCAAAGCACTGCTCGTCAGCGCCAGCGGCTCTCCGGGCTTGACGTTCCAGAACTCCTGATCGACGCGAACCGTCGCGCGTACGAGCGGATAGCTCAACACTCGAAGGTCACGCCACGCCAGCACGCTGGCAAGATCGTCGTCCTTGCAGGCCGGATAGTTTCGCGTGCCCGATATGACTACGTTATCTTGGATTCGGATGTTCGCCGAATCCTGGGCGACCGCCGATGTGTCTTGGTAGTCCTTGTCGCGACTGGTGTATTTGGCATCGACAAAGTTTGTGGTGCCTTCCCAAGAACCACGGTCGAAGTCGAGCAACGAAGAGTTGCTTTCGTTGATCTCGTCGATCGTGCTCGCCGTGTAGTCGGCTCGGATGAGCTTGATCTTGTACTTGTTGTCGGCGTAGTCGTAGTAGAGCACCCCGTCAATCTGTTGCTGCGCCAGATTCAGAATCTCAAACGCCTGCTTCTTGGCATCCTGTGAGAACGACATGCCGTTGTTCTCAGTGGCGAGCGTTGCCGCCGCCGACGTGAAACTCGTGGTGTCAATCTTCGCTGTGGCAATGCCCAGTCCAAACGTGGTGTCCGTCAGAACCTCATAGATGACGTTCATCGGGTTCGCATCGTTGCCGCCGTTCAGCTCTGCTTCCGCAGTTGACAGGCCAAGGCCGTTGGGGATTCGACGCACTTCCCATGCAACAGGCTTGATCGAGGTCGAGTTGCCGACGTAGGCCCGGCCCACGACGTAGCTCAAACCGCAGTACGCAGGGGTCCGGTTGTTGTTACCAACAAGCTGCTGACCGCTGCCTGTCGAAAACGAAATAGCCGCTCCGGTTCCGCCACCCCCTGTCGGCGACACCGGGCTGGACGGAAAGGCGCTGTAGTCGCCAGGGTCCAGCAACTGAATCTCGTCAATGACGCCACTAACGAGCGTGAGCGGCGGTGTTGTTCCCGTGTAGTACGAAGTAACCTTCGTGACAACGACCGTCGCGTCCGCCGTTGACGTGCCGCCCACAAAGGTTAGCACGTCACCTACCGCGTAGCCCTCTCCCTGGGCGGCGATACCTACGCTATCGACACCATTGACGCCAAGGTAGCCAGACGGCGGCTGGTCTTCTTCACCAGCAAAGAACTGAAAGCCGCCGACGAAGCCCCCGTTGCCCAGTTCGTTGCCGCCGAAAAGCTCAGGCTTGTCAATCAGGAACGCCTCAAGGTGCGTCACCTCCGTATCGTAGACCTCATCGTCGCCCACCCATACGCGAAGAAGGGAAACAGCAGGGCCACGACAAAGCGCGAACTGAATGCCGACGTAGTAGTTGTACGCGGTGATGACTGTCTCACTTGAGATGAGTCCGGTCTTCACCTTTTTCTTGACGGCCACCTGTTCCAAGTCGCCGTACCAAACGACGTTCGGACCCTTGAGACGAACGGTGCCCCATACCAGCGGGATACTTCGTCCTTCTGTTGCCGTGGGAAACTTGAAGTCATCGAGGCCCGCAGCTTTTGCGTCCTCCAGCCGAGGCTTCGGCCTAAGAAGCTCCGAGATAAGAGTCAGTAGGACGTACGCAAGCAGCAGGTCCAAGAACCCTGCCCTGGTCGAGGACGCCCTGCGAGGCTTCATCAACTTCATTACAGGCCCGTCTCGAATGGATTTTTGTTCGGAACGAAAGCAAAGCCGCCGTAGTTGATGACGTTACTCAGCGTGTCTTCGGGTGTGTTGAACTTTGTGTCGCAGGTCGTAATGCTGTGATCGCAGCCCGCCAAGAGCACCACGGTCGAGCCCACAATGGTCTCCGGGAAAGGCAGCAACAACGTCACGTCGTCGCCGCTCTGGGAAAGGATCAAGCGATGATCGTCTCCACCACCCACCTCCATCACTCCTCCGACCCACCAGTCCGATCCAAACGAAGATGCTCCTGCAACCGTTGCCGTGTTCGTGGCACTATCAAATGCCGTTACAGTGGCCGCCAGCCGCCAGCGAGCGTCTGTCAGATCAACCTTGCACAGTGAATCACCAAGGACGTGGTTGCAGGCGTTCTGGTAGCTTTGCCGGGGAATCGGGCGTGATTCCGCCTGCACCACAGGAACGCACTTTGCCACGGCGACGCGACCTTCCTCCTTGAAGCGAACAGACGCCACCAGTCCCTCGAAGACGGTAACCACCTCGACAGAGGTATCTGCTCGCTGATAGCGCCGAATACTGATGGTGGCTCGCGAGGCGGGTGTGTACTCCTTGAAGCGCGACACGAACGAGTTGGACGATGGCATCGTGATCTCGACCTGATTGGTGACCGCCGAGTCGCGAGTCTCTTCCAGTCGCCCACGGGAGATGGCTTCAGCACTGTAGGTCAGGCCGGACAGCACCACATCGGCGGGCTGGTCGGTATACAGAAACTCGTCCGCGCCCTGTGTGAACACGTACAGCTCAACCGGACGGTTGCTTTCGACTGAAGATGCGTACGTATCGTAGGTCATTAGTCAAACACTGTGATTACGGGGCAACTGATGCGGACGGTGGTGTCGCCCTCCGCATGGCGAATGCGAATGTCGTCCGAGTCTAGCCGAACCAGCTCAAGGTACTCAATGCGCTCCACGTCGCTGACCTGATAGGTGGCGGGCCAGGGCGTGTCTATCGTGAGGCTTTCTGTAGCCGTGTCGATCACGCTGCTTGCCGTGATAGTCCGAATCAATGGTGGATTGGTCGCGGGATCAGTGAAATGGACCCGGACGACTGTGTAAGGCCGCCGGTCGTCAACGTACAGAGCGTAGCCCACGTTCTCGACAGTCAATGCCGTGTCGCCCACCGTGAGCGGGCCGGTAGGCGTAAAGTCCTTGCCGAAGGTGGGCAAGTAGAAGGACACCTGCCGCCCCCGCAGTGCGTAGATGAGCTGCCGCACTTCCCAGGCTTTCTGCGGAGAGGCGGCGTAGAACGTCTTGACACTGCCTCTCTTGCCCTTGTCCTGCGGCGACTCAAAAAAGGGCACGCCCACGTCATTGTCCAGCACTACGATGGGCCGCAAGAATTGCTCGGGCATGGACACGGACACCGCGTTCTCGTCATCTACGACAATCTTTGAGTTGTGCGTGCTTGTCCATGCCGACGTACTGCCGATGTCTGACTCGTTGTCGAGCACCTCAAACGACATCTTGAGTGTCGCCGCGTCTGTTGGAAACCGATTGCCGGAAATCTGCGGACGAGTGCGCGCTGTGCGAACCGGAGCTACAAGCACTCCCGGTGCATACGCACTCACGATGCCCGCCGTGAACGTCATCGTGGTTGACGTAATGCCACTCGTGGCGATCTCAAGCACGTCCGTCGTGCCAGATCCCGTGTCGTAAATAACCGCTAGGCCGCCTTCGCGATAGTCGGCGTACTCGGTGGAGCGTACGTTGATTGTCGTGTCGCCCGCAGTGATCGCCGATGTTGTGCAAGTTCCCTCGTGGTACATCGGGATGCCGTAGACACGCGACTGCCACTCGAACAACAGGTTGTGGAACGCTGCTCGCTCTGACCCGCCGTCCAGCGTGTGCTCCCAGTCAAACGACTGACGAGGATTGGGCCGGAAAGCGATCCGCTGCTCCGTGCCGTCTGCGTGCGTAATGATCTGCGTGTTGAACGACAGCCGCTCTCGGTATGGGAGATTGGGCCTAAGCGTCCAGAGCACCACGCGGCTCAGGGAGATCACGGGACTGAGCGTTATCGTGCTGAACACGAAGTCCAGCGTCGAATTCACCGTAGGCGGCCCTGTCGCGAGCACCTGTAGCGTCAGGCCCGAAATGGTCGTCTGCGGCCCCATCGCAAACGGTAGCGTAGGCTGGTTGATCAAAGACACACCAGCGTTCGCACTATCTACGAACGATACCCAGTTGTGCGTATCGCGTCGATACGCCGAGTAAAGCGTGATGGCGATCGGCTGTGTAGCTACGACATTGCCAAGCACAAAAGACGAAGGCTGAATCAGAAATCGCTCGAAGAAATCAAAAGCAGGCGACATTTTATCGCCTTGCTCGGCTGCGAAATCTTCGTTCGGAGGCGCAGGGGGTTGTTGGTTTGTGTACTGACCGTATGCCGCCGAGGTCGGCGGAACGTCGTTGATCTCAAGACCGTCTGCGATTCCGGGGTCGGCGGGACTAGGCTTCACGTAGTGGGCAGCAATTCGACCAGGAAACGAAACTGGACCATCTGTTCCGAGTTCCCGTGACGCCAAAAAGTTAGCCATCAGGAATTAGTCAGATATGCGATTCCAGCGAAGCCAGTATCGCCTGCTGCTGAACCGTCCACTCTCCGCACCATCGGGAACACACGCCATGTTTGGCTTCCCAGCGAAACGGTACCTTTTGCTGCTAGGTACTTGAGATGAACACATCGAACATCCGGCTGGAAGCCCAGCAAGTATATACGATCTACCGTAGGAACGTAGTTTTTGTAGAAGCACGCAACAGGCTGAAACAAAGACAGCCCTGTAGACGATTCAGGAGGTGCCCAACCGAATCCAGCGGCGAGAGGCCCGCCCCGCGCGCCGCCTTGGACAGCGAGCCTGTCGTTTCCGGCACTATCCGTGCTCGTGCCGATGCTAGAATTTGAACCGGGGCGCCCCCAAACGACGCCGTACACTTCCGATCCCTGATCCGGCAACCCAGACAAGCGCATGGTCGCAGCTTTTCGCACACGACTCGTTGATGAAAGAAAGCCGTCCAGTAGAAAAGAAGCCGACGATTGAAAATGAGGGGTGGGCAGGTTCACCCCGGCATTGCCGTACACGTACTCACCACCGCTGCCCGTGCCCCAGTCGCCAAACTTTTCTATGTTCCCAAACCCAAAATGGCGGAAGTCTCCTGCGGTGATCTCAACAACCACATGAACATAGGTGGCGTTGCTGTCCGTGTAGAAGTAGTAGCTGGGAAAAGCAGCGTTGCCCATCTCCTCGATACACCGCTCAGAGGCCAGGTTCGTTTCCGTTGTCGAGGTGCCGCCGTTATAGCCATTGCCTGAGTCGCCCGCCTGCGTCCCAGCTCGCGTGGCCGAAGCAAAGCCTGTGGACTGATACATCGCCACAGTATTGGGGCTGGCGGCATTCCAGCGCCATTGCACAAAAAGATTACCCTTGCTTACGGCGCATTGACGGCCACTGCTAACAGTGGTGATCGTTTCGTCAACTGTCCAGCCACTCAAGTTGCCAACGTACGTTAGCAATTGACCAAAGAAATCTTCCAGACCTAATGCACTACCTGTTGTTTCCGCCATTTGTCAATCCTCTCTGATAAACTGATAGCCGTCCCACAGTATGTAGGTGCCGTTCTGGAATGCTCGATACACTATGCCACTGTCCGTAAGCGTGTCCTCTGACGTGACCGTCGTTGTCCCAACGGCGCTGGCCCAATATACGCCGTCCAGTTCACCTACAACACCAGCATCGTCACCAGAAGACAGCACGATCGTCGCAGGCACGAGAACCCGCTTCTCGCCTCCAGAATCTGGCGTTGGATACAGTGCGTATAGCGGGTTGTCTGAAAAACCTTTAGCCCTGCCGTTGATCATGTCTGACCACAAAAGAGGCGTAGTCGATGTAGAGACAATAGCAGAGTCCGGTCCGGCGCTCACATTTGGGGCACCACAGGGATAGACCACATAGTCGTTTACTGTGTCATTGCTGCGACTGCCGCTTCCTGTTTCATATATTACATTTTGGACGTTTTTCCAAAAACCGTCAGTGTGTCGATAGAACGCCGGGGCCTCAAAAGCCGATCCAAACCCAACGTCGTGCCCGATGACAGACGTGAGGCCCGACATCTGGTACGCGGGATCGTTCGCATTCCATGCCTTTCCAGGGTCCGACATCGAGCCCGCAATGTAAAGCGGATACGGGTACTCGGCGCTAGTGCCAAAGGGATTGAGCAGACCCATATACCCTGTCGCGTAGCGCGGACTGGTTGTGACCGTGTTGTAAAGTTTTGCTACAACAATAATCCGTCTTGTGGTCGCGAAGAACCAGTAGTCGATGTCCGTGCCGTCGTTACCTTTTAGATACATGCCGACGACCCCCTGTCCAACTCCAGCAGGCGTCGTGTCCACCGAACCGTCGCTCGCATCAACAGCATTCGGATTCGTGTCTGGCTGCTGCCACCAGTTGAGCCCAGGGCTGTAGCTAGTCGCACCCAAAAGAAGCCAGTTCTTGGCGGTGTTGATGCCATCAGCAGCGGAGTATGTCCGTACACCAACATAGGTGTCCGTCGTCGTCTCCTCCCACCATACGACGCGCTCCGTAGACGAGTCGAGCGTGGCGTCGTCCAAGTTCTTCGTCCAGTTGCTCGCCTCCATCGTCAGGTCGAAGGTAGCAGAGGACCCGGTGCCGCCCGTCACCGCGTTTGCCGTCAGCGTGGGATCGGCGCTGTACGCGCCGCTGTCGTAAATGCGAGCTTCTGTGATGTCGCCGCTGTCGCCGACTTCTGTGACGAGGATGCGCGCCGCTTTCGTCGAAGTCCCGCCCGCCACGGTCAGGATGTCGTTCTCCGCATAGCCCGAACCGGCAGCGTTGATCAGGGCCTTCTTTACGTGGTCGGCGGTAATGAACTCGTCGAGCTTGTCGAGAAGGTCGTCGTAGTCGGTCGAGGTGCCTCGTGATAGTGCCATGTCAGCCCAGTACGCCTAGTTCTTGCTTGATCGCGGAGCGGTTTCGTCGGATCTGGTTGAGGATGACCTGTGCGCCGTCGTCAGTGTCCATCGCGCTGCGAACGGCGTCGGGCGAATCGACGTTGACCACTTGGACGTTCACTTCAGGCGCGGGGGCCTGGACGACGATGACTTGCCCCTGAGCAGAGCTGGCGCTTGCCAGAGCACCGATGGTCTGGTCGGTCGGTGTGATACTACCCGTCTGGCCCGGCGTGAACAACTCCGGTCCTTCCTCGCCCACGAGGAACGGCTTGTTGGCGACAGCCATCGCCGAACCCGTGGCGGCAGCGTCAGGCGCACCCAAGGTAGCCAGATCCCCGAAGAAGCTACCGACTGGGCCGCCGAGTCCAGCGGCAGCTTGAATCGCCCGAAGTAGAAGAAGTCTCGCCACGAGCCGGGCGATGTCCTTGATCAGGCTCGCAGCGAACTCTTTGAAGGTCACGGAGCCACCCGTAGCAAAGGACACTAGCGCATCTTCCGCTGCGCTAAACGCATTGACGAAAGCGTTTTGCGCGAGGGAGGCCACGTCATTCAGCGTCTCCGAGACCTTCTGCATCCCGGTAACCAGACCATCAGCGACCGTAGTGCCCATCTCGGCCTGTTCGAGCTTGACCCTTCTCAGTCCTTCTAGGTACTGCTCAAGAGTGATCGCCCCGTTGAACATGGCAAGAGTAAGCAACCGCTGTCTTTCAATAAGTTGCTCTTGCGGATCCACCAGTTCTTCTTGAAGCTGAATAAACTCACTGAGAAGATCGTTGCGCCTGACAAGTCCCGCGATCTCTTTTTCTTGCTCGGGGGTCAACGAACCCTGCCCTGATTCCCTCAACTGATTGTTGAGGGCCAGGATCTCGCGTTTGATTTGCGCCTCGACACGGCCCTGCGCCAGCGTCGTCTCCAAGACGGCTTGCTCATCTCGAAGAGCTTGCGTGACCTTGCTCACCTCTGTAGCCTGCTTCGCTGCCGCCGCTGCCGCTGCATCACGCGCCTTGTTCGCTTCGTCCAGCTTTAGATCCTTGAGCCGTCTATCTGCGATCTCTTTAGCATCCGCGAAGATTCCATCAACAATGTCACCAAAGAACGAGAACTCCTCAAACGTCTTGCCAAACGCAGTTGTTGCTTCTTTGGCAATCTCGCTAAAGGTTTTGCTTGCAGGCTCTGCAAGACGAGGGACGATACCTTTGAAAAAGTTGTCCTCCAAGCTATCTGCGAACCGATCACCAATATCGGCCTGGGCTTCTTCAAGACCCTCCGCAAGCGCATTGCCCGCCTCCAAAGCAAATCTTTTGGCTTTGCTGAAGTCTCTGTCGAACAAAGCGTCAATCGCCTCGCTGCCCTTAGTCACGGCAATAAGCACGCCCTTGAGAAAGTCGCCTAGGACCCCCGATGCCGTCTTTACGATCGCCAAAAGAACGCGAGGGATCGCCTCAAGCGCACCAATGACGACATTGACAGCTTTTCGGAAAGCGTTATCAAACACACCGGGCACGTTCCCAACAAGGCTGCCAAGGAAGCTGAACAACGCAAAGAAAGTACCGTACAGCGTGTCAAGGTAGCTTGCAACAGCACTAACCACGTCTTTGAAGCTAAGGTCAAACTCGCCGACAAAAGACCTTACGAACTCAAACGATTTGCTAAACACCCCTTTGATCACGTCGAAGATGGACGTAAAGACCTTTTTGATCTTTGCGAACACGGCTTGGAAGAGATCGCCCAGTGTCGTCACGCCGTCGCCTGCAACTTTGATTCTGTCGCGGAAAACGACTAGCGCTGAAATCGCGGCGGTCAGCGCCACCACGATCGCACCAATCGGGTTGGCGACGATGGCTGCGTTCACTGCAAGCACCGCCGCTCTGACCTTGGCGAGCGTCCTGGTAAAGATGTTGGCCGAAGCGTTCACGGCAGTCGTGGCAGTGGCGAGTCGCGTTTCGGCACTCGCCTGGGCCGTGGCGGCGGCGGCAGCCGACGTATGCGCCTTGGCAAGCCGAGCCTCCGCTGCAAAAGCAGCATCCGCTGCCTTCCCTGACGCGCTTGTTGCAGCAGCAAGACGAGCCTCTGCGGCAGATGCCTGCTCTGTGGCAACCAGCACACCTCTGCGAGCTGACGCAACGCTCGCGTCCGCGACGGCAATACGCTCTCGCAGGTCTGCCAGCGTGCCAGAGGTCGCGATGTTGGCCCGCTCTGCCTGCGCCTGCGCCAAGCCCGTCTGGGCTGCTTGCAGGTTTGCCTGTGAGCCCAGTAGTTGAATGTCCAACTTGGCCTGTTCCGCCGCCAGTCGTTGAGCAGTGGCAGCAGACGCTGCCACATCAGCTTCGGTACTGGCGATGGTTGTCTTGGTTTTCTCGACTTCTGCACCAGCAGCCGTCAGTGCAGCAGTCGCCTGATCTCGATCGAAGATCGCCTTTTGTCGAGCCGCTTCCGCCGACCCAAGGATCACTACGCTGCCTGCCTTCACAGCGGCCCGTAGCTCAAAGAACGCCTGAACAGTGGGAGCCAGTCGAAGAGCAGCAAACGTGCTGCCCAGCACCACGAGGCTGCGCGCCAGCGTGTCAACGTTTTCGCCAACAAAGCGGATAGCCGCTCCAAAGCCTTGAAGCAAGCCCGTGCCTTTGTTTAGCTCGCCGAAGAAGACCGTTAGGTTGTTTTTCAGAACGGTGAGACTTTGCGAAAGCGTGGGGACAGTCCTGCCAAATTGCTCTTCCAGCTCATCCTTCGCGTTGCGGAAGGCTTCAATAATGACGCCGCCCGTGATCTTGCCCTCTGCGCCCAAAATCCGCAGCTCCCCACGAGTAATACCTAGTTGCTTGGCGATCACGTCGGCAACAGCAGGAAGCTGCTCAAGCGTCGAACGAAGCTCATCGCCGCCAAGACGGTTGGCCGCGATGCCCTGCGAAAGCTGGATCAGGCCGTTGTTGGCCTCTTTCGCTGACGCACCCGACAAGATAAGTGCCTGGTTGATCGACTTGACAATACTGACCAAGTCACCGCCGTCGATGCCAAGCTCCCTCGTGGCGAGGCCGAGGCGCTGATACAAGATCACTGTACCCTCAAAGGCGGTGCGAGTCTCACTGGCGACCTTCAGCAGATCGCGCGTCGTCTTTACAAGAAGAACCTCTTCCGGCACCAGCAACCGGAGCCTGTTTTGCAGATCCGTGAACGCATCTGCCAATTGCGTGATCTCCTTGACCGCAAAAGCGATCGACAGCCCAGCAAACGCCTTGCGAAGTGCCGACTGGACCTTGTTAGCCTTCGACTCCACACGCCCAAGCTGGCGCTCGACGACCCTGGTGCCCGCAGCGGCCCCTTTCGGGTCGATGATGACGTTGATGCGAAAGTCAGTCATCTAGGCTTCTTGGTCTTGTTACGGCCAACCGGAATCTCGGGCTGGGAGTTTGCTCTGCGGGCCTTCGTCTGCTGTTCAGACGACCATTCGACGTAGGCAGAGTCCATGTGCCGAACCACCGCCTCGAACAACGTCATTGTACTTGAGTCGAGTCCTGCGTCATAGCCATATGATAGGATCTTGCTATGCGGGATTGGACCCATGGCGAAGCCCACGGATCGCTCCGTGGAGAGACGCCAAAAAGCGTTGTGGTAGAACAGGTCCCAGCTCTCCAGCTCTGGCTCTTCGCGATACCACTCTGGCAAACTGCTGTAGGCCACTCCGCGATCTAGCAGCGTTTCGATGGAGTGCCCATCGCGCTGATACCGCAGCTCCCAGCGAAGGTACTGCACGAGGCGCTCTTGCACTGCCTCGATGTCTTCCGCCCCCAGGGCGTCAGGATCGAAAGTTGTGCAGCTCGTTGCAGAAGGCGCGAAGCTCGTCAAACTCGTCGATCGGAAGCTGAGTCAGCAGCTCACGCGCGGCGTCTTCCGAGTACGGCACCTCCTCGCCCGTTTCGTCGTCGAGCCACCCGCCCCAGTTGCCCGTCATCACGTACTTGGGGTACAGCTCGCGATCCTGCTCGCGGTTCTCCTCAAGCATCCGGGCGTCGATCTTGCCCTTCGTCAGACGCCGACGATTCCGCGCCTGCTGGGCGAGGACCGCGTTGATGTATGGGCGGTTGATTTCGCCCACGGGGCGAACCTCCACCCACGGAACCATGGTCGAGCCGTCTTCCAGCTCGTACTCCAGAGAAAAGAACTCGTATCGTGTCGTAGACTGCCGAGTGACTTGCTCGGAGTCGGAGAAGTTGCGGAACTGCATGGTGGGGTTGGGGTAATGGTGTTCGAGGGGACGGACTCGCGGCCCGTCCCCTCAGACTAGCAAATCAGGGAACGACCGGGAACAGACTGATCCCGATCGAGGTCCCAAATGTGGGATCCTGGAACGCTTGACCGCTCAGGTTGATCAGCACCGACTCGTTCACAGGAAACTCTTTGTCACCGCCGCCGATGGTCATCGAAGGGATGTCGAAGGCGACAGCCCCGTTGTCGTTGGTAATGATGAAGTCTATCGTGACCGTGGTGTTGTTGCGAACCGCCGTGACGACATCCGAGTTGGTGAAGAGAACCTGCGCTTCCAAGTCCACCTGGAAGATGCCGGTGTTGAGAGCGAAGGCTCCCAGAGTGCCCAAGCACTTTTCGGGCGTGACGTTGTTGTTCAGCGTCAGCGTCACGTCTTTGAAGCACGTCGTCAGGCCAGTGGCGTCCTGAACCAGACGAAGACGAGCGATATCCGACGAAGTGTTGAATGCGGTCGTCTGGACCGGATCCACGGCGCTGCCTGCGTTCGTCTTGCGCGTAGTCGTAGGCGTCTCAGTGTCGGCACCCACAAAGCCGAAGGTCACGGTGGACTTGTCGGCAAGCGGCAGTGCAATCGCCATCGTGTTGGCGCGGTTGCCCACAGAGTATTCGTACTCGTCGGTGCCCACGCTATCAAGGTCCGGGTACGCGGCCTCGAACTGGAAGCTCCGCTCTAGGAAGTCCGCGTCGTCCACATCGACGTTCTTGAGGAACCGTCCAAAAAGGACATCCACCGTCTCACCCGTGCCGGGATCCGTGGCAAGGTTGCTGTCGAGTTTGTCAAGAGTGATCGTGGTGTTGTCCACCGCAGTCACTCGACCGTACCCAGCACCCGCGCTGAACTGGCGTCCAGACGTGACACCTCCAACGTGGATCACTTGGCCCACCTCGATGTAGCCACTGAGTGCGCCGATCGAACTGGTGCTGGCCGAGTAGGTCAGCGTAGCCACCCCGGCGCTGACGCTGATTGCCAGCTCGCCAGTCTCGAAGCGAAGACCAGCAGTCTCCAATAGCGCGTTGGCGGGCGGCGTCTCGTTCGTGAGGGAACTCGTCACCACAACAGTCGTCGCAGTGCCCGACGCCACTTCGTGGATACCGTTGTTCGCCGAGTTGGCAAAGCCACGCGCGAAGACGAGCTGGTTTGCTTCCAGAGTCGGACCTGAGCCAACAGTATAGGTGTCGGTCGAAGCAGCTACGTTTGTGGGAGTTTCGATCGTGTCGCCCTTGAAGTTGGCAAACGCGAACGCCTCGGCAAACGCAATAAAAGCGTCGAGGGTGAGATCGTGCTCAAACTCGGTCGCGCTCTCAAGGTCCGTTACCGTGCCTTTGCGGCGACCACGGTCCTTGGAAATAGGCTCACGAGCAACGGTGGTGATGGTCGCACCGAAGGTCGTGATGTCGTTGGGCTCCAGGATGTACCATGTCGGCGATCCCGGCAGCGTCTTTAGCGAGTCTTCAATCGCATACGCGAAAGAAATGTTGTTGGTCTTTACGATTGCCATGTGTGGGCTCCGAGTTGTTACTTGGTTTCCAGGTACTTACCGAAAACTTCGACGTTGATCTGACGGGACTTTTCACCATCTCGAACGGGCAGCTCGTTGATCAGCCCGTCGTTGAGGTACGCCTCATCGTTGAGACGCACCCCCTCAAAAATGGCGCGAGCTGTTTGCGCGTGTACGGCCCCCGTCTTCATGCCTCCCGTTGCTGGCACAAACACTTGGACGAAGATGGAAAAATTACGCTCGTACTTTCGACTTCCTATCGCTCCGAGAGTCGTTTGACCGCCTCCGGTGTTTTGTACGCTGAGACGCACCCACTGCGCGTCCGGCGCGGGCTCGGTAAACGGATGCCCCTCGTAATGCACGTAGCTCGTGGACGACCAGTTCGCATAGAACCTGTCATACACAGCCTTACGCAGCTCGTCGGGCGTCATCGGGTATTCGAGACCGTTTGCCGTACCGCCTTGAAAATCGACGACTGAACAAAAGCAGAAGGCGCTTGCTTGGAGCTGCCCGCGTTCAGTAGTTCGATGTACGGTACGTTGTTCGTTTGATGGACAGTCGGACCTGTTTTGTAGGTGGTCGCGATTTCGGCAAGCCCCGCTTGCTGGGCAGCCGTATCTACACCGCCTGCCTCGGCGTCGGCCCTGGTGCCTGCGGTGCCCTCGAAAGGACTGCCGATGTTGGGCACCCAGTTGGCACGCGCCCAGCCCGTATCGACGGGAGTAGCCTTGATGAGTTCAGCGTTGATGTTCAGCGCGAGGCGCTTGATGAACTTCGTTGTGAACGCATCGAGATCACTCACGACGACACGGATTGAGCGGTCAGTCATCAGTCTTCCAAGTCCTCTCCGAAGAGGGGCTCTTCGACAACGGGCTCCTCGATGACCTCTTCGATCACCGGAGGCTCTTCAGGCTGCTCTTCGACGACAGGAGAACTGCCGTCTGCCATGCCGATGCAGCCGTCACGCCAGAGCTTGTCCAGACGGTGACGAGGCACGTCCCCTCGCGTGCCGAACGTACCTCCGACCTCGTACCGCCGACCGCCGTAGCGGAAGGGGTAGAGGACGGCAAACGTCCGCACCTTGAAGGGCGCCCTGCGATCAGCAACCGACATCAGGCAACAGCGTCGATGATGATCGAGCCAAGCTCAGGAGCGATGACCTTCTGGTCGTACGCCGACTCGATCTCGATGCGGCGCGACGAGGTGTGCGGCATCTCGAATCGCTTGACGCGAGTACCAGCAGCCGAAGCACCAGAGAAGCCCTGCCACGCGAAGGTATAGCCCGCCGCAGGGGTGTAGCGGCCCGGACGCTCCGGAACGTGCATCATCAGCAGGTTCTTCCCGTACAGGAAGTCGAAGTCGTCGGTAGCCTGCTCGCCCGCCGCGTTGTAGATCGCGGACGGAACAAAGATGCGGTCCACCTCAAGCAGCTCGGCAAGGTTCTGCTGCAAAACCTTGACCGGGCCGCTGGTCTGACCGCGATTGAGGCGGTCAACGAGGTCCGGGTGGTTCTTGAGCTGCTGCCACACGCGCGGACCCATGACGACGGTGTTCGGGGCAAAGCCCGTCAGCTCCATCATATCCACGCGCTTCTCTTCGATCTTCTCCAGCGGGTCTGAGTTGGTGTAGTCGCTGAACTGATCGTTGCCAGAAAGCGTCTCCTCGCCCGTCCAGATGCTTGCGCCAAAGAAGGTGCTGGCCCAGTTGCGGTCGCGGTTGATGCGAGCTGCCTGTGCCAGAAGCATGGTGGCCTCAAGATCAAGATCCACCTCATCATCAGCATTCTCCTCCGTCTGCTCATCGATGTCCACAGCGAGGCTATATACATCGGCGAAGTACGGAGTCGTCGAAGTGCTGTAGCCGATGGTGCTCGACTCAGCGCCCGGAGCGCGCTTGTTCATCTCGTCCCGCTGGAACGAGCCGCGATCGTATGTCCGATACAGGTCGGACTGCTTGTTGACCGGAATAGCGGGGAACACCGCATCAGCGATGAAGCCCTCTTCGGACATGACCGCCACGCTCATGTTGGTAAGCGTGCGATCGACGTGAACCGCGCTAGGCGTCGGTTGGGCCTTCTTGACCGGCTGGTTGAATTTCATTGGATCCTACCTCCAGGATCAGGCGAGGATATGCTCGCTGAGAAGCAGCACTTCGATGACCTCACCAGCAGCGGAAGCCGCCTGGAGCGCAGTGCCTTGGACATGATCGCCAGAAGCCGCAGTGATTGCGCGACCTTGGGCGTCGGACTGGACCTTGGCATCCTGAGCCACCGCAGCTCCAGCCACGATCTTGATGATCTGGCCGTCGCCGGAAGCGACCTCCACAGCCTTGCCAGCGGCATCGGCGGGAGTAATCAGGACACCAACACACGAACCGCCAGCGGTGTCTTGTCGGACAACCTGACCGCTCGATAGTTTGACGAGACGGAACTGCGCCGCAGACAGGTCAGCACCCGCCTCAAACGTAAAGCTCCGCTTTTTGTTCATAGAAGCCATGAGATTGGTTCCTCCTTGGAATCAGCGGGTCTGAGCATAAAGAGAACGACCCTTGGCGGTGCTCAGAACCGCAAAGAGGGCTTTGTCACTAGTTTCGCCAGTCTCCTCAGCACGCTTGCTGACAAGATCGGCGAGCTTGGTTTCCGCGTCAACCGCAGAGGCAGACTTGGCAGCAGTGCCCAGGCTCTTGAAAGCGGCACTCCCGCGCTCGTTGGCTGCCTTCAAGATCTCGCACACAGAGCTGCGAACAGCCTCGTCAGCGATGGTGTCCACCGCACGAAGCAGCGCAGACTTGGCAACATCGTCGCCAGGAAGGCTGCCCAGCTCTGTCTCGGCACGCTTGGCAAGCAGTTCGTCGGCACGGGCGGCCTTCTCGACAGCAAGCTCACGAGTTGCCTCGTCGGCCTGCTTGGCAAGACGGATCACCAGATCGCCCGCGCTCTTGCGGATCTCCGTGCCGTCGATACAGGCATAGGCGACCGGATCGGCCTCCTGCGCCTTCTCGACAAGACGCTGGCGCTCGTCATCGGACTTGGTGACGAACGCATCGCGCTCGTCACCCTCAGCCAGATCACTGGCAAACACTTTCTGAGCGTCAGTCAGTTGACCGTACGCCTTGGCGAGCTGCAACTCGGCCCGAAGGGCATCAAGCTGCTGATCGACCGCCTGCTCGTTGACGGTTTCGGTTTGTTTGGTCATGGTTTCTTCCTCAGTTCGACCTTTGGAACCGGCATCAGAACCGGCGGAATCAGAATCAGACGATCGGGTCATACGTACTTCGTGAGTGTGCCCATCAGACATGCCGATCGTCACACTCCCGTCTTCGTTCAGAACCCACGGATGACAGTGACCCATTTCATCATCGTGGGCTTGGTTGTGAGAGCTTTGGCCACCCTCTTCATCCATCTGGATGAGATGAGAATGACCGTTGACAGCGGAGAGCACATAGAACGCCGATCGCTTCTCCGTGCTGTCCGCACGAAACTGCTGATCAGCGACCGCAGTTCTTTGGTCTGCGTCGGGAAACTCTTTACGCGCCTCCTCGTCAGCCATGAATCTGCTAACGAAGTCCTTGCGTGACTCGCCGTCGCGAGGAGCCGGAAGGCGCTTCATCGTCTCCTCGCCCTTGGCGGCGCGAGGATGGCTTTTGGGCAGCAGGTCATTATCCGTGGTGTACTTGGAGTTCTTGGGCGAGCCCGTCTTCACCAGATGCAGAAAGGCATTGACGCGAGCCATCGCCCACTGGTTGCGCGACGTGGCACGGGCGCTGGTGGAGTACGCTCCCGCACCTCGACGGTAGACCGCCTTCAGCATCCCCAGCGTGACCTTTCGATCGCTGCCGTCGTTGTGGTCACTGACTTTGTTCTTCAGTGCCGTCTCAACGGAGTCGCTAATTGAGATACCGCCGCGCGAACTGCTTGCAGACCCTTCAGGGTTGCGATCACTTCCGCGACGACCTGTACCGGGAGGATCGTCCGCCTTGTAGTCGTAGCCCTTCTCCTCGTCCTCCTCGTCTAAGTAACGCTTGAGAATAGTTACCTTGGCGTGAGCCTGAGCCGGGAAATCAACACCGCTGATCTCTTCCAGCTCAAACTCCTCCATGATGCGCTGTCTAGTCATGCAGGGGTGTCCTTGATTCGCTTGCCACCAATACTAAAGCCTTGAAGCTCGCCTGACTTGAACTTCTCAAGCATCCTAGAGTCTGGGGCCATGCCGATGATCAGACCCGTGCGGTCAGGGTTTTGAATGCCGAGAGACTTGGCAATCTCTTCGGTAAACGGAAGCATGAAGACGACAGTACCGCGATCACCAGCGACGTGCATCTCCCTGGCGACTCGCGCACCTTTGGCAAACTTCGTTGTCGCCTTGAGCATAGACAGTTCAGGGATGTGATCACCTTGAAGGTCGAAGTACGGCTGACCCATTTCTTTGCAGATAATAGCCCAGCCAAAGACAAGGCCAAGTTCTTCATGAACCTTGGCGACTTTGCAGTTGAGTTGAAATGAGTCAGTCATTTCATCAGCAGTGGCTGCTACCTTATCATCTTCCACCAAGGTTGTCCAATCTGATTCTTCGTTAGCGCAATCCTTGCCAAAGATATCGTCATCGGACTTGAGCACCCCTTCTCGACGAAGCACCCCGTTTGCCCAACGGCGACCGGCATCGCCGCCCCACAATAGCCAAGCGATCATTCCCGCTCCCGGCTCACCAGACTCCGTGCGGCTGTCCTTGTTGCGCTCGTGACGCTCGAAGAATGCCCGCATCCGGCGGATGGTCGCCAGTGACAGGCTCTTGCCATTCGCAAGATCACGAGCCCGCGCCACACCCGACCGGATGCCCTGACGGCCCGCCTCTTGCGTCGAGAGGCCGCCTCGACCATACCTCTCACGCATCTCCAGGCCGCGCTTGGCGTTGCTCTGGACGCCCTTCGGGGGCTTGAACGATTTTTTGCTTACGTCATTCATCAGGGTTCGCCGGAACGGCGTCTATAGCAAATCGGGTGGTCAGAACACAACGACATTGGATGGTCTCTGATCCCGGCGCGTCGATGTCGCCGGGATATTTGATCTGATTGCCCGCGCCCGACAAGAACGGCTCACCGACGGGCCGCTGCTGCCCATGCATGAAGGCGTGAGAACTACGGACGCGCTCGTCCGTGGCTGTGATCCACTCCTGCACCAGCTCGTCCGCGTTTAGCACTCCCTCTGAGATGGCCTGACGATACGCCTCCTGCGCCCCCTCGTGGACCGATCGAAGAGCCTCGGTACGCGCGATTACCTCGCTTCGGTAGCGGATGTACCGCTCACGATAACGATCCACCATCCGATCAACCTGATCATCGGTAAGAGGGCGTTCGCCAGAGACGGCAGCACGGACAGAAGGATCAAAACGACGATCACGAAGTGCTCGCTGAAGCGCAGCCGCATCTCCCTGCTCCAGAAGTCGGCGGTAGTTGAGCACCGCCTGCACCTGTCGGCGCGTAAGCCCAAGGGTCTGTCGGAACAGCAGTGCCTGCTGCCGAGGGTTCAGTCCTTGCGCGATGCCCTCGACCATCGCGTAGCGCGTGGCGAGCCGCTGCTCGCGCGTAAACTCTCTGACCAGACGAAGCTGGTTGTGCCGCATCATCTCGACCGCGCGACCGTTCGTGCGGTCAAGGCTCACGATCACGTCGATAGAGTTGCCGATGTACCGCATGGTGTCATCAGCCGACGCCAAGAACGACGCGGAAGCTGCGTTGCCAAGACTGGCAGCGGCGATCTCAGCCGCGACCAGCGCCTCGTCGAACTGCCGCGTAGACAGCAGTTCTTCTAGTTGCTCCAACGTCGTGCTGTCGCGGATCTGCTTGACGGCCTCCAGAAACTGACGGCGAAAGCTGAAGGCCGCTCCCGCCAAGAGCGCCTCCATTCTTTTCTCGTCGTCTTCCTGCGTAGGCATCAGACTCTCACGGCAGCAGTATAGGTCGCCGCGTCGGGGTCGCGCTCGACAGGACCCACGATCTCAAACGTCTGGCCTTCGATCATGATTCGATCATCCGGCTCAGGCTCGATATTGTTCGGAAGCGTACTGCCCAAGATCAGCACGACTCGCGAACCCTGCTGAATCACCGTGCCCGAGGTGCGGCTTGTTTTGTAGGTGTCAAGGATGCCGCGACAAGTGTACGACCGCGTGCTCGACGGCTGCGGTCCCGTCAGATCCGAGGGATCCACAGGCCGCACGACAGACTTCTTCAGCAGCACCGGGAGCAAGCTCGGCCCTAAGGCTTTGCCTACCTTCTCCGCAATGCGCGCTCCGAATAGATTGTTACCCATCAAGAAAGCGGCTCCTCCAGCTCGTAAGTGTCGCAGTTGTCAAACTGCGACGTATCCGAGGTGCCGAAGGAAGACGGCGCACCACCGTAGTTGCCGCACAGGTACTCGCGGATCCACTCCATCACGACCACCGGAAAGCGCGTGATTCCATCCGTACCTAGCACACCGCCAGGACGAAAGTACTCGATCTCAACACTGCCAGCGCGATATCGCTTGTCATTGCTGCCCGTGTTCTTCGAGGTCTCCAACTCGGAGTTCTGCGACAGCTCGTAGGCCAGCTCGATGCAGCCGTTGATGATCCCCGTGGGGACGGTGCTGTCATCTAGCGCGTTACCGTCCGCGTCTACGACTCCCGTGCGAGGCCACTCCACCGTTTGCGATGGTTCTGTCTTCGAGCCGATGAAGCACTGCTTGTCCAGCAAACGAGTTGCCGTGATAAGTGCCCGCGACTTCGTGTCGTTATCGACAGCTTTCCAACTCAGACCCGCGCGGATCGAGTCGTCCAGATAAGTGTTTGCTGTCGCAACAGTCGCGTAGCTGTTGCCAGATGTTCCGGTTGTGGGCGTACTAGGCATTGTCGATGTTGGGTTCGATGATCAGCGTGCCCACAGCAAAGACCTCGCTGTGAGCACTGGCGTCTACGCCCTCAAGTTCAATGTAGTAGGTTCCCGGCGTCAATTCTGTGGTGTTCGCCTCCACGAGCGTCACATCCACGACACCACTCGCAGGCGCAGTCTTGACCACTTGGGTCGGATCGTCCGTAGTGTTCAGGTCAATGACCGCGCCCGACTCAATTGGATTGCCTGATGTGTCTGTTCGTGTAGCGGCCCAGCGGATTGTGTACGTCGTGATATCCAGTGCCGCACCGCCGTTGTCTTCGTCGGTGACGGTATAGCGCAGAACCTTGCGGTTGCCCCGATATACCGTCGCGTTTTGATCTGTTTTTGCCATTATGCCTTGGTCGCTTCGAGGTCGATGACTTCTTTAGAATGTGCACTTAGGGTCAGGTGCGGGTCCGAACTAGATCCCAGTGCTGCCTCAGTGTTTTTCGAGCCAGAAAGTACCGCAAGTTTGTCCTTTGAGCCAGAGGATACCACAAGCTCGGTCCTTGCGGCCCGCAGAGCCGCACTGGATCGCTTCACCGCTCCAAGACTAATGGCTTCCTTGGAACTAGCCCCGAGATATATTTTTTCACTTGAACTGGCAAAAAGCGCAATCTGTACTTTTCTTGAGCCTAGCGACATTGCAAGAGCGGACTTTGCAGCCAGTAGGTACACCCTGGTCTGCTTAGTGCCCAAGAGGTCTATGTCCGCATGAACACCCCAGGCGCTGCCCCACGCCCTACCCCATGCTCCCCCCCATGCGTCCACCATCACTTACTAGGCTGGCCCGAACGGGTCGGCCCCCGTACCGGCTCCATCAATATCAACGCTGTTTACCTGGGTGATGTTCGCATCTATGGGGGATCCGAGAGCCGTAACGACAGCGGCGGGCACTGCCTGCACCGAAACCTCCGTTGCAGCAGCCTCCAACAGAGCTTGATTTTCGGTTGAGATCAGAATTGTGTTACGCCACACAACGTCGATGCCCCCGCCGCCAGACGTGGGGTCGAGCACGGGGTACACACCATCGGCCCGGAAGAAGCGGCGGTTGTCGAGCTGTCGGATGTTGGTATTCGTCGTGTTGTCCAAGTAGATTGAGAGCACATCCGACTCGACGCGGAAGTTGCCCTCATCAATCGCGGTCAGGCCCGCGTAGAACTCACGGATCCCCTGCTCCGTCGTCAGGTTTGCACACCACCACGAGTAGAGTTCCTTCAGCTCAAAGTTGGCCGCAACCACAACGTCAACTTGATCGTTAGCGTAGTCCGCTGAGAACTTCGTGATCGTCGAACCGTCGAGTCCGAAAGCGTTATAAACGGCGTCGTCTTCCTGCTGGACAAGGAGAGACCATCCGGTGGCCGCAGCGATGACTGTGGAGTCCTGGGGTAGCTTTGCGGTGGCTCCGTTCTTTTGCGTGACGAAGATTTGAACCGTGTCGCCAATGGAGTAGCCGGTGCCCTCCGCATAGGTCGCCGTGTAAGTCGTCCCCGCAACGATCTGGTTCACTACCTCCGTGGCGGTGGTCGCGTTGTAGACGCGGACCCGCGAGCCAGCCGCAAGGCCAGTGATCGAGACATCGCGGAGAGGCAAGACGGTGCCGTTCTGGTCGGTGCGGGTGCCCGTGAATGTCGCGCCGTTGATAAGCGTGATGGTGCCCGTCGTCACCATGTCGCCTATGTAGTTGGACGCCTTGATCGTCAGCGTGTTCCCAGTGAGGTCGAACGCGGCAGATGCTGTAGCGTCAATGGTCACATCATACGCTCCTGCGTCAATCAACGTGCCCGACAGAGTCACATACAGGTCATTCTGAAAATCGTCATTTGTGGCCCATTCGTACTTGGACCTCGCGTAGAACTCCAACGATGTGTCGATCGTGGTGTACGCGGCAGCCGTCGCTAAAGACACGCCGCCGAGAGATTCATCGGGCAGCATGATAAAGACATCATCCGCTCCCGAAAGTAGGCCGCCTGACCCAAAGTTGCGGTTTTCGTACACGTATCGCCCAGCGGTCAGCTCGTACTTGCGAGCCTGCGCGGTGTATTGAAAAGACTCCTGAGCGCCGTTCGTGTTGCCAATCCCTGCGGTGTTTCTTGCGCGAAGGGTGTCGATCACAATGTTGTCCACTCGCCCGGTGGCTCCCGTCGTCGCAGCCAAGTCGTCTGCCTGCGGATGATCGGTCAGCAGTGTCAAGTCATACCCTGCACCAGCGGACCTCACCGAGCCGCGCACCATTACACTCACACCAGAAATCGGATTTACTCCGTCCGTGATGGTGATGCTGTTGCTGAATCGAACAACAAAACACGCAGTGGCTCCGTTGTCGAAACCGCTGCTGATGTTTCCAGTCCACGGGTTGACCGGGAAAACGGGGTCGTTGATGAAGTAACGCCCACCTCTGAAGCTGCCATTGAAGCCATCGGAAGGGCCGCCGTCAGTGCCAAACGATCCGTTGTTGATGGTAACGACACTTGATGTTGCCTCGCCATCTATCCTGAATGCGGGGATCGAGGGCGTCTCGTAGGTAGTGTTGAACGTCTGAAATATCTCCCCGCCGCCTGACAGCAGCAGGTTATCCACTGCGTCAAGGCCGCCGATGTTGCGACTGTTTCCAAAGTACCATTTCTGGGACGAAGTGCTCCCGGATACCACTCGGTAGGACAGTCCCTCAAGGGTAATGCGAGCGGGGTTGACGTTTCGGTGCAACGTCGGGTAGTCGTTCCGCGCGGAGTTCGCTTTAGTAATGAGTGGATTGACTCCGAGGTTGTCGCGCAGGAAAATTGCGGTCCCGCCGCTGTTCGCCAAATAGACATTGGCATCGTTCCTCTGGACCGTGGTAGTCATCGCAACAACACACCTCAGACCAAAGATCACGGCTGCTCCGTCGTTGGCGTTGGCTGAGGACTCTGCGGCTGGAGTACACCGGAAGTCGTCAATCAGCGCGACGGAGCTGTCATCATCCCACTTGAACCATGAGCCCGCCGCGCCTTGCAGTCGGATTGCAGAAAAGGTCATTGACGCTCCGTTCCGCGATGCGCGTGAACGGATCTCGGTTTGATCGGTCCCCTGGTACGATCGAATCGAGTCAGCAAGCTGTGACGCTAGGTTTGGGCTTCCTTCTGAGCCGCCCGTGATAGAAACATTGAGTTCTGAGCCGCTGAGGGAGAGACCAAAGTTGCCCAGCGGTGGGTTCACTTCGGAACCAAGCGTGATGGATCCGCTTCCTGCGTTGAGCGTCGCATTCACAGCGAGTGCAGAGTTGAACCCATTGACAGTCACGTCGGCAGTGCCAAGGACGGTCAGCGTGCCGTCTAGCACAAGGCCGTCAAGGATCATGATCACCGATCCTGAACCAGTGAACTCCACAGGATTCGCCGGGTCGAAACCGACGAAGGTGAACGACGACACTGAGTCGCTGTCCACAACGAACTTACCGTCTACGTCCTTGATGATTACGTCGCCGTCTTCAACATCCACTGCCCCGTTGAGCACTCCATCCAGGGTTCCGCTGTTGAGAAACGTGAGGCTCCCGGTCGTGTCGATGTTGCCTGTGAACGTAC
>Ga0181380_1000081_pt1 | contig 38768 bp, 48 predicted proteins | sample 3SPOviralmetaG_FD_130116 | JGI IMG/M metagenome (GOLD analysis project Ga0181380, IMG submission 130116) | Marine viral communities from the oligotrophic San Pedro Time Series (SPOT) site, San Pedro Channel, CA, USA - 3 SPOT_SRF_2009-08-19 | ecosystem: Environmental > Aquatic > Marine > Strait... | reverse complement strand
TAACATAAGTAATAGTTCATTGGCTGTTGCAGTTAAGTCAACTAGTTTAAATGTTGGTATTAATACTAACTTAGGTGTTGGAACATTAAATATTACAGGTAAACAAACTAATTTAAGAATTGGTAATACAATACCCCTTAATTTAGGTAGTTATCAATTTACAACTTTAGCCCCTCTTCCATTAACTGGATCTTTTGAACCAGCAGGAAGAACTATCGCACCACAGCGACAAAGCAGACAGCTTGTTGCTAGTTTCCTAAGTGCAGACGGAAATGATTTAGTGGTAACAAAAATTGCACAAGAACAATCTCGCAAGATCTCGCAACAAGTCAATGACCAAAACGGCAATGACGTACAGAGAGTTGCATAACTAATAAAAGGAAAAAATTATGGCTGCAGGCTCATGGGTCATCTACAATGATGGCAAAGAAAGAATTATAAATGGTGATATCGACCTAAATGGCGATACACTAAAATGCAAACTACTAACAACAAGTTATTCACCAGCGGCAACGCATTCGACTATTTCAGATTTAACTAATGAAGTAACCGATAGTGATTACAGTGTTCAGACTATTGCTAACCCAACGGTTACAGAGTCTGGTGGAACAGTTAAATTTGACTGTGATGATATTACGTTTGGATCGTCTGTTACAATTACAGCTAAATATGCTGCGTTATATTCAGACACACATGCAAGTGATGGATTAATTGCTTATGTTGATTTAAATACAAGTGGTGGATCAGTTGCATCTACAGCAGGTACATTTACTATCGTAATAAATGCCGCTGGCGTATTTACAGTAGCGTAACATGGCATACTTTGTAAAAGATCCTGATGAAACTTTAGATTATCAGATTAACTTTGGTTCATTACTAGAGAATTCTGAGACTGTTACTGGTAGTACTTTTACTCCAGATACAGGACTTACTAAGGTAACTGAAAGTTTTACTAGTGCTGGAATTTCAACTGTTTTTGTATCAGGTGGAACTAATGGCACAACTTACAAAGTTAAATGTGAAATTACAACTTCTGGTGGGCGTACTTACAATAGAACTATCTTTGTAGAAATTAAAGATAAGTAGGAACGCCTGCTAAGACCAAAGTAAAATACGAAACTAAAAAAAACATTATTAAATTATCAAACATAAGCATGTTTTATGCTTATGTTAAAAAAAAATAAACATACATTTACAAACATTTAATTGTCATGGAGGCATACAATGGAAATTAGTTGGATACAATTAATATTAGACGCAGACCCTGATTACTACGATGAAGATTACACTCGACCTGTAGTTTATGAGTTTTCTGGCGATAGAGAATTTAGGCAAGAGGATTATCCTTAATGTCTGAACTAATTAGCCCTTTACAATATCATGACGAAGCTAAAGACAAAGACGGCAACGCTCCTATTCCATTAGCAGATATTGAACTATCTAAAAAAGTCTCAGAAAAATTAAATGAACATTATCCGGGTCATGCTTGGGGAGTAACCGCAAGTGTTAGTGACGGCATTGTTACTATTAGAAATTTTGTCCTCAGTGAAAAGTATGGATTTGTCGTTAAGATTGACGCACTAAAAAATGACCCAGGATTACTTCTTGTAGTTCGCGCAGGTGGTGAATTTTTAGAAAGATATAATATTAAAAGAGGTGCAGGCCCCTATCATCAAGAAGACCTCAAATTATTTTAAAGGAAAACATTATGGAAGAATACGAAGATAATTCCGAAGACCAACCAATTGTTGCTAGTAATGAAAAAGATAAAGAATTTTTAAGACTAGCACAAAATGCATTTGAAAAGTCTACTGACTTTATTGATGCTAATTTAAGACATGATTGGGAGTCTAATTTAAGAGCGTTTAATTCTGAACACCCAAAAGGCTCTAAATATTCATCGGACACTTATAAAAATAGAAGTAAAGTTTTTAGACCAAAGACTAGAGCAAGTGTGCGTAAAAACGAAGCTGCATGTGCAGCCGCTTTCTTCTCTACTAAAGATATGGTTAGTATTCGACCAGAAGATGATCGTGATCCTGCACAAGTAGCAAGTGCTAAAATCATGAATAAGATTATTAACTATCGTTTAGAAAAAACTATTCCATGGTTCTTAACTGTAGTGGGAGCATTTCAGGATGCACAAGTTACAGGTGTATGTGCTACTAAAAACTATTGGGAATATTCAGAGAAAAAAATTAGATCAGGTTTTGTACCAGAGTTTGATGAAAACGGTTTACCACTACTAGACGTTGATGGTGAACTTAAAGGTAAAGTTGAAGATGAAGTAGAAATTATTAGTGACAAGCCTGTAATAGATTTAATCGCACCAGAAAATTTACGAGTTGATCCTGGTTCAGATTGGATGGATCCAATTAATAGTTCACCTTATGTGATCTATTGTATCCCAATGTATATTCACGACATTAAAGCTAAAATGAAAGAGCGTGACCCTAAAACAGGTATGGGTAAATGGAAAAAGTACAGTGAAGAAATTATAGCGGGATCATCTGACGGTAAAATGAAAAATGATTCTACTCGTTCGGCACGAGAAGATTATAGAGAAGATAGTACTGATACTGCAAATAAATCTGTTAGTGATTATGAAATTATTTGGGTACATGAAAATTTTGTAAAAAAAGATGGTAAAGATTATCATTTCTATTCACTTTCTACAAAACAACTATTAACAACACCAAGACCAATTGAAGAAGTGTACTTACACGGGGTTAGACCTTTTACAATGGGTTACACAGTTCTTGAAGCACATAAAATTTACCCTCAATCAAAAGTTTCGTTAACTTCTGAAATTCAGAAAGAGACCAACGATATTGCGAATCAGAGACTTGACAATATAAAACTAGCACTAAACGGAAGAATGTTTGCCCGCCAAGGGAGGAATATTGATCTTAACGCGCTGGTTCGCAGTACACCTGGCGGTGTTGTATTAATGGAAGATCCGTCTTCGGATGTTGTTATCAATAGAGCGCCTGATGTTACGCAATCAAGTTACATTGAGCAAGATAGATTAAACTTAGACTTTGATGAAATTGCTGGAAACTTTTCTACAAGTTCAGTGCAATCTAACAAATCGTTAAATGAAACTGTTGGTGGAATGCAACTTATAAGTGGAGCTGCATCGGCAATTGGTGAATATGATTTAAGAATTTTTTCTGAAACTTGGGTTGAACCAACAATACGTCAACTAGTTCAGCTAGAACAAAGTTATGAAACTGATCAAGTGGTTATGCAGTTAGCTGCTCAAGATATTGATATGTACAAAACTTACGGTACCGATGAAATGACTGACGAGATCTTAAAACAAAAATTATCGCTTAATGTTAATGTCGGCATTGGTTCAACAAATCCGATGGAACAATTACAAAAATTTACAATGGGCGCTCAAACAGTTTCACAACTAGTTGGTCCATCTGTTGCTCAAGCACTTAATGTAAAAGAAATTATTACCGAAATATTTGGCAAACTTGGTTACAAAGACGGAATGCGATTCTTTAATTTTGGTGAAGATGATCCGCAAATGAAACAATTGCAAGATCAAATTGCTCAAATGGAACAAGCATTAAATGACAAACAAGCAGAAATGCAAAACAAAGTTGAGATTGCTCAGATAGCAGCTCAAGCAAACATCCAAGAGCAAGAAATGGAAAATCAAGGTGACTTAATGTTGGAGCAAATGAAACAACAAAGTGAAAGTCAAAGATTAAAAGCACAGTTAACTTTGCGTGAAGCAGAGAAAATGATTGATAGCAAAATTAAATTAAGACAAGCAGATCAACAAGTGCAAATGACATTAGTTAACAATCAAAATAGGAGACAAGGATAATGGAAAAAATTAATTGGATAAAAGATAAAATTATGGCTATGCCAATGCACAAACGAGCTGCATTATCAATAGCGGTAATTGCTTTAGTCGCAATCATCTTCGGTTAATCATGAGCGAAAAAGACTCTCGACTAAAAAGTGCAGGTGTTAGTGGGTACAATAAACCTAAACGTACACCTAGTCACAAAACTAAATCTCATGTGGTAGTAGCAAAATCTGGTGACCAAGTTAAGACAATTCGTTTTGGTCAACAAGGTGTTACTGGCGACCGAACTAAAACTAAAAGATCAGATTCCTTTAAGGCTAGGCACGGTAAAAATATTGCTAAAGGCAAAATGAGTGCGGCTTATTGGGCTAACAAAGTAAAGTGGTAAGGAGAAATTATGTCACTCTATGAAAATATAAATAAAAGAAAACGTAATAATACATCTAGAAGTAAAAAGAACAGTACCATTTCTAAAAAAGCCTACGCCAATATGAAAGCTGGCTTCCCTAAGAAAAAAAAGAAAAATAAATAACAGGAGAAACCTTATGTCACTAACAAAGTCACAAAAAACTCTTCCTAAATTTTTGCAAGATAAAATTAAGAAGAAAAAGAAAACAAAGAAAAAAACCAAAAGTAAAGGATATTAATTATGGTAGTTTCTATGATAGGTAAAAAAATTTACAAAAAAGTAAAAGGTAAAAAACCTAAAAACATGGGTGCAGTTAAAGCAGGTAACCCTGGTAAAATGGGAAAACCAAAAAAAAGTAAAGGTTACTAATTAAGATTGCCCTCATGAAAACACAAAGTGCTAAAGCTAAAGGTCGAAGACTACAACAATGGGTCCGAGATATTTTAACACAAATTTTTTATTTAGAAGAAGGTGATCTTGAAAGTCGTTCAATGGGAGCTGGCGGTGAAGATGTAATGATGTCTCCACTTGCTAGACGCAAATTTCCATACAGCATTGAATGTAAAAACACAGAAAAGATTAATGTATGGAAAGCCTATGACCAAGCAAAGGCTAACTGTAAACAGTATGAGCCTTTGTTGGTTATAAAAAAAAATAATACTAAACCCCTCGTGTTAGTTGATGCAGAACATTTTTTTAAATTAAAAAGTCAAGCTCTATCAATTCTCACTAAACCTTTAAAGTAAGGAACTAAATGCCCGCAGATTTAGATTTTAATGAAGAGCAAATGTTTGATCAATTTGCTCAAGACCCACTGTTCAAAATTGCTCGTAAAGCAATGGACATAGAAAAAGAATTAGCTGACAACACAGGCTTATCGGCTGTCTTAGCACAGGCGAAAAAAGATTCTAGTGAAGCTATAAGAAAACTAATTGCAACCGATGCAACTAAAGTCGACACAGTTAGAAAATTGCAAAATGATGCAAGAATTTTCTTTATGCTTACAGAATATCTGAAGAAACAAATCGACCGAGGAATACTTGCCGAGCAAATTATTCAAGAAGAAGATTTAAACAAATAACATAGGAGGACATAATGTCTGAAGAGATCACCCAAGAGGGCATCTCTCAACCTGAAGCTACTGAAGCTGTTGTTGAGAACGCCCCAAAAGAAACACCTCATCTTGAGGTTAACGAAGAAGATACTAGAAGCGATCAAGAAAAACGTAAAGAGATTGCTGACCAAGAACGAGTACTACTTAATCCAAGAACTAATACCTTGGAGTCTATTATAGCTGCAAGAAAAGAGCAGTTAAAAACTGAAGTACCAGAAGCATATGAACAAGAAGAAGAAGTTAAAGCAGAACCCGATAGCGAAGTTATTGCTGAAGACGAACCTCTTCAAGAAGCAAGTGATTCCGAGCAAGAAGAAGTTGAAGCGGAATCAGTTGAAGAAGAAGCTGAAGAACCTACTACACCACCTGTAGCTGAGACGTACAAACTTAAAGTCAATGGCCAAGAAAAAGATGTTAGCCTTGATGAATTAAAACGTATGGCTCAAATGGCAGACTCTGCTACGCAGAAATTTCAAGAAGCTGCAACTATGAAGGCTCAAGCCGAACAGTTAGCACAATTGAGAGAGCAAAAAGCAGAAGAGAAAGTAGAAGAGAAACCTGAATCAGAAATGAATGATGAACAACTTAATAAGTTGGTTCATGATATTCAATTTGGTGAAGGTGATACAGCTAAAAATGCTTTAAAACAAATTTTGCAAACTCGCACACCTCAACAACCAAAAATTGATGAGATGGCGATTGCACGACAAGCAGCCGAACAAGCGACACAGCAAGTTCAAAACAAAGTTGCTTTCGATAACCTATTAAAAGATCTGGGGCAAGAGTACCCAGATGTTTTTGCAGACCGAAATACTACATACCTAGCTGCACAATATGTACACGAGATGAGAGCCGAAGATGCCCAAAGTGGCAATTCGAGATCAGACTCGGAGTTATTTAGAAGTGCGTGTGAGGCTGTTGATCAATGGTCAAAATCTAAACTGTCCAATGTTGATGGTGAAAAAAAAGCGAAACCTAAAGCGTCAATAAAAAAAGTTGAAGCTAAAAGGCAGAGCGCAGATGTCGTCAAACCATCTACCTCAAGTACCGCAAGTATAGGCGAGGATACTCCTCCACCTCCTACTCGATCGGATGTTGTGCGTATGATGCAAAAAAGACGAGGTCAACTTTAACTTAAACAAATAAATAAACTAAAATAGGAGAATAAAGAATATGGCTCAAGTATGGGGTACAAATTCTGCCGGTGGTTTTATGTATTCAGACGAATTGTCTGATGTACTTAGAATGGCTGTGCAACCTATGGTAAAGTTTAGACAGTTTTGTGATGCTAAAGATGCGACTAATAAAGGTCTATCTAAAGGTGACAAGTTTAACTGGAATATCTACAGCGATGTAGGTACTGCAGGTACAGCTTTAACTGAAGGCACAGCAATTCCTGAAACTAGTTTTACTGTAGAACAAAATCAATTAACAGTTACTGAGTACGGCAACAGCGTTGGCTACTCTAGTAAGTTAGATGATTTATCAAAACACTCAGTTACAGAAGTGATTAACAAAGTTCTAAAGAACGATGCTAAGAAAGCATTTGACGGAGCAGCACATGCTCAGTTTAAAGCTACACCACTTGCTGTAGTTCCAACTGGAGGTACATCAACAAGTGCTGTAACTCTAGATGCTGACGGAACTACTTCAGTAACTAATGACGTTGCAATGGGTAAAGATCACGTTAAAGCTATTGTTGATATCATGAAGGAAAGAGATATTCCTGCATACATCAATGATGACTACTATGCGATCGCTCACCCATCAACTTTCAGAGGCGTTAAAAATGATTTAGAATCTATTCATCAGTACACTGATGGTGGTTTCCAAATGATCATGAATGGCGAAATTGGAAGATATGAGAACGTACGATTCATCGAGCAAACAAATGTTGCTAAAGGTGGATTCGGAACTCCAGCAGGAGAATTTACTAACGGCAAATCTAATGCTTGTTATTTCTTTGGTGCAGATACTGTAGCCGAAGCAATTGCAATACCTGAAGAAATGCGTGGTAAAATTCCTACTGACTACGGTCGTTCTAGAGGTATCGCATGGTACTACCTAGGTGGCTTTGGTCTAGTTCACGACTCAGCTGCACAAGCTAGAATTGTGAAGTGGGATTCCGCTACATAATACCAATTGGAGGGAGTGCTTATGGCACTCCTTCCATTTTTATAAGGACATCATCATGGAAATGAAAAAAAAGAAATTCGATAAGAACCAAATGACTGGCGTAATGAACAAGAGTGACTTGGATCATGACAAAGGTTATTGCGTTAAAGATAGCACTGAGAACATGGAAAACGATCCTAAAGGTGCAAGACTAAAAGGTTACGACCACACAGGATTTTTAGATCGTGGCTACTTTGCTAACGAACGATAATTAATTTTAATTAGGAGAATACATCATGCCAAAATATGGAATGAAAGATACAACTGGTTACAGCAATGCAATCAGATCAAATACACAAGACATCGGTGGGGATGCATTAGGTAAAGGAACTTCTGTTCCTTCTAATCCTCATGGATATAAAAAAGCATTGGATGGCAAATCTGAGTCACTACTAGACAAAGGTTACACACCAATGGGTAAAGTCAAAGACACTGGCTCAGACGGAATGGATCCAGCGTAAGCTGGGTCTATCCCAATTTAAAAGAGGAACTTAAATGAATTATCATCAATTAACTGCGGATAAATCTACTGAGGGTAGTATCCGTAATTTTGTCAATCAGAATGTTCCTGTTGCAATTTTAATTCGTCAAGCAGAAGCATTTCTTTATCGCAGACTTAGACTTAGAGATCAATTGACAACTGTTAGTGGTACCATTAGTTCTGGTACATCATCAGTAACCTTACCAAATGATTATCTAGCTGCTAAACAAGTTAAACTTATTGGAGCAAATAATTCTGTACTTACACGAAAACTACCAGAAGTCTTACAAGCATCAATTACTTATTCATCAGGTAATACTCGAACTCAAGGTGTACCAACTCAATATTATACAGATGGTTCAAACATAAATTTTAATTTAGTTGCTAATGCTGATTACAGTTATGAAATGATTTATTTTAATGAACCTGCCGCCTTAACTTCATCTAATGCAGAAAATTTTTTAACAAAAAGATATCCAAGAATGTTATTAGCTGCAACGTGTGCATTTGCTAATGAGTATTTAAAAGACGATGCTGAAAAAGCATATTGGATGCAAATTGTTGTGGCAGAAATAGACCAAGCTATGCGTGAAAGTGACTTTGAACGACAAGGCACTTTATTAACTGTAGCAACTACTTAGGAAATAATTTATGACATCAACTTTTACTTCAAATCTGACACTTGAAAAACCAGGTCCAGGTGAACAATCCAACTCATGGGGTAACACACTTAACAGTAACTTAGATGCAATCGATGCAGCTATTGGTTTAAGATTTACAGGTGACCCTAATAATAATGTTGCCGCAGATTTTATTGGCCAAGTATGCGTAGATAGTTCTAATAAAATTATTTACATCGCTACCACTGCAGGTAATATAGTTACAGCCGTTTGGACACCTGCTAATGTTGCTGACGCAACAGTCGCACTGACAGGGGCAGTTGTTGGAACAGCTAATTTTGTAAGTGGCAATGCTTCTATTAGTACCTCTTTTGGTACAGATCCAATGCCAACTGGAGTAATATCAATGTTTGGAGGCACCTCTCCCCCAAGCGGATATTTATTATGTGATGGTACTGAGATTTCTAGATCAACCTACTCTGCTTTATTTGCAGTAATTGGAACAACCCATGGTAGCACAGGTGCTTTAACATTTAGTCTACCAAATTTTCAAGAAAGAGTACCAAGAGGTAAAGGTAGTAGTGATAATTTAGGAGACACTAATGGATCTGCTACAATAACTCCCGCTGGTTCAGTAAGCTCAATAACACCAACAGGTTCAGTATCAACAAGTATTGGTGGTAGTACAGCAGGTCATTCTATTACCCAAGCTCAATTACCTAACATAACTTTAAAAACTACAAACTATGTAAAAATGGAAGAAACTTCATTAACCCCACCTGACGGAGATGGACTAGGAAACAGAGGTTCATCTTCTGGTGGTGGAGCAGCTTACAATAGTGCAAGTGTACCTACTGGTGGATCAGGTCAGGCTCACTCACATAGTTCAACTGGTTTAACAGCTTCATCAACTTTTAGTGGTAACACTACTACAGCTACTTTTACTGGTTCAAACACTAGCGTGTTAAATCCATATCTTTGTGTCAATTACATTATTAAAACGTAAAGGAATTTCATGACTACTACTGTAACTTCAAATTTAAATTTAGCTAAACCTGATATTGGTTCTGAAGCTAACAATTGGGGAAATGTTTTAAATGGAACCATCGATCAAATTGATAAGGCAATTGCTCAACGTCTAGTCAAAGGTGTAGGTGGTGGCTCTAATGTTACATTATCAGATTCTGAATCTAGTTTTGCCATTATAGAATTTCAAGGCACATTAAGTGGTAATATAGATGTTAAGACCGCATCAAATGACACTAAACCATATATTATATTTAATAATACTAGTGGCTCTTATACTTTAACTTTTAAAAGTAATTCAGGAACAGGCGTAGTTATTACGCAAGGATTAAAAAGTATTGTTTATGGTGATGGCTCAAATATAGTTGAAGCAACTAGCCCTGCTAATAGTTTCTCTGCTAATAAAACAATTACTTTAAGCGGAGTTGTTAGCGGTTCGGTTGCTACTGATTTTTCATCTGACCCAACTATTACTACATCTATTGTTGATGGATCAATTGTTAACGCTGATATAAATACAAGTGCAGCGATTGACGCATCAAAAATTGCTGATGGCTCGGTTTCAAATACTGAATTTCAAAGATTAGATGGAGTTACTTCTGATATACAAAGTCAATTAGATGGTCTACGTCACAATGCTGATGATGTAAAAATTAAATTTGGTGCAGGTGACGATTTAGAAATTTTTCATGATACTTCTGGAGGTGGAACAGACAACGTCATTCAAGCAACTAATACAAGTCATAGTTTAAGATTAAAATCTGATAGTATTTTATTGCAAGGAGCAAGTGGTGGTACTTTAGCAAGTTTTAGCAATGGAGGATCAGTGACTTTAAGTTACTCAAATTCAGGTAAGCTAAGTACAGTAGGCACAGGAGTTTCTATTTCGGGGGACGTTACAGCGACAGGAAATATTAACGGTAATGGTCAAAATCTTACAAACTTAAACGCTGCTAATTTAACGGGAACTTTACCTGCAATTGACGGCTCAGCTTTAACGGGAGTAGAAGCAGTACCAAGTGCAAATACAGACATAGGCAGTATTATGCCTTTTTTAATTCAACTAAGGTCAGACGGCAGTACATACAGTGTTAACCCAGTATCAATAAGTGTAGGCACTACATTTACTCCAAGCACTCTTGTACTTAATAATGGACCTTATACTGGTTCAGGAGCAGGTCAAAGTAATCACATAATAGCTGACTACACTGGTCAATTTACGTCAGAACAAAACCGAGTAAGCAGATCTACTAGTCTAGAGAATACATCTACTGTTTCTACTAAAACAGGAACATGGCGGGCAATTACAAGCGGTCAGACAGGTAGTAATACTAGTGGTGGTGGTGAAAATACAAGTACATCCCTCTGGTCGCTTATGTTTATAGCACAGAGGATTTCATAATGACATTACAGCCGTTAGCTTTTGCTCCAGGAGTAGTTAAAGATGAAACTGAATATGCATCTGAAGGTAGATTTATTGATGCTGATAAAATTAGATTTAAAAACGGGCAACCTGAAAAGATTGGTGGATGGTCAAAGCTATCAACACAAACTTTAACAGGTACACCGAGAGCATTAGCTGCATGGTCAACTAATGATCAAACAGATTTAATTGGTGCTGTAACTACAGAAAGATTTTATATTTATAAAAATGGTTATTTAAATGATCGTACGCCCTATCGTATTAATGGCACAGGCACATTAACCAATGCTATCACTACCACTAGCGGATCAAACCAAGTTAGTATTGCTCATACTACTCACGCTTTAGGTGAGAACGATTGGATCAAATTAACTAATGTCACTTTTAATAATGTAGTTTTAAATGGTGACTTTCAAGTAACTGCGGTAACTGATGCTAACAATTATATTATAACTTCAGCAACTAATGCTAATGCTTCAGGAACACATAGTGGTAACTTAAATTATTATTATTATATGGCTGTTGGTAATGTTTCAGCGTTTGCTTCTTTTGGTTATGGTACAGGTACCTGGAACCAAGGCACTTATGGTACTCCTCGTACAAGTGGTAGTGGCATTATACTTGCATTAAAAACTTTTACCATGGATAACTGGGGTGAAGATTTAATATTTTGTCCTAGTGGTGATCGTCCATATTATTATGATGCATCAACTGACACTTCACAAATTGTTAGTGTTAATACACCAGATAATAATCAAGGTATTGTTGTTACAGAACAAAGACATCTTGTTTGTTTTGGTTCAGATGGAGATCCAATGAAAGTATCTTGGTCTGATCAAGAAGACTTTACACAATGGACCGCAGCTTCGGATAATGATGCTGGCTCAAATTTGCTATCAGGTGGAACGATTATGGTAGGTGGTAAAAGATTAAGAGGTGGAAACATTTTATTATGGTCTGACACAACTGCTTTTTTAATGCAGTTTACAGCCGACACATTAGTTTTTAACTTTAACATTGTAGGTACTAACTGTGGATTGATTGCTCCTAAAGCCTCAGTTGAAGTTGGTGGTATGTCTTTTTGGATGACTAAACAAAATTTCTTTATGTATGATGGTTATGCTAAAAAATTAAATTCTAGTGCAATTGAGCGTTTTGTTTTTGATGACTTTAACTTTGATCAAAGATCAAAAGTGTTTGCAGCTCACAATTCAAAACACGATGAAGTATGGTGGTTTTATCCAACGGCAAATTCTACATTTAACAATCGTTATGTTATTTATAATATGAAAGAAGGCACTTGGTCAGTTGGTACAATGGATCGATCAGCTTGGATTGACGCTCCTACTTGGCCTTACCCATTAGCTTCGAATGAAGATGGTGCAAGTTATATTTACCAACACGAGTTAGGTACAGATGATGATGGGTCAGCAATGGATTGCACTTTACAAACAGCACCACTTGATATTGCAGACGGTGAACAGATTGCAGATCTATTTGGATGGGTACCTGATTTTGAAGACCAAACAGGTGATATTTTATTAACAGTAGATTTAAAAGATAAACCTAATTCAGTAGTTGAAACTATTGGTCCTTATGCCATTTCACCATCAACAGAAAAAATTGATATGCGTAACAGTGCCAGAACTTTGTCATTTAAATTACAAAGTAATGTTGTGGGCGGACACTATCGTATGGGTAAAAACAGAATTGATATTGCTCCTGCAGGAAGACGTAGGTAATGGCAAAAAGAGGAATGTTTTTAGGTTCAGCACCTGAACAGTACGATACTCGTTATACCAATGATGTATCATCAAAACTAGAAGAGATCGTAAGACAATTATCTTTAGTGAATAAAGAACCTTACGTTACTAGTAATTCAACCGACACTAGAACTTATAATGTGTCAACTACAACTTTAACCGAATTAGCAAATGTAGTGGCAACACTCATTGCAGATTTAAAAAACCGAGGAGTACTAAAATAATGGCAATAGATAATATGAGCATGGCACCAACCATGATGCCACAACCGGGGCAAGAAGCCCCTCAAGCAGGCATGAACCCAAACATGCAGGCTTTTGCAGAACAAACAGGTCGAGGTGGTGATAGTGTTTTAGGACACTTAACTCCTGGAGAGATTATAATTCCACTTGATGCACAAACTGAAGAAGTCTTAACAGCCGTAAGAGATGCGTTTGAAAGTGCGGGTATTAACCCATTAGAATTTGTTGTGGGAATGGCAGACAATAAAATTAATCCAACTACAGGTAACCCTGAATATTTTTTAAGTGGCTTAAAAAAGAAACTTAAAAAAGCTAGAAACAAAATTAAAAAAAACAAAATGCTAAGAACTATCTTGCCAATTGCAGCTTCAATGTTTATGCCTACTTTGGCACCTGCATTAATGGCTAATCCATTAGGAGCAGCGGCAGTTAACTACACCGCTAACCGAGTAGTAGGTAATGACCATGAGTCAAGTTTAACTGGAGCAGTAATTTCAGGTGGTTTGACAGGTGCTGGTAATATGGCGTCTGGCTCAACCTTTATGGGTGGTGGATCAACAGGCGGTGTTAATCCTATTACAGGTAATAATATTCCTGCATCAGATCCAATGCTTGGTAATAATCTTGGACCTGGAGTGTCGGGTCCAGTTCTTTCTGGTACAGCTACACCTCCAATATCAGTTGGCGATGCGGCATATAATATGTTTGGCCCTAGTAGTACAGCAGCCAATGCTGTGGCTAACAGTACAGCAGGTGGTATGAATGCATCAACTGCAATCAATGCGGGAGCGTCAACTGCAGGTTCAATGACCGCAGGGGCTGCTCAAGATGCTTCTGATGAACAAGCAGAACTTAAAGCTAAAGCGTTAGCTGAATTTAATAAACCGTTAGAACTTCTATCAGAAGAAGAATTAGCACAATTATTAAATGATCCTTTAAAAAGAACTATCAATAGAGGAATTTACAATTACGAATAATGATTAGACTAGCCCTTCAAGAAGATGTGATTGATATCTTTATCATGTTGGAAAAGATGCACTCAGAAGCGAGTACAACTTATCCAGCAATCAATCAAGAACGTGCCGTTAAATATATCTCTCAACATGTTACGAATAAAATGTGTTGGGTGAGTCAAGATAAACAAGGCATTCTCAATGGTACTATCGGTTGCTATTGGAATAACATGTGGTTCTCAGATGAAGGTGGATTATTTGATGCGTTCTTTTACGTTGACTCCTCTGTACAACATACAGGGGTTGGTCAACAACTTTTAAAAAAACTAAAAAAGTTTTCTAACAAACACAAACAACCTTTAATTATGTCAGTCTTAGACGGCAGACATATTGAAGCAAAAGATAAATTTTTTAATAAAGCAGGCTTTACACGAGCAGGCGGAATTTACACCACAAAATTATAAGGAGATACAATTATGTGCATGGGTGGCGGAGGTCAAAATCCAATTCAAGTTCAGGCAACAGAAATACCTGATTGGTTAAGAGATGCGACAAAGAAAAATATTACAATGGCGGATACAATTGCAGCTTCGCCATATCAGCAATACAATGATGCGGATCCAGCTCAACGATTTGCAAAACAAAATGATTTGCAAACACGAGGTACTGACTACTTAAAAAATATGTATGATGTCGATGGCAATTATACAGCACCAGGTAGTCAAAACTATACTAAAGCAATGTCTGGTATCGCAAATAACGCTGGCTCTAGTGCTATGACTATTGCTGATCCTAATTCAATTACGTCACAACAGTTTGGCGCACAACAAGCTGCTCAGTATATGAATCCATATCAGCAACAAGTTATTAATCAAGGATTGCAAACAATCAATCAGCAAGGTTCTGACCAACAAGCACAGTTGAGAAGACGACAAGCTGCACGAGGTGCATTTGGTAATAATAGAACGGCACTAGAAAATTCGCAATTACAACAAAATACAAATAATCAAGTCAATCAATTCTTATCTGGAACTTTAAATCAAGGTTTCCAAAATGCACAACAACAATTTAATCAAGACCGTGCAAGTCAGATGAGTGCTGATCAACAAAACATTGCTAACTTAATGAAGACTGGCCAACTCAATCAAGCGGCTCAATTACAAAATCGTGGTTTAAGTAATCAAGCCTACGGTATGATGGGTCAAATGCAAGGCGCACAAAACGCAGAGGCGATGAAGGCTTTACTTGCAGGTCAATCTGTTGGAGCAGCCAATCAACAATTTGCTCAACAAGGTGAAGACTATAAGTACAATGATTTCTTACAACAAAGAGATTATCCATTGCGTAACTTAGCAATTCGCCAAGGAGCATTAACAGGAGCAGCGTATCCAACTACGTCAACAACTTATGGTCCTGGCAACAATAATTTAGCGGGCAACATTGGAGCCTTTGCATCACTACTTGGTGCAGGTGGAATGTTTGGTCAAGGAGGAGGTTACTAATGAATAGAGATCAAGTAACATATTTTCAAAGTCTAGTTAATAATGATAAAGAGAAATCTGCATTTGAAGAAAAATATGGAGTACCTTTTTTTCAGTTTCTTCCACCAGGCGATCCTAATATTAAACAAGGTTTTGCACCTATTAGTGAACAGCTTCAACCATTAAAAGACGCTGCCAATAGTGGGTATAATGCCATGATGGAAAAAGCTAAATCAAAAGAACAAATTAATCCTTATGGTTTAACTTCTAACCCACTACCTGGAAGCCCTGCGTTTGAGGATGCAATGAATGAAATTTATTCTGAAGATAATTTTAATGCAGGGGCAAAATACGAAGCACCAAAAGAAAAAGTTCAATCGGTTAAAACTATGACTGATGAGCAAAGAAAATCTAATAACAAAAAAACTGATAAAAGTGGTCCAACTGACGAACAAAGAAAAGGTGGAAAACTTCCTAAAGAATTAGATAAAAGAGGTTTCTTTAAAAAACAATGGGATAAATTTACCGACAAAGACAGTACCGCTCCACGGAATCTTTTGGATTTTGGATTAGCTATGATGGCTAACTCAAAAGGTGCAGGTGATGACTTCTTAGGAACCGTTGCGCAATCAGTTGGTGATACAGTTGATAAAGCTGATGCAAGAAAATTATCTGCATTAGAAACTGCTAAAGAGAATAGAGCGGCTAAACTTGATGAAGCTAAAACAACTAGTGAGATCTATGAAAACATTGTAAAACAGAATACTAGAGATTTCACTGACGGTGACACTGGTACTAAGTATTCAGAGACTGATTGGAACCAAGTTGCAATATCATTACGAGAAATGGATCCTGATGCTAGTTTTTATTCTGATAATTACCTTGCTAACATCGTTGATAATAAAATTGGTATGCCAGAATATGATGAAGACAATGGTTTTCAAATTACTATGGATGGTGACAACCAAGAACAAGGATTTAAAGTTAATCAAGAGATACAATCGGTAGTTTCAATGCATGGTGAAAAAACAGATGCACAAAAGAAAAAAGTTAAAGTGACGTTGAATGGCACTCAAACTACATTGTATGATATTATGCGTTCAGAGAGTTATCAAAAAAGTTTAAATAAAACTGACAATCAAAACGTAAATGTTAACAATCTTTTATCTGAAGTTGGTCAAGGTAACTTAACAGCAGATCAAAAAGCATGGGTAGCTTCTGGTGGTAAACTAGAAGATTTTGTTGGCTACTAAATAATCAAGGAACATCATTAATGGTTAAGAACTTAGAAGAAGAGCAGAATCCAATTGCATCTAGAGAACAACGGCTGAATGCTGACGCTAGAGATATTGAACTTAATCTACTCTCTAATCCACTTGCTAATTATGAGCCTGCCTTATTAAAAGGTCAGTCAATGGATTTTTCAGAATTAAATCCTAACGCTCAAGCATTTCAAGTATCGCAATATGTTTCTGGCGATCCAACTATGCGTAATTTATTGGTGCCACAAGTTACTGAAAATTCTTTTGATGATCGTGGAGCTATAAGTAGATTTAGTCAAAGTCTTATGAGCGGTGTGATCGATACTGGTGGTCTAGCGTTACAAGGTATTTCTGAAGCAGTTGCGGCAGGAACTGCAACTGATGATAATTATAAAAATTTCTTTGAAGAATTTGCAAGTGGTAATGACAGTACTTTATGGAAAGCTGGACAAGCTGTCCGTGATGCTAATCGTGAATGGTTTGGTGAAGTAGATTTTACAGACGATGATTGGGTTGATGACCTTGGTTATGTGTTTGGTAATCTCGGTGGTTTCATTGGTGCAGGTGTAGCAGGTACTGCCGTTGGTGGGCCATTAGCAGGTATAGGTATGATGGCTGCTTTAGGTGGTGGCATGGCAGCAGGTGATATGGCTGAACGTGCTAGAAGTTTAGGTTATGATGAATATGATATTGAATTTTCAAAAGCTGTAGGAGCTTCCTTTGGTTTAGGTACATTAGAAGCAGCACCAATAGGTTTAGTTGCAAGTAAGTTATCTAAACTTAGTAAGGGCGGTAAAGCTAAGACTGCTATGTCATATAGTATTCTTGGTAAAATTATTGGTAAGAATCCAATTATTGAAGGTGTTGCTAAAAAGATGGGCAACAATAGATTAGCCCAAGTTACTGGTGATGTGTTTACAGGCGCGGTGTCTGGAGCCTTTCTTGAGGGTGGCCAAGAATACGCTCAAGCTATTGCACAAGATTATATTGAGCAGATGTTCTTAGACCCAGAAAAAACTATTGGTTGGGCAGAAAATCAATACGAAGGAATTTTAGGTGGTATTGCGGGCGGTACTTTAACTGCAATTGTTTATCCGTTTGCTAAAGCAAAGACACGCAGAATCAAAGCTGCTATCGATGCAGAAAAAGAAATAGCTGAAGGCATTGACAATATGGGTGGCTCAACACCCACTGGCGGTTTTCAAACTGTATTAGCTGATGACGATTACTACGACATGGACGTAGATGAAGAACTTGATCCGTTTGGATTTGATACAGTTGAGTTAACTCCGTTTGATGACAATGGTCCTGACTGGCGACCAAAGACTACTAAAGATGATATTGATGATGGTTCACATATAGATGTCTATGATCTTCAAGGTAGAAAAAAAAGAGTAAGAGTTATTTCAAGAGATCAAGAGACAGGTCAAGTTGATTTTGAATTAGATGGTGAGCCTCAAATTTTAGGATTTGAATATGATACTAAAAATCCTTTAGATGAAAATTTTGAATTAAGTGGTATTGACGGCAAAGAAACTAAAATCAAACCTAAAGATTTATCTAATGAACAATTATTAGCACTTCTTGCAGATAGAAGAACAAGAATTAAAGACCGTAAAAAAACAAGTGATAAGTTTGGTGCAGGACAAGACACTTATTACAGTGCAATGCGTGACGGTTTTGCTCTTAAAAAAGAAGCTGAAAAAAGAGGCATCTATAATAAACCAACTGCTGAAACTAAAGCGGTAAAAGAAACTGTTGAAGAACTAGATCCAAAAGATATAGCAGATACAGCGACAACTATACTTGATGATGGCTATTATACGATAGACAACAGACCTTCTGTACAACGTGCAAGAGCTGCTAATAAAAATTCAGCAGATCAAAATTCTACTAGAGCAGCCATTGATAAAAAAGATCTTAAAGGTAAGTTTATCGGTAAAGTAGGGTTTATTACTAAAGCTCAAGCAGAAAATTTAGCTAAATCATTTAATTTAAAATCTAAATTTATTGATCCAACTAGAGCGCAATTACGATCTGGTGTAGGGGCTTTTCAATTAGCTGGTAGTAATTCTGATTCAAGATTTACATTTCAAGATTTTGATAATCAATCAAATGTTGGTGGGGCAAATATTCCACAAATTATAGTTACTAAAATGCCCGGTAAAACTGGAAGCCGTTATATAATAAATGATACTCAAGATAACCTTAATAACTTAAACAGTTATATTGAAGAAGGTATTAATGCAATTCCGATACAATTTGTAGAAGAAGGCACAGATCGAAACAAGCCCGCGGTAAGAGCTAAACAAAAATCTCAAATTGATGAAGCCAGTAACGAAATTGTAGATATCTTTTTACCTGATGGCACTAGGTTAGAGTATGACAAACGCTCTTGGTCAAATACTTTTGGTCAAGAAGAAAAAAAAGTTGTTAAGAAGAAAACTAAAGGGCCAGCAGTTCCAACTAAATCGACACCTAAGTTTGGTCCATTTGGGGACACATTAGATGGCAAAGTTGTCGGTACAGATACAGTTCCAAGTTATGCATTAGAATATATGGAACAGATGTTAGCAAAATTAAATATGAGCAACATTAATATATTTGTTACTACCGATAAAGACCGAGATGGTAATGGACATTTGACAGAAAAAGTTGCAAAAAAACATAGTGTTTACGCAAATCCAAGCAGTGATAAAAGACGGGCAAAATTTAAGAATGAATTATCTGAACAAGGTTTAACCCGTGGTAATGTTTATATAGTTGGACGCGCACAGAAAAAATTTGCAGGACATATACAACATGAATTTGGTCCCGATTTTGAAATAAATAAAACATACACTATTAATTTAGACACTAGCTCAACAAGTTACCAAATTAAACGTATGTTTGATACTTTTAATGAAGCTGATTTAAATAGATCTGTTGACGACATGAGTATTCTTTCAACAGTGGCTCATGAAGTTGGTCATATTATGGAATGGGAATTGTTTAACAATTCTGATACTGCAACTAAAAGAGCAGTTCTTCTTGATTATCTTAAATATTTACAAATAGGTAAAACATATCAGAACTTAACGTTTACTAAAAGTAACCCTTTAAGTAGGTTAGCTGCTTTTGCTGGAAATCAACATACTGCTGAGATATATCGCAACAGCGATGGTAGTTTTAATAATGATGCGTTGATGAAAGACATTACTGACTTTCAAAATTATGAAGTTAAATATGGTGGAACTGTTGTTAGCGGTGGTGTTGAGAGACCAAGTAAAAAACGTGACTATAACATACCAAATAAGGATCAAGTATATCATGGGAGTTTTGCAGAATGGTTTGCTGAACAAAGTTCACGTTGGGCATTAACTAATATTCCACCAAAAACTTTATCAGAAAAATTTTTTGCAAAAGTTGCAGAGTTTTGGAAACGCCTATTTAAGACAATTACTCCAGTTGACAGCATTAGTAAAATGTATGAGACAAGATCACAAAATCCATTGTGGGCGCACGATTACCCTAACAAACAACCACCTCCTGGTATAAGAAGTAATTTTACATCGTGGGGTCGTTTTGATACGGCTGAAGATCAAAAGGCAACAAGCCGATATGGAGTTCCAAATGAGAAAGCTCCGTTTAATATTACAGATAAAAGAATTCAAAAGTATTTAGATGAACGATTTGTCATGAATGAGTTGGGGGTTGTTGAAGATAGAAATCAACCTTTAGGCTTTGAAGGTGTCATTGACAGATCCATAGACACTAATATTGGTTTTAACGGTGAGTTAAAAGATGGTTTACCCATAAGTAAAATTATAGAAGACCCAGAAATTGTTGAAGCAGTTGAAAAGTCCGTTGAACGTACTGAGGCAGAAGCTAAAGTTATAGTGGATGAGATGACTGAAGAAGAAAAACTTGCAGAACTTGCAGAGCCAATTGTGCCTGATGAAGCTGGTGTTGAAAGTGATAGCGGTGACGGTGATGGTACTTCAGATAAGAAAGCACCTAAGAAATGGAAAGTAAATTTTTTAAAGTGGGTACAAAGCCCGTTAAAACTTTGGAGTATGCGTAATCCTGATGGTACTTATGTCTATCCTCAAGTTAGAAAAGTTATAGAAAAATTTCAATTTAATACACAAAGTGTAACCTCAAAAATGAGTCGTATCTTTAAGCGATACAATGATGTTTGGCGTAAAGTTCCTGAAGCTGAACGTGCAGATGTATCCGCAGTTATAGTGGAAGGTGATCGCCAAGGTAAAAAGTACTCATTAGCAGAATTACAAGAAGGTATTGTTATTGGTGATAAAACAATCAAGTTAACTAAAGAAGGTATTGATGGTTACAATGAAACTCGTAACACCCTTGATGAACTTGGTACATTAATTAACGAACACAACGACAACATCAGACCTAAAGCTACTAAAAGATTAAACGACTTATTAGCTGACGTAAAAAAAACATTTGATAGTCTTGAAACACCTAAGTTTAAAGATGCAGGTAAAGTTGAAATTGTTGAACGTATTAAAGATCCTAAGACTAAAAATATATTAGGTTATGTAGTAGCACTTCCTGACGGTTGGTCAATGAAGTTTACTAAAAAAGATTTTCCAGAAGTTAATAACCCAAACGGCAAACAATTAGAAAAATTAATCATGGAAAGTGATGCAGTGAAAGCAGCTCAAGAAATAGCTATAGCTAAAGCTAAAGCTGATTTTGAAGCAGAAAGAGCCGAGATTGATATTATTGAATCTTTAAAGGAACGTGAAGAAATATATAATGAACTTAAAAGAGTTTATCGTACTCCTAAATTAAGAAACGCTGAGAAAGCTAAACTTAGAGAAGAAAATATTAATAGACTAAACGATCGTATTAGAGAAATTGAAAAAGAGATTGGTTATAAGAGAGGTTACAAAAATAGTAACCCATATCAATTAGAATTAAATCGTCAAATTGTAATGATTGATATTGAGAACTCTAGAATAAAACCTGAGTTTGATATTAAAACTAATGATGGTTATCTGCCTCATATATGGTTTGGTAGTCATAGTGTTAGAATTGTTAGCGCGGACGGTAAAGTTAAAAACATATTTAGTGAGCAAGGTTATTTTGATACAGACGCTCAAGCAAGACAAGCAGCGGAAAATTTTATTGAAGCTAACCCTAAGTATAAAGACGATAAAATTGTTGTTGTAAATAGAGGAACAACTTGGGCTGACAGTGCTGTCAGTGCAACTATACTTAATGATAAAACAATTGAAAAGTTAGCAGTATCTTTAACTGCGGATCAATTAGAAGATGTTAGAACAGGTAGACAATCATTAGCTCAAATTAATAGAGACTTAAATGTTAAAATGGGTGATAGAAGAGTTACCGCTTCATTTGAAAAAGAACGATTAGGTGCTGAAGGTTACTCAACTGACACTCAAAAGATATTAGGTTCACATATTCAAAACGTCATGCGTTTCTTAATATTAGATGAAATGAAATATGACGCTAATGAAATACAACAAGCATTAGACGATGGAAAGTATTCATCAGTTGATAACTTAATGAAAGACGAATTTAGAAACTTTATCAATGACATTAGTAATGTTGAAGGCGGTTTCGAAAATACATTTGATAGTGTATTTGATTCATTTTTTAATACAGTTGATAATAGTATTGACACCTTAACTAAAGGTAAAGTTAAAGGCTTAGATCGAGCAACACTTTATTCTGGTATGACAGGATTAGGAGCTGCAGGTGTCGTAGGTATTTTTGGCGCTCCTGTTATTGGTTTAATTATAGGTGTACCGTTAGGAATGATGGTCTACGGCAGAGTAAAAGCCTCTTCAGACGCAGGTATAGTATCCGAAGATGGATCAACTAAAGTTTTTGATCCTACTATACAAGCAATTTTAGGTATCTCAGCACATACTAAATTAGGTATGTTTATGAACTTACTATCACCGATTGTTAACTTATCGCAAACTGTTATTAATACTTCAGCACTTTATAGTTACAGCGAAATAGTACAATCGTATGGAATTCTTTCACGTTATACTCGTGGTAAAATGACTGGTACTGACACTGAGTTTACTACTATGTGGGATCAAAGATTTGATGAAGGTGGTGTAGATGTAGACCAAGGTCTATTTACTGATGGTACTGAAATGAATTTAGATCGTGGCACTATTGCTAAGTACTCTATGTTCTTATTTCAAAAAGCAGAAGTCTTTAACCGTATGATGGCTTATACGGCAGGACATACTAGAGCTACCAACAACGGCAAGACAGAAAAACAAGCTAGATTTGATGGCCAAAAAGCGTGGAACGATACACAGTTCTTCTATGACAAATCTGATACATCAAAAATTTTAAGAATAAAAGGTTTAAAAGTTGGAACTCAATTTAAAAACTTCTTATTCAAACAAACTGCATTTACTTTAGGTATATGGAAAGATGCTGAACTCAATCCATTTAATCCAAAAACTCGTTTAGAAAAAGACGATGGCACTATTGAGACTGCCGAAGAAGCAGTCGCTAGAATTAAAGAGATGCGTAAGGTAATGTTAAAACAATTACTACACATTTATATACTAGCGGGAGCATTAGGCTTACCTGGTTTACAAGCACTTGATTGGTTAATCAGATCCTTATTCGGTGATGAATATTCACCAGTTAAATTTTTAATGCGTACTAATTTAGATGCTCATGCTAACGGTGAAGCCACTGGTATGATGGGTGATCTTTTTGTTAAAGGTTTACCTACTTTAGTTGGCCAAGATATATCATCTAGGGTTGGTTTAGGTAATAGATTTATTCCTTACAATGATCGTTTGAGTATCGGTGATAACTTAATGGATCAATTTAAAGGTCCGTTTATATCTACTTTAATTAACGCTCGTAAACTACAAGAAGCTGGTGCTACTTTTGGTGATCAAACAGTTAACATCACAAGTGGTATTGGTAAACCACTAAAAGGTATTGAGATGTTAGCAGGCGGTCAAGACTTGGCAGTATTAGCGACAACCGATATGAGTACGTTACAATTGTATGCTGAAACAGTTATGAAGAACTTAGCCAGTCCATCTAATATTGTTTACACTAGTGGTTACAAATCAGGGCAAGTAGTTAGTAATAAAGTATCTAGACTTGATGTATTCAACTATATGATTGGTGGTCGCCCTACTAAGTTCTCATTAGAGTCTGACTTAAATGAACTATTAATGTTTGATGATAACAATTTAGATCGTGAAACCAAAAAAGTTTATACCGACATGGCATATGTATATACACGTTATGCTAAAACTGATCCTGAAAAGTTTAGAGAAGAATTAAATCGTATTCGAACTGAAGCACGAGAGGATGATATTCCTATTAACAATGGTTACATCCGCAGAATGTTTAGAAACCTTAGAAATCCTAGGGCAATCAACACAGTTAAGAAATTAAGAAAATCTCAACGACCAGAATATTTAAAATATATAAAGGATATGAAGTAAATGGCTACCCAATCACAACAAAATCGAGAAGCAATCATCGAATTAGATAAGAAGGTTGCACTACTATCACAGGAAGTATTAATTATGCGCGACAATCAAATGGAAAACCTCTCAATTGAGGTACAGGAATTAAAGAAAAGTGTTAACCAACTCTATAAATTAGCTGTTGGATTTGCTATAATGTTGTCAGTAATATTTGCAGATACAGTCCAATCTATGTTTGGTCTGATATTTTAAACAAACTGGACGCTCGGTTTGGTTTATGAATGCTTCATCAAAGAAGGCACGTTTGCCGTATTTGTAAAAAAGAAAAAGCAGTACAAGAATTTTATGTTAATAATACTCATAGGAAAACTCCGACCATTGACGCTTGTAAAATTTGCAAACAAAAACAAATGCAAGAGCGTTATGCTAGAAGCGATGCTTCATTTTTAAGAAGAAAAATTAGTCACAGTAAAAGATCTAATCGCCACGGTAACATACCGATAGCGGTTGATGTTGAGTTCTTATTAAAATTATTAAAAAAACAAAAAGGTTTGTGTGCCTTATCACATAGGCCTATGACCCGGATTATTGGTTTAAAAAAAAAATGCAATACCAATATGAGTATTGATCGCATTAACAGCGACAAGGGTTACACAAAAAAAAATGTTCAGTTGGTATGTGCCGATGTGAATGTTGCAAAGAATGACTTAAAGCAAAAAGACTTTATTAAACTTTGCAAATTAATTTCAAAAAATAACTAGGAGAAAACAAAATGCCGTTCGAGATGATTACCATGCTCGGCTCAACCGTGTTAGGTGGAGTTATGAGTATATGGTCACAAAATATTAAAGCCAAACAAGCAGAACAAAAAATGTTATTGGCCAGAGCTGAAGTACAAACAGCAGCTTTTAAGGAAGCAAGAGAATATGAGAATGAAGGGTTCCAATGGACCAGAAGAATTATTGCATTAGTCTCTGTATTTGCAATCGTAGTACTACCTAAAATCGTACCATTGATTGCACCAGACACACCAGTCGTTGTGGGCTTTACAGAATTTAGACCAGGGTTTTTATTTATTGAAGGCAAAGACGTAATGAATTGGGTACCACTCAAAGGGTTAGTTATAACTCCGTTAGATACTAACTTAGTGTCAGCTATTATTGGCTTATACTTTGGTGGTTCGTTGGTTAAAAAATAATGTTTTTTGTAATCACAATAATGCTGACGTTCTATGAAGGTGAACAATTCAGTCGAGAGTACCTACAAAGATCTTTTCAAGACACATGGAGTTGTCACGAGTTTATCGCAGACAACAAGGTGACTTTATTAGCACCACTTTTAATAGAATATGGTGATCAGCTTCAAGGCTTTGAGTTTTATTGTGAAAGTAGATATGGCGAAGAAGTCTAATTACTCTCACCCCTCCACAGGCAAAGTAAAAACTTTTACTCAGTTAGTTGATTTTTTAAAAGAGAATCAAGAACGAATGACTGATCACTCACGAACTTGCACTAACCATACTGTAAATAAAAATCAGCGTGGTGAGTGTTGTAAACAACAAAAAAAATATCGAAGGGCAGCAAGAAGATGATAAAGAATATATTAACAATGGTAATTATTATCACATTAGTATTGTTTGTTTTTGGTTGGTTAATGGATCAAGCAATGGCAGACGTTACTGGTGCAGAAGCAACAACTAATACACAAACTAATAGTTCAGGAACAAATACTGCCATAACAGGCGGAATGCATACAGAAACAGATAGTACCACTAATTATCAATCTGGTTCATCTTCTAACACCACGACTACTAACACTACTAATAGTACTAATAACAGTTTTACAGGCGACACAAGAGTCGTACCTAGTGCCAATGCAGCGGCAATCGGCAACATGAATCAAATGGTTTGTACATCATCAGTGTCTGGTGGTATTCAAAAATTTGGTCTTGGTGTTTCAGTTGCAAGTCATCAAAGAGATTTAACGTGTGAGTTAGTTTTACTTGCTAAAACTTTACACTTAATGGGTATGAAAGTTGCAAGTTTGGCGTTGCTATGTACTGATGAAAGAATTTTTCTTTCTATGGCTCATGCCTCAACTCATTGTCCTTACATGGGTTTGATTGGAAGTCAGGCCGAAGAGCATTATCAAAAGTATCCTAAGTTACGACCTGACTATGAGACTTATACTAAAGACCTTCGTTACATAGATTCAGTTGATAAAAAAATTGAGCAAGAGGAAAATAAAGATGAAACTACTAACGTCATTAGCCACTCTGGTGGTGTTGTTAAGTTGGGTAACCAATAGTTTAGCCGATTTAGTTGAGATACAAGAAGACTGGCCATCTATAGGGGACACCACGACAACTACTTATCACGCGCATGGTACATCTGTAACTACTTCTAATCTTATTAGTGAAAATTGGATTGATGGATCTTGGGTTGGAACTATGTTTCCAGACTCAAGTGATTTAAGTAATGAGTCTCTTTATCTGACAGGTAAAGATGGAACGTATGCACAAACTACACTTAGCTCACAAGATTACTTTACTTTACAAGAACTTCAAGGTGGTTTTACTAGTGTGTTTGGTGTTCAAGCTCGATGGTGGAACTCAGTGCCATCAACTTTTACCATGACACAAATTGCAACAACATCTAATGGTGATAGTACAACACAAATTTTACTTCTAGAAGATACTACTAATCATAACTATCAGTTTTATCCTTATCAAAATACTTTGATTGTAAACCCTAGTGCAGATATTCAACATGGAACTCTAACCGCTCGGTTTGATTTTGATATTTTAGATGATACTAAAATTAATTACAACGGAGGCCATGCTGGCGTTGATTTGAAATCGCCTTCGTTAAATGTGAGTTACAATACTTACACAAACACGGTCTCTGTAGATACAGTTTACTGTTATGAAAAGATACCTAACGCATGTCCCGGTAACGATGAAATTGTAGCAGCGGGAGAATTGATTGAAAGCATAGATGTAGAGGAATGGATAGATATTTATGACCCCAACGAAGAAACAGAAATTTTTAATATTCCTAATACTGACATTACTTATTTTGAATATGAGTATGAAGAAGATCTTTACACATATGAAGAAGATAATTTTAATTATGATGAAGCAACTGTACTTATATCTGACGATTATTTTGACGTTGAGTACTTCGATGCTGAAGAAATTAACTTTGAACCAAACAATATTACAGTTGAAGAAAATCTTGAACTTGAAATAGAGTTTGAAACTAGTGTGTCACTAGACAATGAAAATGAGTTGTCTTTAATAACTTTAAATAATGACACCGATCCATATCAAGAAGAAGAGTTTAATCAAGAAGAATTTATTGAAACCTATGAGCCTACACTTAATAATCAAGATGATGTCTCAACAGGACCAATCGATGAACCAACCAACTATAGTGAGGATAATTATGTTGAAACAAATTCTAATGAAGAGATTGCAATGGTTGAAGAACCTATTCTTTCCACAAGCACCGATGAAGAAACCTATCAAGAAGAAACGCCAATCCAAGAAACCTACCAAGAAGAAGTTATCAACGAAGAGGTAGTTGAAGAAAATGCCATTGAGAATGAATCACCCATTACAGAGGAGCCTATCGCAGAGCAACCGCAAGAGACAGCAGACGTTGAAGAGCCAGTCGAACAGCCAGAAGTCGCTGACGAATCAGTCGAAGAAGAAGTAGTTGAGCTAGAAGATACTAAAGTTGTGCAAATTGAAAAAGCCATTGCCGATAAGATAACTAATGTACGACAAAAAGTTGAAGTAACATTGTCAGTAGTCAGTGAAATTTTAAGCCGAGATATTATTCAACAAGAAGTAAGTCTTGCTAGTTACAATGCAATTAATGAAAGTTTCTTTGAGAACCAATTAGACTTCCCTGACGGTAACATGGATTTCTTTAAGCAAATAGATTTAGTTGGTTATGACTATGAGATATATCAGCAACAAGTTTCTTTGTCAGTTGATGATCCTGTAACTGCTCATGAAATAAAGAAAGAAAAACTTAAGATTAAAACAGAAGACGCATATAAAAAATTAATGGAGTTAAAAAATGCAAATAATATCTAAACTACAAACAGTGGGAATGCTTATAGCATTGGTTTCAGCAATCGGAGGTGGCTTTTATACCTGGGGTACATTTAACCAAAGACTAGATGTCATTGAAAAAAAGAAAGTTCAATCAATTGATCTTACAGAAATTCATGATCGCATTGCAGAATCAAAAGATGGTTTAAGCGAAGAACTTGAAGTCTTACAAACAGATTTACAAGCAATGAAAGCACTTATTAAAATCAACGAAGCTGCCATAGCCTACATGGAAGCCAAATTAAATGAGATTAAAGAAGAGCAAAGTAACCCACTACTCAGATAAATAGATGAGAACAATATTAAAAATAATTAATAAGTACGCAGGTAAGATTAATAGTTGGTCTTGGACAAAACTATACGGAAAAAAGGTTTCCAATTAATTTTATTTTTCTTGATTTATATAGAGTTTTTTTTACTCCAAAGTGGAAACCCCATCCAATGAAATCAATGACTTAGGGCATAAACCAGAGGATTTTCAGTCCTTTGCTCTACCAACTGAGCTATCGAGCCGTACTAGAAAACTGCGAAAAATTAATTAGGGGTTTCCACTTTTGCGTTAGGGGTTTCCACTTTCCCAAGTATCCATTGCTTTCTTTGCCATTTTATAATTTCTCGGCAAGTAAGTTTCAAGTATTCTTTTAGTAGACTCAAGACTATGACCAGATACAGCCGAGATCATAATATCATTTACTCCCAACTCAGCCATTTTAACCATTCCTGTTCTGCGTAAATCATGAAATCTTTTTTGCGACAAATTATGTTTGCGTCTGAAGTTATCAAAATCTTTTCTAAAACTCCAGTACGAATTTTGTTGTAACAGTTTATGATGATTGTGTCCTTGTAAACTTTTATCAAGTACAATTTTTAAATCTTTATGTACTGGAAAACCCACCAATTTCCTTGATTTCTTCAAGGTCTTTGCTTGTTGTAAAGATATTTTCTTACCATCATATTGATCTCGATCTAGGTCTAAAATGTCTCCAATTCTTTGGAGCGTATACAATCCCATTAAAAAAACTAAATAGTTATTTGGATGCAAGTCATCCTTATGTTTATGCACTAAAGCTATTTCATCATCTTCCCACCTTTGATCCCTAGGTAGTGTTGCTAACTTGCCGTATTTCGCAAACGGATTAATTGGTTGCAACTCTCTTAGTTCAGCTTGATTAAAAAGTTTACGCATAAAACTTAAAATCTTATTAGCTGCATCGTTAGATTTAACTTCAGCATAGTCATCTTTAAAATCTCTAACATCTATAGCGGTAATTAAATTTAATTTATAATCACCTATCACTTCCTTTAAAGCCTTACAAAATTTTTTATCATCTCGTTGTGAAAAATCACTAAGAGACTTATGATGTTTTGATTTTAGATACCAATCACAAGCCCACTCAATAGTACCATGAGTTGTAGCACCATCGAAGCTGCTATCAATTGCGGTATACATTTTATGAAATTGTGGATGGTCTGGTGATACATTTATTTTATGTAATTTTTTATTACGAAAATAGTAATAGTATTTTTTAATTATTTTTTTAGATTTTTTAGAACGAGATCGTCTAGTGATTATTTTTAAGTAGGGATAGTTTACTTTCATAATGTTTTTTTAAGCCACTATCCCGCTGAATTGTGTCATTGTCTAGCCAAGCATCGACTTTTTTTATGTCGTAACGGTTAACAACCAGCTCTAATTTAGGGAAGCCAACAGCCTGTAAACGGTGTTCTTTGGCCAAAAAATTGGGATAACTTAATCCTAAATATGTAGCAATCTCTTTTTTATTCTTTAATCTTTTCGTCATTGTTGTTTATTTTTTGGTTTTGGATTCTGCTTTGCCATAAGCCGACTGTGACTTGACTTACTGTTAAGACAAAAGGAATTGTGTATTCAATATCTGACATTGGTATATCGTTAATAACTTTAGTTGGTGATTTACCTTCAGCTTCATAGTTACTATATGATAAATGTAAATTAACAAAACCACTTTTAGAAGGTACTAAACACGCATAAATTAAACCTTTAAAATATCTTTTTTGATCTTTAAATTTAATAATTGACCAATTATTCAATGAAGCTCTGTATATTTTAGTGCCAGGAATAACATCACCAATTTCAGCCATAATACTAACACCACTATAAGTGGGAGATTGTGAGTTTAAAGCATACCAACCCTTTAAAGACTGTCCGTCTTGATAACCACCTACCCCTAAAACGAATTTAGGAAATAGCATTTGTGGCGTTTGCTGCGGTTCTAATGAAGAAATAGAACAGTCATCAAATTGTGAATACCAATTACCCAACACTGGAATGGTTGCATACATATCTTTATCAAAAGTAAGATTTGTAACCACATCCTCTTTTTTATCAATTGGCATAATTGCCTTAAATTCTTCCCACTCTTTTTTAAATTTAGGGTAAGCAGCAAATACCTTATTAATCACACCAATAGTAGTAGTGTGACCTTCACCAGGTTCTCTATATTCTTTTTGGATATTGTATAAAGTCTTAACACTAACGCCTGTTTTAGTAGCAACATCGTTTAACTTTAAACCGTGCTTAGTCTGAATTCTGTCAATAATAAAATAGAAATTATCTTCGGGTCTACGCTGTACATACTTACCCTCTTTGTCAAAATATGATCCTATACCTGCGTTTGACTCTGTAGATATATCTGTAGGTTTGCTCACTTTAGCTTTTTCTATAATATTAGTTAAATTTTTTCGCAACATAAAAATATTTTTTTTGATAATTTTTTCACATTACAGACAATTGTAAATTGTTGTCAAGTTTTTTTTACATAGCATGTGCATTAATATTTATTTGAATTGATAAAATTAATACTTGAAGCATTTATATTTTTACTGTAAAAAGTCTACATACGGTTCGAGTATGCTTCGAATCAACAAATTTTAAGGCAGATTATTTAGTTTCTAATCCGAGCATACCTTCCAGTTTCTAGTAGTCTGCCTACATTAGGAAGGTGTAAAAAAATGCAAAATGCTCACGAAAAGTCTAATTTAACATTAGAAATACTAGATGATCTCTCACAAAACCCCAATGGTGCTGTTAATTTAGATACTGACGATCTACTTGAGATCCAGTCACAAATTAAAAGTTCGGCAGATTACACAAAGTTGCGGACGTTGCAATTTCAAGATGTGTTATCTACCCTATTTAGCAGCCATGCGGAAGAAGCTAGGAAGGTAAAGAATACTATCGGCCAAGTATCTTGGAATGATTCTAAGAATCCACAAGTATCTGTGTCCGCTTCTAGCCCAACAGCTATTAAGTGGGATTCTAAGGCAATGTTAAAGGTCGTTAGTAATATAGATGATAAGGCTATGGAGTTTCTTCAACAATTAAATAAGTGTGGAGTGACTGTAAAGATAGAAGTATCTGAGACTAATTGGACTAAACTTAAAGCAAGTGACGAACCATTAGCTAAAGCCGTTAGAGGATTTCTAGAGCCTCATAGAACTATCACTGAAAAAACCCCCTCATATAAATTAACTGTAAAGGATCTCAAATGAACGGATATTCTATAATAACCCCAGATCAAAGGGCTACACACTTGGAAAGCCAAGGGCCTAAGATCTTATTAACAGGTCAGTATGGTGTAGGCAAGACTTACACTATTCAAACTATCCCTAAACATATGAAGACTATTGTACTTGATATTGAAAGTGGATTAATGACTGTCAACCAATGGTTACGCACTAAAGCTGGTGATCATGTTCAAACAATTAAGATTGGTGAGTTTCAAGACTTTCTAGATATAACTGTTTTAGCATGTGGGCCAGATAAGTCGGCACATCCAAGTAGCCCAATGTCACAAAATCACCACGACAGTGTAATGAGCAGAAGAAGTCAAGCTGGTTACAATGTTGAGGCTGAGAAAAAAATGTTTCAAGACGCTGACGTATTTTTTATCGACAGTATCTCGGATCTAACTAAGAGAGCCTTTGCCCACCATAAAGCCTTAGAAACATCAAATAATATGATGAGGGTTTATGGAAACATGGCAACAGATGTATTAAGTGCGTTACGCCATTGGCAACACAATCATGAGAAAACAGTTATATTTTCATGCAAACTCAATACTGAGGAAGACGATTTAGGTCGTAAGTCTTATGTCATTGAAGCTGAAGGTAGACGAATTAAGAATGAACTTCCTGGAATTGTAGACGAAGTAATTACACTTGCGGTAATTCCAGTGAAACAAAAAGACGACACAACAAAGCCCGAAAGAGTTTTTGTTTGTACTAGCCCCAACCCTGGAGGGTATCCTGCTAAAGATAGAAGCGGACGCTTGGAGGGAATTGAACAGCCTTTATGGGGAAACTTGTTCAAAAAAATGCAAGGAAGTAGCGGAGTAGAGAATAAAGTAAGCACAACCAAACCAATCTCTACCCCTATTGTTCCAAAACCAAAGGAGACAACTTATGAATAATACCTTTAATACAGATTTTAGTAAAGCCACTATGACGGCTCATGCTGAATCTAAGAATCAGTTCTTAAAAGAGAACAACATAGTCATGGAAACAAACGAACGTAAAGCCCTACCAGACGGAACTCCCGTGGTTTTAGGCATTGCGATCAATCACAAGCACCTTCAAAAACAAGTTGAGAATGGTGTAAAAACTCAAGATCAGGCTTATCTAAGTGGAGCTGGAACATGGCAAGTGCCTTTTACTATGACTGTATTAAGTCATGGCAATGCACAGTTGATGAATTCCTATCACCCTATCCAAAGCGATCTTGCAGACAAACCAACCTTGGAAATGTTTAATACAATCGATGATGCAACTCAAGCTACGCATTATCCAAAAATCCAAGACGCAATAAGAAACGGTACATCAGGTAGCCCAGCAAATAATTACGCTGCCAAGTACAAAAAAATTCTCATGCATTTAAAAATGAGTGAGACTTTTATTGGTGATGTATTATCTTCTGCAAATAACGTCATGAACGATGGTTCAAACAATGCTGTGTTTAACCTTGGCGATGACGGTTTTATGGCAATGACTGGTTTAGAGTTTGCTGCAATTCTCAAGTTAGAGAAAAGCACAAACCCAGATTACCCTGATGATAAGAACTCAGTTAAGAAGATTATACTTCCTAACGACCCTCAATATCAGACCATCATGGCTAGTAGACAACCCAACTTGAAAACTTTTATACCAAAAGATGAAGCTGCTGAATTTAATGCTTCTGATTTAGGTAAACTAGATCAAGCAATGACATCACCTACCGCACCAGCGGAAGGCGAATGGGCGCAACCTTCTTGGCAACGAGAAAGCTACACATAAAAAATTAAGGGCGTAGGTCGTTACAAGGGTTCGTTCATTACCCACCTTCCTACCTACGCCCGTTAGGGGTAATAATGTCAAAAATTATAAATTTTGCAAAAGAAAAAGCTAAAAGAGTTAAAACTAGGTCAAAGAATTCTATACTAGAATTTTTACAAGACGCTGGAGTACAAATAGAAAATGTACAAGTCAATGTAGACCAAGATGATGAAATAGAAATATTTTTTGAGCCAGAGGATACGAATGATTCTTAGACCTCGCCAAGAAGAATCAGTAACCAAGTGCATTGAAGCACTTAATACAAAAGGTAATACCCTTTTGGTAGCAGCGACAGGCTATGGCAAAACTGTTGTCACTTCAGATATTATCGGCAAGATAAAATCTAATAAAACTTTAGTTATTCAACATCGTGATGAACTCACGAACCAAAATCTAGGAACATTTAGTAGATTAAATCCAAGTATCGCTACTAGCATTGTCAATGGTGACAACAAAGACTATAGCGGTAAAACAATTTTCACCATGGCACAGACTATGAGCCGTGAAAAAAACTTATGGAACCTACCACCAATAGACTTATGTGTTATTGATGAAGCCCACCATGCAGCTAGTGATAGTTATTTAAAAATTTTAGATCACGCTAAATCTTTAAACCCCAATTTAAAAATCTTTGGAGTTACCGCTACACCTAATCGAGGTGACGGTAAAACTTTAGGTAAGATTTGGAACAATTGTGCTGATCAAGTACATATCGGTGAATTAATTATGAGTGGTTTATTAGTACCACCAGTAACTTATCAAATCGATTTAGGTTGTAACGATAAGTTAAAAGAAGTTCGACAAACTATGAACGACTTCAACATGCAAGACGTTGAGGACATCATGAATAAACAAGCACACAACAAGTCAGTGGTAAAACATTGGATGGACAAAGCTGGTGATCGTAAGACCATTATCTTTTGTTCGACAGTGGCCCACGGCATAAGCGTGTTAGATGAATTCATGAGTAGTAACATTAATGCAGAGTTAATTACAGGTGAGACACCAGAAGCTGAAAGAAAAGAGATCTACGAAAATTACGACTATGGTAATACCCAAGTTTTAATTAGCGTTATGGTTTTAACTGAAGGTTTTGACAGTCAGCCTACAAGCTGCGTTATCCTTCTTAGACCTTCATCATACAAATCAACAATGATTCAGATGATCGGTCGAGGTCTAAGAATTGTTGATCCAGATAAATTCCCTGGTGTCGATAAACGAGATTGTATCGTGTTGGATTTTGGTATTAGCTCCTCCCTTCACGGCACATTAGAGCAAGAGGTAAACTTACTAGAGACGGATAAAAAACCTTCTGGAACCTCCCCCCACAAAACTTGTCCAGAATGTTTGGCAGAAGTTCCTCTTGCTTCTTTAGAGTGTCCATTTTGTGAGTACAGCTTTCAAAATAAACGCATTCAATCAATGGGTAAAGAAATTGTCATTGATTTTAAAATGCGTGAAGTTGATCTATTAAAACAATCACCATTTTTATGGGTAGATTTATTCGGCCAGGGAGACACCTTTATGGCTACCGGGTTTGATTGTTTCGCTATGATGTTACAACTAAATCCTACCACTTGGTGCGCCATTGGTAGAGTTGAAGGTCGTCAAGCATACAAATTATTTGTTGGTGAAAGATTACACGCACTAGCGGTCGCTAATGATTTTATGTGTAAGCATGAGCAAGGTGACTCTGCTAAAAAAAGTCGAACGTGGTTACAACAACGACCTACTGACAAACAGCAAAAAATGCTGAACAACAAATTCAAACATGATTATTCCATGACTAAGTATCGAGCAACCGCTTTGATCAAGTGGAAGTTTTACGGCTCTCTCATTCGAGACATCGCTTTAATAGAGGGACGTAGAGTTGCATGACCGAGAAAAAAAGAGCAAGGGGTGTACATGTACCATGGAAAGTAAAACGCAAGGTACTCGAAGAGAAGCTGAACCTATTAGACGCAAGGTTCAAAGAAACTCTAATTACATTTCAAATGATTATTCATACCATTGTCAAACGCAACAAAGACCAAGCGTTGGCACCTATATTGGAAGCTGCATTAGATGATAAACTTTATCGGTCAGACTCATTGGTTAAAAAAATGGTTAAAGACAAACAAGTCGTGGGTGAATGCGGTCTATGTTCAATCAATTGTTATGGGACCGAAGCTATGCCACGCAAAGTATCATTCCCTTGTGGTTTGGTTAAATGTCCTTTTGAAAAACATAAAGCCAACAAACCAATTCACAGCGAAGAAGCATTACAAACATTATTACAAGTAAAGAGAGATTATTATGACCGATGATATGGTAAACCACCCACCGCATTACAAGCAAGGCGAAATAGAATGCAAGGATTCAATCAAATCTATGTTGGGTATTGAAGGCTACCTAGCCTATTGCCGTGGGCAAGTACAAAAATACACTTGGAGAGCGCCTCACAAAGGCAAACCCATTGAGGATTATCAGAAAGCACAATTTTATCTCAACGAGATAGTGAAATTATTACAAGGAATTAATTAACCATGACGGAAGGAAACAAAATGATCGAAATAACTTTAGAAGAATACAACACATTAAAACAAGAGAATGCATTGTTGAGACGACAGATTGTCGAGGAAACTAAGGCACGTTACACCACTTATAGACGTATGCAATATTACATTGAAAATCAATCAATCGTATTACGCAAAATTAGTCGTTGGTTTCAAGGATTTTATAAGTGAACTTTAACACCAATTTCAGTCCAACCCCTGGTGAACTTTTTAATAAGAAAGTTGCATTAGCCCTAGACACAGGTATCGAAGCTAAGAATAAAAAACAAGCTAGACGAAAATACCTTGGGCCATCAGCTATCGGTCGTGACTGTCAACGTGAAGTGCAATACGGCTACATGGGTCAAGAGAAAGATTTTGATTTTCAAGGTAAGACTTTAAGAATTTTTGATTTTGGTCACAAGTCAGAGGAACTTATGGTGGATTGGATGCGTACTGGTGGCATTATTTTACAAGATGTTAATCCAAAAACGGGTAAGCAGTGGGAGTTCACTCTTAATGTTGGCAAGGAAGGCAAAGTATCTGGCCACTGTGATGGCATTATCAAAGGCATTGAGGATTGGGTGCAAGATCGAGACACCATAGAAGAATATGTCAGAGGGTTTCCATGTTTATGGGAAGCCAAGTCAATGAAAAATTCTAAGTTCAATGAGTATAAGAAAAAAGGCGTGAAGCAAAGTCACTATGGTTACTATGTACAAGTCCAGCTCTACATGGCATTCATGAAATTAACTGACAATCTATGTTGGTTTACTTCAGTCAATAAAGATACGGCTGAAGTTTGGCATGAGTTTGTGGGTTATGACGCTGAAGTTGCCCAACAATATTCTGATCGAGCCTTTGAAATTATTACCGCTACCGAACGTGGCGAACTATTACCCAGAAGTTTTAATGATCCATCATATTTTCAATGTAAGTGGTGTGACTATCGTAAAACTTGTTGGGGTGAACGAGCAATTTAACAACTAAAGAAAGAAAACTAATGCAAACAACACTTCAAGAACCTTGGCGTAGACATGGTGTAACTGTCAAATGCCTACATGAGACAGGTAAATATTATATTAATGCACAATACCGACCTATGCCTGATGGCAGATTAATGTCGGTTAAAATCTTTCATAAATACCAGGAAGATATCAATAACAAAGGTTCCTATGTTGCAGTCTTTTCATCTTATTTAACTGAGATGATACAAAAATTTCAAGATCCAACCGCAGGGTTAAGAGAGATTGCAGATAGAGAACTAAGAAGAACTGACGGCACCGCTATGACTATTGTTGGTCATGTCGCTGATCATTTATTAACTGATTATTATTTGGAGGAACCACTATGAGAAAAATGGATGCAGCTGAAAAAACTTTAGAGAAAGTATTCGCAGCTATGAATAAACATGTACAGCCGTTGATCGATAAACATGTCGAGAAGTGTACTAATGACGCTGAACTATTGCGTGATGAATTACAGATCTTGGGTAACTTTCATTCAGGAATAGTAAAACAAATTTTAGATATTTTTGATAAACATGAGAAAATTTTTGAAGGCAACAAAGACGCAGCTTTTAACGAATTTATTGCCGGGAACATTACCCTTGCAACTATGCCAATCCCAAGAGAAACAGAAAAAGGAAACTAAAATTTAATGCCCTTGAACCCCGAAGATGAATACGGATGGTAATGAATAATTTTCGCACGGATTACAGTCAACCAACACGCATAGATACGGACGCTATCAAGTTGTATCTACAAACTTTGTATGGTTATTGTGACGGCTTTATTCCTATTCGTATGTTTATGGAGAAGGGCGTAGACGGCACGAGCCACTATCAACAATTACATTGGATCCCAACTAGTAATTTAGATGACATGCACCAACACCTCAAACCCTTAGTTGAGCGTGGACGTAATTTTAAAATGGGGGTGTATGTTATCCCTGGAACGGTAGCTGCAAGAGATCAAGCAAAAGCTAGTGACATTATTAACTACCCATGTTTTGTGGTTGATATCGATAGCGGTGATATTGAAGCGTCAAAAAATTATATCATTGCCCAACTCGGTCAACCAAGTTTAGAAATATATTCTGGCGGTAAGACTGCTGAAAATGTTTACAAGCGACATTTGTATTGGAAACTAACAGAACCTGCCATGGGAACTGACATCACTCGTATCACCTCGGCTCAAAAATTAGCAGCTCAAAAGATTGCAGCGGATCCTAGTTTTGGATCGGCCCACCAACCTATTCGCCTCCCTGGAAGCATACATCAAAAAAATAATGTTGCTAATCAAGTACGCATAGCTAATCACTCAGCGATTGAATATGAGCTGGAAGAATTAATCGACAGCGTTAATAACATGGCAATCATGCCAGGGATACAAGTTAACGAAAAAACTTTAGGTGACAACAAAGTACCAATGGAAGACATGTACAAAGAGCAAGTGTACGAAGGCGCAGACGCAGGTGAAACTAGATTTGAAGCTATGGGTCGAGCGATTGGGTGGAGTTTAAC
>Ga0181380_1000080_pt1 | contig 38991 bp, 31 predicted proteins | sample 3SPOviralmetaG_FD_130116 | JGI IMG/M metagenome (GOLD analysis project Ga0181380, IMG submission 130116) | Marine viral communities from the oligotrophic San Pedro Time Series (SPOT) site, San Pedro Channel, CA, USA - 3 SPOT_SRF_2009-08-19 | ecosystem: Environmental > Aquatic > Marine > Strait... | reverse complement strand
TTTAACAGTAACAACCGCCGCTACTTTGTACACGGTTACAATGAATTTACAAAACAATATTTCAGACGCGTCTGGTGTTGGTTATGTTTTGGCTGGTGATTTACAAGGGGAAACAGAAGAAGGTTCTGAAAATGCTGCATACTCATTTAGTACAACTGCTAGCCTAAATCCAGGGTATCAGTTTTCAACACCGTTCGCAGCTACAGACCCATCAGGTACTATACCAAACGGAGGCACGACAGTAACACAAACACTAACAGGTACAGTTATACCTATACCCACAGATGTAACAGCTACTTTGGTTGTGCATGACAATATAAATGGTGGTAACGGTGTAGGTGTTACATATTCTATCTCAGGAGAAAATACCGGTGCTATTGATACAGGACCAGCTCCACACAGTTACAGCTTTAATACTGGTGTAACTATACTAGATAACGATTATGAGTTTGTAGGTGGTGGCGCTAGTATTAGCCCAACTCAGCCAAATACAGGTACTATTTCAGCAAACACAACTATCAATACCACAATAAGTGGTACTTTAATTAAAAAGACTGGAACTGCAACTCTTACTGTAACTAATAACATAACTGGCGGAACAGAAGGTGTTGCTTATTTAATTAATACATCACCATCAAGTCTTACTACAACAGGTCAAGTAGGTACATCTTATGGTTGGAATGTTTCAGCAGTACCAAAAGCTGGTTTCCAATTTACTTCAGGACCTACATACACACCAGCATCAAGCGTTTCAGGTACATATTCAACTACACCTGCTACAGAAACAATAACAATAGGTGGCGTGGTTGCTCCTTTATCTGCGTGTAGAAATTATACATTTGCAGCATCGGCTGGAGCTGTTATATCTGTAACGTATTGCGATGGTTCAACAGAGAGCCTAACACAAGGCGTAGACTCATTAAGTAACTTATGCTTACAAACTGGAGGTTATAGCGTAACAAGTGGAACATTAAGCAGTGTCACTGACAGTGGTGCTTGTGCTGTAGCGCCTAGATATGAATACACTTACGTAAATTATAGTAGTTCTTCGTTTGCGCTTGCAGAAGCTGGCCAAGTTGACAATGATCAAACAACCACAATGTGGTTTTCTCAAAACACACCAACACCTAATACAAGCGCTGACGTTTGGACTACAGAAACAGGTAGTGCAAAACCAGCTGATGGTTATTATTGGAATGGTTATAATCATATAATTCAAATAACTAGCGGAGAAATATCATCTTGGAATAATGATTCGAGTAAAAACTTAACAAGCGTTTCAGCGACATTTGGATTTATCGATTCGGACGACGCTTGTCAAAACAGTTTTACTACAACACGTTACGTTTCAAGAGTAGGTGGTAGTAGCCTTGAGGACGTAAACAATATGGTGTTTAATTCTAGTAATCCTAGTCAAGGTGCTAGTATAGATTTTTCTAATAACGTTACTAGATTTGTAAGATTTTCTACTAGCAACGGCGAATCTCAAGAAATAGCTGGTACAACTGGATCTGGAAACAACTTATATAACTCAGGTAGAATTACTCAGGCGAATATAGTTTGCCCATCAACTGACTTTATATACACAATGGTTCCATGCCCTAACCAAAGTGTTACTAGTAACTTTACAGCAAGTTCACCTAACCAATTAACAATAGGTGCTACATATGAGGTTGCAGGCTCTGGATTTACCAATATAATAGCTACAGTGCAGCAAGAAACAGTTGGCACGGCTCAAGCTACAATAGTAGGCGCAGGTATTTGCCCTGGCCCAACAATTGCAGCTATTCAACTTATAAATCCATTAAACACCGGACTTCCAAACTGGCAAACCCCAACAGATTCACCTGGTGATTATAGAAATTATAACACACCTACGGAGCTTGTGGCTTGGTTAGACGTAAATGATCCAAGACTTACATTGCAAGGAAATCAATATGTGTTTAGAAACGATGCTGTTTTAAATACATCTAATCCGCCAAGCTACATTGCTCAGGATTTTTATCCATGTAATCCTTCTAAAATATCTGTTTACAGTTCTGTACCTGATTGCAGCACATATCCTTCTATAGATCCTTTTGGGCCGGACACGTATTATACAGTTAGCTTAAATAGCAAACAAATAGCAAAACCTTTATATAGCACTTTGTTTAGAAAACTTGGCACGGTTAATTATAAATACAACGTGAGCGTAGGTATTGGCGGACTTTTGTTATTCAATGCAATTTTTGATACTAGAAATATAATAGGAAACAACACTGGTAATTCCTACGTGCAGGCTACTAATCCTCAGCTTTGGAGCTTAACCACTGATTCTTCTGCTAGTTTCTCTTCTTATCCTTGTATTACATCAACAAACGCCAGTCAAATGTTTACAATTGAATCATCTAATGGTTCTACTGGTCCTTTTAGTAGTCAAGCTGCAAACAAAGTAAGAGTTCTTACCGTCGACGACAACGTGAATATTGGTTGTAGGGTAGCTGTAAACTTACAGTTAATGTTACTAGGGGGAAAACAATGGGTTACAGGTCCTACTTTTACTTTAATAGATCCTTCTGGTGTACCTGTAGATCCATTAAACAACGATCCTCTTGTTGAGCTTAGAAGCACAAATGTATCAAATGCAGTTGTAGTAGAATCAATTGGAGCTCCAATGATTTTTATGAATCAAGATTATGATGGTGGTCGAGTTTATGATTATATTATTAGAGTTGATGGAGAAATACAATAAAAAAATATGGCAATAATTTATAGTTATCCAGACAAAACACCTATACTAGGAAATGATATACTCCTTGGAACAGATAGGCAGAATAAAAATCAAACTAAAAACTTTACTGTTGATGCTATAAAAGACTATGTCTTAGATGGCTTGATGAATGGTACAGCTAGACGTTTGCCTGTTTACGGCACGTCTGACAAGCTAACAAATTCTTTATTTCTCCAAGACCAAGCGGCTACTAGTGGAACTGCTGTTTTAGGAACGCTAGTAACTCTTGATAATGGAAATGGTTTTGGTAGTTTAAGTGTTGCTCAAAATATAACAGCTCAAACAGGTGATTTAACTGTTTCTCAAGGTAATGGTTACATAGAAGGTTTTTTAGGTGTAGGTGTTCAAGGTGATAGCGCTTATAAGCTAAATGTTTTAGGTGTAGCTAAAGCAAGTGAAAGAGTTTTTGTAGGTGAAACAACACAGGATAGTATAAATATAAACAATTCTACAATACAAAAAACTGGTGGCGATATAAGTATCACTACTGATAGTGATATGCTATTGGGAGCTGGCAGCGTGTATTACGCTAGACTTTTTCCTACTACAGGTAGTTTGCTTTTATCAGAAGAAGTTTCTTCAGCGTCATCACCTGTAGCTAAGTTTGAAATAACCGGTAGCAATACAAGTGTTAGTATAGGTAATGACAATACTGTCGTAACTAATGCAGATAAACCTACTGTTGCTATTGGTAAAGATATTACCGCGCAAGGTGTTGGTGGTATAGCTATTGGATCAGGAACTTCTGTCACAGCAACGGCTACAGACGGTATTGCTATAGGTAAAGATGCTGTTGCAGATGAAATAGAAACTGTAGCTATCGGCACTGATGCAAACGCAACTGTTGCAGGTGAAGTTTATATAGGTGGTACTGGTGTAAGAGTTAAAGAACAATTAAGTGTACTAGGCACAGGGCAATCAAGTTTTGCTGGCCAAGTAACAATACCTCAAATGCCAGTAGCTGCGACTGATGCGGCTTCTAAGGATTATGTAGATAGTGCTACAGCTGGTGGTTTAATATACCAAGGTTCTTACGATGCGTCTACAAACACACCAGATCTTACAACATTCCCAAACTCTATACAAAGAGGTTGGACATATACGGTTATTGTAGCTGGAACTTTCTTTACTGAAAACGTAGAAATAGGTGATTTACTTATTGCTGAAGTAGATGATCCTTCGGCACTTGGAGACTGGACAACAGTGCAGAATAATGTAGATTTAGCTACATTAACCACCGTAGGTATTGGTAATGTAAACGAGGCAACAGGTGGAGACATTAGCGTAAGTTACTCTGGAGGTACAGCTACTGTTGATTTAAAAGATGACGTAAGCATAGCAACTAATTTAACGTTGTCAGGTTCACTTACAGATGGTAGTAATAGTATAGGTGCTGCAGGTTATCTATTATCTTCTACTGGTGCTGTTACCGAGTGGATAGAAAATACAGCTGTTACTGGTAGCGGTACAGCACTTCACATTCCTAGATTTGATAACACAGGATCTGCGCTAGAAGATAGCTTAATGCTCGCTGGAAACTTAACAATAGGTATTGGTGTTCCAGCACCTACAACTCAATACGCTAATTATAAGCTTAACGTAGGCACGGGTGGCATACGCGCGACTCATGATATAGATGAAGTTGTACAGTTAACAAACACAAGTGTAACAGGTGATGTTAGTGTAGCATTTTATCAAAATACAAATTTAAGAGCTAAAGTAGGTTTTGACGATACCGCAACAGCTGCTTATTTAAAAAATAACGAAACAAGTACTTTATTAAAAGTAAAATCAGGTGTAAACGGTTTAAGTTACACAGAGGCCGGTGAGTATACTGTTTGGCACGAGGGTAACAAACCAAACCCGCCTAGAAGTTCAGCAAACTTTAATTTAACTGACGCTGTTGCTTATATAACTAGAACTTACACGCCTTCTCCATTAAACAGAACAGAGTTTATTGTAGATGTTACTAGCTCTTTGGTTACTAGCTCAAGTAACGCAGACAATATAATAGCTCAAGTAGTAACTAATTCAAATGGAGCAAACGCAACTCCGCTGATAAAAAGATCAGTTGGAAGTTTAGTTATTACTTTCACAGGAAATATACCCAATAACGACTACAGAGTTTTACTAATAGACGTAACATAAACTAACACATGGCGATAAACTTTCTATTTGATGTATCAGTAAATAGCGGTATTGACTTACAAAATACCAGCATAACTAGTTTAGCTACGCCTGTAAACAATACTGATGCCGCGACTAAAGCTTATGTGGACGCTTTAGTTACCGCATCGGATTTAGATTTTTCTGGAACAAGTGGAACTGGCGCTGTTGATTTAGATAGTCAAGTGTTTGCTATAACTGGCGGTACGTTTATATCTACAACCGCATCAGGTCAGTCTTTGTCTATAGACTTAAATGCGACTGGATCACCATCAGCAACTACGTTTTTAAGTGGTAATAACACTTGGTCTACACCGCCGGATAATAATACAACATATACTTTTGCAGCTGTATCAGGTACGCCTAACTTGATTAGATTAACTGGCACAAACCCATCTAGTACTAATGATATAGGTTTAGTTGCCACTGGTAATGTAGCTATAACTTTTAATAGCGCAACATCACTAGGTTTTGATTTAGCGTCTAGTATAAGTGTAGCAAATACAATTACAGCTGGAACAGGATTGACGGTCACTACAGGTGGTATAGATATAACTGGCACTGGTACATTTAATACCGGCATAAGTGTTACAGGTGATAGCTCTATTAATGGTGAGCTTGATATGTCTTCTAACAAGATAATCAATGTAACAGATCCTACAAACGCTCAAGATGCGGCGACTAAAAACTATGTAGATATAACTTCTACGTCAGGAGCCGTAAATTTTCAAGGTGGTTATGATGCGGCTACAAACACACCTGACTTAGATTCAAGCCCAAGTTCAGCCATCAAAAAAGGTTGGATGTATACGGTAACAGCTGATGGCACATTTTTTACAGAGCAAGTTAGAACAGGTGATTCATTAATAGCTCAAATAGACTCACCTACAACATTAGCTAATTGGACTACAGTACAAAACAACATAGATCTTGCAGATGCAAATACAGTAGGTATTGGTAACGTAGCAGGTACAACTAACGATATAGGTGTTAGTTATTCAGGTGGTACAGCTACAGTTAGTCAAGCTCCTATTACAATTTCTCAAACAACAAGCAATATTTCGCCTGGCTTTGGTAGCGGTTTTACAGCTATAGATAGTGTAGGGGCTAATTCAACAGGTCACGTTACAAGTTTAAATTTAAAAACAATTAACTTACCTACCCCAACATTCACCAGTGTTGGTATAACTGAAACTGGCAGTGCGCTGACAATAACCAACTCGCCAATTACAACAAGCGGTGATATTAATATAGCTGGAGCTGGAACAGCATCTCAGGTGATACTAGGTAATTTAAGTTTAGGAACATACACAACCGGTACGGTTGAATCTGTTGGAACCTCAAACTCAACATTTATAAATGGATCAGGCGGGCCAATCACAAGCTCAGGATCTTTAACGTACAGCTTAAGTGCTACTGGAACTCCAAGCGCGTCGACATATCTTAGAGGTGATAACACATGGGCTTCACTACCAGCTGATAATAACAATTACGTTACATCAGCATCTTTTGACACGAGCACAGGTGTTTTAACTTTAAGTAGACAAGGTCTTACAGCTGTTACAGTAGATTTAGATAATAGATATTTAACTGGTAATCAAACTATCACATTAACAGGTGACGTTACAGGTAGCGGAACAACAAGCATAATTACTACAATATCTTCAAACGTAGTAGGTTCAAATGAATTAAATGTGTCTAGCAATGGTACAAGTGGTCAAGTGTTAACATCAGATGGTCTTGGCGCGTTTACTTGGAGCACACCATTTACAGGTGACATAACAGGTGTTACCGCTGGCAATGGTTTAACTGGTGGCGGTACAGCTGGCAATGTAACTTTAACAGTAGGCCAAGGAACTGGTATAGTGGTTAACGCGGCTAACGTTGCTTTAGCTACGGCTGGTGCTGGAGCTGGAACGTACGGATCTACATCTGATTCTGCTAAAATAGATACTATTACGTTAGACGCTTATGGTCGTGTTACTGCGGTTTCTACTGGATCTACTGGGTCTGGTAACGTAACCGGATCTGGAACTGCTAGCGTATCAGGTGGTCAAATTCCTTATTGGGACGCAACAACAAATATAACAGGAACTTCTCAGCTTAATTACTCAACTGTATCTGGTGGCACTATTGGTGTAGTTGGTATTGGTAACAGCTCTACTGCGTTTGGCGCCTCTAGATTAGTTGTAGGTAGTGGTAGTGGTGGTTCTCTAGTTACACTATACGGTGGAAGTAACAGCATCAATACAATTGCTTTTGCAAACGGCACTAGTGGCAATGCGCAATACAGAGGCCAAGTTAGATATAATCTTCAAAACGATAATTTAGAGTTTATAACAAGCGGAAACACTTTCTCTAGAGTATATGTAGATTCAGCTTCTGATCTTAACTTAGTAGAAAGAACTTTAAACTTTAGAAACAGCTTTCCAAATGCAGTAGGTGCTTATGTAGATTTGCCTACAAATAACGAGTTAAGTATAGGTACAAATGGAACAGAACGCTTGCGCGCCAACTCCGCAGGTATTGTAACTTTTGGTGCGGATCCTGCAGATCCTACATGGTATTTAGATTTAGTAAATAAAAAAGCAGGATTTAGAACTACAAATCCAGGCTCTGCGTTCGATGTTAATGGTACTTTCAGGGCAAGAAATGAATTAAATGTAGGCGCTACATCAGAACAAAACTTTTTTGTTGAAGGAGGGCCTGGGCCTAGATATGTTAAAATGGGTGCTTATACACCATCTAATAAAGACACTTGGTTGACAGGCTCATCAAATGCAAATTTAGTTAGAGGCACGGCAGGTTTTGGAACAGGTGGTAAAATGTTAATGGCAACTTATAGGTATACTACTAAAATAGAAGCCGGTGGTTGGCCTACAAGTAGTGGATATAGCAACGGGGTCAATGTAACACCTACTCCATCAAATGGCGAAGTTATGATAGTTAAAGGTATTTTTGTACACAAAGCAGGTAGTACTATAGGCTCTGGCTGGTCTAGTAATATTTACCCTGTTCTTTTTATACAACAAAGACCCGATGGTAATTATGCATCTATAGGATCTGTATCTAGACCAGTAATTGTTAACGGAAGTGGTGTTTGGTTTTACAATGCTTTTGGTTATGCTGGAAATTCGTCGTTTGAACAGGGCGGTGTAGGTAAGCCTGTAGCATTAGCTCTTGATTCAGCTCCAATAACAAATGAGCCAACTTGGTACATCACGGTAGAGTATACTATAATAAATTTAAGTGTTTATAGACAAAACGTAGATCAAACTTTAACTTAATATAAAATGGCGTATGTGAGTTAAAAGATGTACCATGGTAAAAATCACTAAAAATAAGTGATATATAAAGTATACCCTGCTCGGGTTAGAGCAACCAAACAAACTAATATAAAACCAAAACCAATGACACTATATTATAAGACTAGCACGTGGAGTAGTCAACCGCAAATATCCGAAGACCAAATAAAATTTTGGAAGCATATCGCTGAAAAGAAAAATTGGCGAATAGTACAACTACCAAACGGATTTTTTCAAACTGAATACAAAGATCAAAATGATGAGTGGCAAGATGTGACTCGTAGAGAAACTATGGATGGTGCTGAAGCTGCTATTGATGGTAGCATTGAGCATTACACTAAAAAAATTGACTTTGTAAAAGGACCTAAGGTAGTTAAAACCTTTGAGTAAAAAATAAATATAATTTAATTAAATCAAATATGTCTGACGCAATAGTTAAGAATTTAAACTTTGGCAGTGATGCTAAAGACAAAGTATTTAAAGGTATAGAAAATCTCACTAAAGCTGTTAGCTCCACACTTGGGGCTAGCGGCAAGTGCGTTATACTAGAGGATGGTGCGGGCCAACCCGTTATAACAAAAGATGGAGTTACAGTAGCTGATAGTATTATACTATTAGATCCTGTAGAAAACATGGGTGCGACGCTTTTAAAACAAGCGGCTAGGCAAACTGTGCAAGAAGCTGGCGATAGAACAACAACGGCTACAGTGCTAGCACACGCACTCTTAAAAAACTCTTATAAAAAAGAAGTTAACACTAGAGATCTTAAAGAAGGTATTAACTCTGGTGTTGATAAAGTTATAGTTTATTTAGAAAAAAACAGTACACCTGTGGTAGGTGAAATGATTGATCAAGTAGCTACCATATCAGCTAACAACGATAAACAAATAGGTAATATCATTGCAGATGCTTTTAGAGCTGTTGATAATACAGGTGTTGTTATGATGGAAATAAACGATCAACCAGAAACTTTTTGTGAAATAGTCGACGGAGTTCAATACTATAAAGGTTTTAAAAATGATTCATTTGTAACTGACAAGTTAAAAGGTACAGCTGAATTAGAAAATCCTTTAGTTTTAATTGTAGAATCTTTAATACCAAACGTACGTAAAATACAAAACGTATTAGAGTATGTTATTAAAAACAATAGATCGCTACTTATAATCGGTGATGCTGAGCAGCAAGTTTTAAATGCCTTGGCTATGAACAAGCTAAAAGGTAATATAAAAGTAAACATAGTAGATGCACCTGTATATGGTGTAAGTAAAAAAGAAGTATTACAAGATTTATCAATGCTTACTGGCGCTACAATTATAAATGAAGATCTAGGTGATGACATGGATTTAATACAGCCAGAACACTTAGGTGAGTGTGTTAAATCTGTTTCAAATCAAACAGAAACAATCTTACAAGTAGATAAGTCTTCTAACGAATTAGAAGATTTAATAGAAGATATAAAGGATAAAATCAAAAACGCCTCATCAGCTGCTACTAAAAACAAATACGAAAAAAGATTAGCAATGCTATCAGCTAAAGTAGCGATTGTAAAAGTAGGTGCTAACTCTGAAGTAGAATTAAAAGAAAAAAGAGATAGGGTTGAAGATGCTATCTGTGCTACAAAAGCTGCAATAAAAGATGGTATAGTACCTGGTGGTGGTATAGCTCTTTTAAATGCGTCTAGCTTTATAAAACCAAAGTCAAAAGGCGAAGAGGTTTTGCTAGAAGCAATTAAAGCTCCATTTAAAACTATATTAGATAATGCTGGTATAGTTGAATACGAGCTACCTAAAGTTAAAGGCAGAGGATTAAATGTGGTTACAGGAAATATGGTAAATATGATTAAGTCTGGTATTATAGATCCTCTGCTTGTAACTAAAAGCGCTTTGCTAAACGCAGCTTCTGTAGCTACAACAATATTGTCAACTGATTGTGTAATTAATAATCTTAGAGTCGATGAAGGCAGTGGGCAGTAACATAATTGTAAAACCTAAACCGGTATCTAACAAAAAAACAGAAGGTGGTTTAGTGCTGTCGGTTAAAGACAGAGAAGATATAAGATATACAGAAGCTAATGTAGTTTCTGTTAGTGATCAAGTAGAAGTTGTAAAGCAAGGCGATGCCATATATTATGATAGACATAGTGGTCATAAAATAGAAATTAACGACGAACAATATACAGTTATAAAATTACAAGATGTTGTTGTGTTGTTATGAGAATAGAGGCTAGTGACATTAAGCAGTTAAATATATTAAAGCATTACCGTATTATACGTAAGTGGGCTTGTCGTAACAACAGTTTAAACGATGCTGATTTAGAGCTTTTAATATACTTAGATTGTATAGATCTTTTTACTAAAAAAGATTTTGAAGATGGCAGTTATTCTTACAGCTGGGACAACAGGAGATGGAATAGACTTTTGAAAGAAGGCTGGATAGTTGTATGGAGAGAAAGAAACAGAATTACACAAAAGTATAATATATATAAAGTTTCTTTTAAATGCAAACAACTAATACAAAGAGTGTATAGAATAATGCTAGGAGAAGAGGATATACCTACTAGTGAGCGAAGAAATAAGATAATGAAAGGTAAAACTTATACAGACAAAGTTCTTATTACTTCTATAAATAACGTAAACAAAGATAAACAAAGATAGTTATGTATAAAAAAGATGGACTACCATTTGTTGGTAACACTGGTCAAGTAGGTATGAACGCTGTATTTGGAGGGCCTAGACAAATGGATATGAATGCTATGCAAGACCCTTACTCTGGAGCAATGACTAAAATGAACCCCACCGCATTGGGTGTAGCTGATCAAGTGTTTGGAACACAGCAACAACGCCAACACGTAATGAACATGCAGCCTGGCTTAGCTAAGCTAGAAAAGCACGCGTTAAACAAGGCTTTAGTGGGTGATCAAGATAAATTGCCCGAGCATATTAAAAAAGAAATACTTGCGAAACCAGAAGACGGTGAAAAGTCTAAAGGTGATCCTTTAAAAAAAAACATAATGCCGAATTTTAATAGGCAATATGCGTCAGTAAATCCAGCTACAGATCCAGGTCAGTTTGCTGATTACAGCGGATTTAGAAGTGGAATATTTGGTATGGTAGATGAAAATACGCCAAGTGCTACATCAGACGAAATAGATGTAAAATTACAGCAAGATAAAGAAAATTTTGAGCGAATAGATTATCTTGAAAGCATGGCATCAAAAGCTAATGAAAAACTACAAAATAATTAATTATGGCAAAGCAACCACTAAAACACGGAGCGGTAGGTGAAAACGCAGTATGGGACGGACCGTTAGATCTAACAGGTTTTCCAAAAGGAAAAGGCAATAGTTCAGGTATTACAGGTATGGAAGTATCTAAAGATATGCCTGTATATAAAGCTGGACCTATAACAATGAAAGCTGGAGGAAAGTAAAATGGCTAGCAAGGTAAACAAAGAAACCTTAAAATGTAATAAGCCTAGAAAAACCTCAGGTCATAAGACTAAGTCACATATTGTAAAAGCTTGTGAAGGCGGTAAAGAAAAAATAATTAGGTTTGGTCAGCAAGGTGTAAGCACTGCCGGTAAAAAGCAAGATTCAAAATCAAAAGCACGCCGTGCTAGTTTTAAAGCGCGTCATGCGAAAAACATTAAAAAAGGTAAAATGTCTGCCGCTTACTGGGCTGACAAAGTAAAATGGTAATTATGGAAAAAGGACACTACGGTCAGTACACTGGCAATGCAAGACACTCGCGAACACCTGTAACTAGAGGTAATTATAAGGCATCTGAAAAAGATGATGCGGCTCATATTGATTATTTAAAAAGAGACGTTAAATATGATGCTAAGCATGGTGGTAGTGATAAGCAGATGACTAACGATGAAAAGCATATTTCAAAGTTAGCTGGTGATATGAAGTACGACAAGAAACATCATTCTCCGCTTAATAACACTGGCACTCCTGTTGTAGATGAATTTGGTAACCCAGTTCCGGCGGATTTTGTTAGCAACGCTAATAGTAGTTATGATGAAAACGCAGCGTCAAAAAGATTTTTCATGAACCAAGATATAGTTAATAATGCTTTAGGAACATTACAAAGCATAGATGATGGTAAAGGAACGTACACTGGATACGCTAATTCAGACCAGACTGTTAAAAAAGCTTTATTAGGTTCAGGTCCTAACTCATTAACAAGAGAACAGTTAGGGCAATTAAACAAAGGTGATGCTAACACTGCGGCTAGTATTGTTTCTAGAAATATACGAAACGCACCTCTTGGAGACGCAAAAGGTCAGTTTGATAGATCATACAATCCTTTTAAAAAATGAAATCAAGAGGTTTAGGCGATACAATAGAAAAATTTACAACAGCGACTGGAGTCAAAACAATTGTAGATAAAGTTTCTGATGGTTTGAATGTACCATGTGGTTGTGGAGCTAGAAGAGATAAATTAAACGAAATGTTTCCTTATAATAATAAATAATGGCTTTTAAACTTAATAATCCACCATACGCAGTAAACAACACGCCTCTATACCATGTAGACTTAGAAGAAGGAGTATTAGGTAAAGCTTTGAACAATGGTAGTATACTTATGAGTAAAGACGTTAAAGATCCTATACAGTATAAAGAAGTGTTGGCTCATGAGTTAGGTCATATGAAACAAATTAAAAGCGGTGCGTTAAACTACGACGATAACAACGTGTACTATAAAGGCGAAACATACTCAAGAAAAAACATGAAAGAAGGTAGCGATAAACTACCATGGGAAGATTATGCAAATAAATTTGCAGAAAAAATAACTTAAAAATTAAAATTATGCCAAGCACTAGTCCAAACACACAATCTAAAGAAGGGAATGTAGGACCTTTGTCTAAGAAAGGAACCTTCATGTCTAAACATTGTTTATCTAAATACGGTGAAGCAAAGACAGGACCTATAAACATGGGACATCCGATGAAAAAATATGGAGACCACGCAATGAATATGAACCACCCAATGACTAAAAAAGGGTGTAGTTATAAATAATAAGGTATGGCATTTAAGTTAAGAAACCAAAACGTAAAAAGAGTTACAGGTGGTAAGCATCCGTTTGCTCACTCAGCTTCCGCAACACACGGCCACCCTCATGGTGGCGCTAGTGATATACCAACTATATCTCAACGTCAAACGACTATAAGTCAAACAGCGCCATCTAGCGATGAATTAGTTTACGATGTAGTTAATCCTGACTTAATGCAAGTAGACAAGTCTCAAGCCGCTAAAGATGCTTACAACGCGTTAACTCCAGAACAGCAAAGGGCTCAAGATAAAAGGTTTTTAGAAATAAACCAAAGACGAGCTGATGAAGCGGTTAAGCAAACAGAAGAAAATAGATTTGTAGCTTTAAATGAATTAAGACAAGGTGGTGGTAGTGAAACTAGTATTGATACTCAAGAAAGAGCTATTAGTGATACTAGCGTTAGTCAACAACAAGCTTCGCAACAAGATTACGAGTACAATCAAGCTCAAGTCCAGCAAGGCGTTAAAGATTTAGTTGCTATAGATGCAGTTAAAATGGGTAATCAATTTTCTCAAGATTACATGGGCAACCTACCGTTTACAAGTCAAGGAAGCAAACAGTCGCAACAAGATAGTATGGCATACAACGCGGCTGGTCAATACACAGCTTTAGTAGGTAGTGGTGTTTATACACCTAAACAAGCTTTAGATTACATTAAACAAGAGTACGGTGAAAACTTAACAAACGATCAAATGCACCTGCTTGACCAGACTATAAATAGAGCTTTAAACGAAATTACGCCGGCTAGAGAGTCGTATCAAGTGTTCAAACCATACACTCAAGAAGAGCTTTTATCGACTCAAATGCCTACTTATAAAAGTAAAAGACATAAAAAGAAAGGTAAAGTCTCTGGGTATCAAGACATAAAACCATTATACACAGGATCAAATGTACAAAATTACAAATCGAAGGTCATGGAAGGATTTAATCAGAATAAATAATGAAAAAACTTTTAAGTCTTTTAACTGGTGGTTTAATTAAAGACGTAGGTAACGTAATAGATAAGCTTACAACTACAGATGAAGAAAGATTAGCTGCTAAACAAAAGGTACAAGAGTTGTTAGAAAAAGCAGATCAAGACGCGCAGACTCAAATCACTGAGCGCTGGAAACTTGACATGCAATCAGATTCATTTTTATCTAAAAACATAAGGCCACTAGTACTAATATATCTCACAGTTATATTTACTGCGCTTGCGTTTTTTGATGGCAATATTGGCGGGTTTAAAGTTGCTGAGGAATATATCCCAATATTTCAATCGCTATTAATAACAGTGTACGGCGCTTATTTTGTCGGACGTACATGGGAAAAGAGCAAAAAATCAAGTGACAATAAGTAATATATTAATTAATTAAATTAAATCAAATGAGTAAAGTAAAACAAATGGAAAGTAAATCTAATAAAATTTCACAAGAACACTTGGAGAAAATTCAAGATCAACAAAACAAAATTACACAATTGCTAAGGCAAATTGGTTTTATTGAAAACGAAAAGCACCAACTGTTACATGAATACGCAGGTGTGCTTAAAGAGGTTGAAGAATTTAAACCTGTGTTAGAGAAAGAATACGGTGCAGTGAATATTGATATTGGCACAGGTGAGTATACTGCTATTGAGCAAGAAGAGAAAAAAGATTAATGTCTAGCGTTATAAGAAAAATCAGTATAGGTTCTGACTATAAGAACGATGCAATGCATTATTCTGTTGGTCAAGAGGTTTATGGCGGTCACGTTATATCTTATATTATTTTTGAAGAGTCTGATAATTCTTATAACATACATATTAAAAAAAACAACGAGGTATTGCCATGGAAGAAATTTAATTCTAACATGGCTATATCTGTTGAGTATGACTTAGAATATTGATGAAAAGTATTTTTCAATTCATTGTTAAACCCATAGGTGAAAGATATAACAATGAAATAAATATTGATAATAAAATATTAATAGTAAACGCTGGAATTGAAGATCACAACTTTGTTAATAGATTAGCAGAGGTTGTTGAAGTTCCAGCTGCTTACAAAACACTTATTAAAAAAGGTGACAAAGTTATAGTTCACTTTAATTTATTTAGACGTTGGTACGATATACGCGGCAAAGAAAAGAATAGTTCTAAGTATTTTAAAGATAATATGTATTTTGCAACCGATGATCAAATATACATGTACTATAGAGATAACCAATGGTACGCTAATAATGATTATTGTTTTGTAAAACCTGTTTTAGAAAAACAAAATATAAGAGGTGATAAACTTAAAACCTTACGTGGTATACTAAAATATGGTAATAGTTCATTAGAAGCTATCCATATTAACCCAGAGGACTACGTAGGGTTTAAACCTTTAAGTGAGTTTGAGTTTGTTGTAGATAAACAACTCTTGTATTGTATGAAATCAAATGATATAGTTATTAAGTATGAGCGTCAAGGAAACGAAACAGAATATAATCCAAGCTGGACAGAGAGCGGTTGATGAATTAATAAAAGTTGCTAAAGAACCTATTGTAGACTCTGGCGACGACATAACTGCTGATCGTTTAAAGAACGCTGCTGCAACTAAAAAGCTAGCTATATTTGATGCGTTTGAAATATTAAACAGGATAGAAGAAGAAAGATCTATGCTAGACTCTAACAAGAAAGAATCAAAAGCTCAGTCGTTCAAGGGCTTTGCTGAAGGTAGATCAAAATGAGTTATCAACAAACGCTTGTAAATACAATAACCGGCCATATAAAACCTAGCGTAATAAAGAAAAACAATAGGTATAAAAAATGGGATTATGGCTACAATAAAGAACATGATGTAGTAGTTATAAGTAAAACCGGTAAAATAGGTGAAGTTATAGAAATACAAAATCTTAAAATAGCTTTACCTGATGCAGAAAATAGTTATAAAAGATCTAACAAAAAAGAAGATCAGTTCTGGCAAAGACTTGATTACCCCAAAGATTTAGATAAAATAAAAAGTGTTTTTGAATTTAATCAAAAGCCAGAATATTTTAAAGAGCAATGGTATGATTTTATCGACCAAGAGTTTGAAAGACGTGATAAAGGTTTTTGGTTTTACAACAAAGGTAATCCTACTTATGTTACTGGCTCTCATTACATGTACCTGCAGTGGAGTAAAATTGACGTTGGAGCCGCAGATTATAGAGAATCAAATAGGCTTTTTTTTATCTTCTGGGAAGCGTGTAAAGCAGATAAACGTTGCTACGGAATGGCATACCTCAAAAACAGACGCTCTGGTTTTTCATTCATGGCATCAGGAGAGCTTGTTAATCAAGCAACTATATCTTCCGATGCACGTTTTGGAATATTATCAAAGTCAGGTGCGGACGCGAAAAAAATGTTTACCGACAAAGTTGTACCCATATCAGTTAATTACCCCTTCTTTTTCAAACCCATACAAGACGGTATGGACCGTCCGAAAACAGAGCTTGCCTACAGAGTACCGGCTTCAAAACTTACAAGAAAAAAACTTGATCAGGGTATTGAAACGGAAGAGCTCGAAGGGCTTGACACGACAATTGACTGGAAAAACACAGGTGACAACTCATATGACGGTGAAAAACTTAAGCTCCTTGCCCACGATGAATCAGGTAAGTGGGAGCGTCCGGATAACATTTTAAACAACTGGCGCGTAACAAAAACTACACTTAGATTAGGGTCTAGAATCGTAGGTAAGTGTATGATGGGTTCAACATCAAACTCACTAGATAAAGGTGGTGAAAACTTTAAAAAACTTTATTATGAATCAGATGTTACCAAAAGAAACCGCAATGGACAGACTAGCTCAGGACTATATAGTTTGTTCATACCTATGGAATGGAACTACGAAGGATACATTGATACTTATGGATTACCTGTTTTCGAAACACCCCAAGCCCCGATCAAAAGCATTGACGGGTCTGAAATTGAAGTAGGTGTAATAGAGTATTGGGAAAACGAAGTTGAAGGTTTAAAGAACGATCAAGACTCTTTAAATGAATATTATCGTCAGTTTCCAAGAACAGAAAAACACGCATTCAGAGACGAGGCGAAAGAGTCTTTGTTTAATCTAGCAAAGATATATGAACAAATAGATTACAATGAAGATTTAAAATACTCTGGCGTTTTAACTAAAGGTAATTTTCAATGGAGTAATGGTATAAAAGACTCTATAGTAACGTTTACCCCAAACAATAGCGGTAGATTTTTATTGTCATGGGTACCGCCGTTACATTTACAAAACAAAGTTATACTAAAAAATAACGTTAAATATCCAGGTAATGAACACATAGGCGCTTTTGGATGTGATAGTTACGATATATCAGGCACTGTTGATGGTAAAGGTTCTAAAGGATCTTTGCATGGTTTAACAAAATTCAGCATGGAAGATGCTCCGCCTAATATGTTTTTTTTAGAATACATAGCAAGACCACAAACAGCTGAAATATTTTTTGAAGATGTTTTAATGGCATTAGTATTTTATGGTATGCCTATACTTGCGGAAAACAATAAACCTCGATTGCTATATTATTTAAAACGTAGAGGTTATAGACAGTTTTCAATAAACAGACCTGATAAAGTTTATCACAAACTATCAACGTCTGAAAAAGAAATAGGTGGAATACCTAATTCAAGTGAAGATATTAAACAAGCTCACGCTGCCGCTATAGAATATTATATAGAAAACCACGTAGGTATTATAAATGATTCATACGGTAATATGTACTTTCAAGAAACGTTAGAAGATTGGGCTACGTTTAATATAAATAGTAGAACTAAACACGATGCTTCAATTAGCTCTGGTTTAGCAATAATGGCTTGCAACAGAAATAAATATAGACCTGTTGCTGAGAAACAAACAAACGTGGTGCCTCTTGGTTTCAAAAGATATGACAACCAAGGAATTAATTCAAAAATAATAACATAAATAAATGGTTTATACTAACTACAATAGTTCATTTCCAGATCAGGTGGTACCTGAAGAGGTTAAGAGTTCTTATGACTATGGGCTACAAGTCGGTAATGCTGTTGAAAATGAATGGTTTAGAAGCAATAGAGGTGGACTAGAAAGGTTTACAGCTAACTTTCAAAATTTTAACAGATTAAAATTATACGCTAGAGGTGAACAGTCTATACAAAAATACAAAGACGAGTTGGCTATAAATGGCGACTTGTCTTATTTAAATCTTGACTGGAAGCCAGTGCCTATACTATCTAAGTTTGTAGATATTGTAGTTAACGGTATGACTGATAAAGGTTATGAATTAAAATCTTTTGCACAAGATCCATACTCTATAAAACAAAGAACAGATTTTGCTATGGCAGCTGTTAGAGATATGGAAAACAAAAACACCATTGAAACTCTAAATGCCGCTCTTGGTAAAAACTTTTACGCTAGTCCAGACCCTGCTAATCTACCTAAAGATCAAAATGAATTAGATCTATACATGCAGTTAAATTATAAACAAAGTGTAGAGATAGCAGAAGAGGAGTTAATATCTAATGTATTAGATTACAACAAATATAGCGAAGTTAAAAAGCGAGTTGCTTACGATCTTACTGTATTAGGTATAGGTGCTGTAAAAACTAGCTTTAATTTATCTGAAGGTATCACCGTTGATCACGTGGACCCTGCCTCTCTTGTTTATTCTTATACAGAAGATCCTAACTTTGAAGACATATATTACGTTGGTGAAGTTAAAAGTATGAGTTTGTCTGAGGTGAAACGTTTGTTTCCTTATTTAGACGACGCGCAACTAGAAGAAATACAAAAATACCCAGGCAGTAGTAATTATACTTCAAATTGGTGGGGCCAAGATCAAAGAGATCAGGTTCAAATACTATTCTTTGAATACAAGACGTATCACGATCAAGTATTTAAAATAAAAAAGACTGATCAAGGTTTAGAAAAAGTACTAGAAAAACCTGACACATTTAACCCTCCACCAAACGATAACTTTGAAAGAGTCTCAAGAAGTATAGAGGTTTTATACACAGGCGCTAAAGTCTTAGGTATGAACTCAATGCTCGACTGGAGGTTATCTGAAAATATGTCAAGACCTTACGGCGATGTTACTAAGGTTAATATGAACTATGCTATATCAGCACCACGTATGTATAAAGGTCGCATTGATTCTTTAGTAAATCGTATTACTGGTTTTGCAGACATGATTCAGCTTACACATCTAAAGCTGCAACAGGTAATGTCCCGCATGGTACCAGACGGTGTTTATGTTGATGTTGATGGTTTATCTGAAGTTGATCTAGGTAATGGAACTACATACAACCCACAAGAAGCTTTAAACATGTACTTCCAAACTGGTAGTATTGTAGGTAGATCTATGACTCAAGATGGTGATCCTAATAGAGGTCAAGTGCCAATACAAGAGTTGCAGACTTCTAGCGGTATGGCTAAAATACAGTCTTTAATACAAACGTATCAATACTACTTACAAATGATACGTGATGTGACGGGATTAAATGAAGCTCGTGATGGTAGTCAACCAGATAAAAATGCTTTAGTAGGATTACAGAAACTAGCTGCTGCTAACTCTAACACAGCTACAAAGCACGTATTGCAGTCGTTAATGTATTTAACAGTTAGAGCTGCAGAAAATATAAGCTTACGAGCTGCAGATGCTTTAAGTTTTCCATTAACCAAAGAAGCTTTAATGGGTAGTATAAATCAATTTAACATAGCTACGCTAGAAGAAATTGATAAGCTAAGTATACATGAGTTTGGTATATTCTTAGAACTAGAACCAGACGAAGAAGAGCAGCAAAAGCTAGAGCAAAATATTCAAGTAGCTTTGCAATCTGGACAAATAGGTTTAGAAGATGCTATTGATATTAGAGAAATAAAAAATATTAAACTAGCTAATCAATACCTTAAGTTTAGACAAAAAGTAAAAGCTGAAGAAGCTCAAGCTGCTCAACAAGCAAACATACAAGCTCAAGCTCAGGCCAATGCAGCTGCTACAGAGAAAGCTGCTATGGCTGAAGTACAAAAAGATCAAGCTATGGCCCAAACAAAAGTACAAATAGAGCAAGCTAAAACTGAGTTTGAAATAAAGAAAATGGAGCAAGAAGCTTTAATTAAAAAGCAATTAATGGCTCAAGAGTTTGAATACAATATGCAGTTAGCTCAAGCCAGGGCGGGTATTGAAAAAGAAAAAGAAAAAGAAATAGAAAATCGTAAAGACGAACGTGCTAGAATTATAGGTACTCAACAGTCTGAAATGATATCGCAGCGCCAAAACGATGAATTACCGAAGAACTTTGAGTCAGCTGGTAATGATTCTTTAGGTGGTTTTGGTTTAGAACAGTTTGAGCCAAGGTAAAAATTTTTATTAATTATATATTATTTTATTATGTCAGAAGAAGTTAAACAAGAAGGCGAATTTAAAGTTAAAAAAACTAAGCCAAAACAACTAGTGGACAACCCTGAAGTTGTTAAAGTAGAAATAAAAGGAACTGGGGTAGAACCGACGCAAGAACAAGAGGTAACTAAAGTTGTAATAAAAGAAGAAGATGCCGTTCAAGACACAAGCACAGAGGAAAGCGTGCTACGCACAGATGAGTCAAGCGAAGAAGCAGGGAAAGAAACCGAAGTGGGATTGCAAGAAGTGGGACAAGAACTACAAGAACCCACTGAACAAGAACAGCAAGAGTCGCCTCTCCAAGAGATAACAGATGAGACTGTTGATCAAGATAAAAAAGATATTAAAGTAGAACCTACTCAAGCAGAACCACAAGCTCAACCAAAAGAAGAGCTTCCTGAAAACGTAGATAAACTAGTTAAGTTTATGAAAGAAACAGGTGGTACTGTGCAAGACTATGTTCGCTTAAACACAGATTATTCCAATGTTGATCAAGCAACATTAATTAGAGAATATTATAAACAAACCAAACCACATTTAGACGCTGAAGATATAAGTCTTTTAATGGAAGACTTTAGTTATGACAATGAACTAGATGATGAAAGGGATATACGCAAAAAGAAACTTGCGTATAAAGAAGAAGTTGCAAAAGCCAAAAACTTTTTAGAGGGATTGAAGAGTAAATACTACGACGAGATCAAGTTGAGACCGGGCGTAAATCAAGAACAACAAAAAGCAGTTGACTTTTTCGACCGATATAATCAAGAACAAGAAGCAGTAAAGCAAAAACACGAAAGATTTAAAAATAACACCAGTAATCTTTTCAACAGTGAATTCAAAGGTTTTGACTTTAAAGTTGGGGAAAAGAAGTTTAGATATGGCGTTAAAAATCCTAGTGAATTAGCTAACGAGCAAGGAGACATCGGTAATTTTATTAAGACGTTCTTAAATAAAGATGGAGAAGTTTCTGATCATGCTGGTTACCACAAAGCTTTATATGCGGCTAGAAATGCTGACACTTTAGCTTCTCATTTTTATGAGCAAGGCAAAGTTGACGCTGTTAAGGATCAGGTAGCTAAATCAAAAAACATAAGCACTGAACCTAGAAAAACACCGACAGGCGATGTATTTGTAGGAGGATTAAAAGTTAAAGCAATAAGCGGAGCAGATTCTAGTAAATTAAGAGTTAAAACAAAAAGATTTAATTAATTATAAAGATTTAATAAGATGGCAGTTACCCCAACTTTCGGCGCAATTAAGCCGAGTCAAAAACAACAGGTACTAGAGACAAACTATCTAAGTTTCAACGATGGAACTAATGATTTTGCTCAACAGTATCTACCCGAAATTTATGAAGCTGAAGTAGAGCGATACGGAAACCGTACTCTATCTGGCTTTTTACGTATGGTAGGAGCTGAAATGCCAATGACATCTGATCAAGTAATTTGGAGCGAACAGAATCGCTTACACGTTGCTTATGACAGTGTTACTTGTGCTTCAGCTACTACACTAACATTTGCACTTGATGCAACAGCAGGAAAAGATTTTGTTTCCAACGTTGTTTCTGCAAATGACACTATCGTAGTAATGGATCCTTCTAGTGGAGCAGAACTAAAATGTTTTGTTGAAATTAGTGCTGATACATCTGCTACGCTAGCTACACTAACAGTAAAACCTTATACTCAGATTGACCTTCACGGTAGTGGTGGTGCTACAGAAGTAGATCTTACAGGTCAAACAGATCTTAAGATTTTTGTATATGGTTCTGAATTTAAGAAAGGCACAGCTGATGGGCGCGAGCGTTCAATCACCCCTTCTTTTACTCAGTACTCAAACTCACCTATTATCATCAAAGATAAATTTCAAATCAATGGATCTGACACAGCTCAGATTGGTTGGGTTGAAGTTGCTACTGAAGATGGTACATCTGGATTTCTATGGTATCTAAAAGCTGAGTCTGAGACTCGTTTACGTTTTGAAGATTATCTAGAAATGTCTTTGGTTGAAGGCGAAAAAGTAAGTGGAACATCTACACTTGGAGCTGGAACTGTAGGATATAAAGGTACTGAAGGACTTTTCGCTGCTGTTGGAGATCGTGGAAACAAGATCAACAACTTTAGTGGAGCAAACGGTAGTTTAGCAGACTTCGATAGCATTTTGAAAAACCTTGATACTCAAGGAGCTATTGAAGAAAATATGCTATTTGTAAACCGAGGACTAGCTCTAGAAATTGATGATATGCTAGGTGGTGTATCTGATGGTTCTAATGGTGGTACAGCTTACGGACTATTTGAAAACTCTGAAGAAATGGCGTTGAACCTTGGGTTCAGCGGTTTCCGAAGAGGTTCATATGACTTCTACAAAACTGACTGGAAATACTTAAATGACGCTTCTACTCGTGGCGCCACTGCGGTTTCTGGTATTGAAGGAGTTCTTATTCCTGCTGGTACATCAACTGTTTACGATCAGATCCTTGGAACTAACATCCGTCGTCCATTCCTTCACGTACGTTATCGTGCTTCACAAGCTGATGACAGACGTATGAAGTCTTGGATTACTGGTTCTGTAGGTGGTGCTTACACTTCTGCGCTTGACGCAATGCAAGTACACTTCCTTTCAGAAAGATGTTTGGTTACACAAGGTGCGAATAACTTCGTGTTGTTTACAGCTTCTAATCCATAATAGTACTCATGTAAATATTGGGGGTCACAACACGTGACCTCCAATAATTTACTTTATTAACATTTTTATTATATTATATCATGGCAAAAACAAAAGAAAAACCCTCAGTTGAAAAAGGCTGGGAAATTAAAGATAGAACATATATCTTAAAAGGAAACAAACAACCGCTAACATACACTATACAATCTAGACACTCACGTAGATTTCCGCTATTATGGTTTGACGAAGAAAAAGGTGAACAAAGAGAGCTTAGGTATGCTACTAATATGAACAGTCCACTTGTAGATGAGCAAAAAGGTGAAGCTACTCTTGGTCATGTTATATTTAAAGATGGTGTATTATTTGTTTCTAAAGAAAAACAAAATCTACAAAAACTACTATCATTGTATCACCCAAGAAAAGGTGGTATATATTATGAGTTTGACAAAGTAGAGGTTGCAACAGATGAGCTAGAAGATCTTGAGTTTCAAATTGAAGCTTTAAATTTAGCTAAATCTCTAGACATAGATCACGCTGAAGCTATATTAAGAGTTGAGCTTGGGTCGAAGGTTTCTTCTATGAGTTCAAAAGAAATAAAAAGAGACTTACTATTGTTTGCTAAAAAGAACTCTACACTGTTCTTGACGCTAGCAAATGATGAAAATGTAGAACTAAGAAACTTTGCTATTAAAGCAACTGAAGCTAATATAATTTATTTAGCTGCAGATCAAAAAAGTTTTCATTGGGCTTCAAACGATAAGAAGCTAATGATTGTTCCTTTTGATGAAAATCCTTACAGCGCGTTTGCTTCTTTCTTGAAGACAGACGAAGGTGTAGAGGTGTACAAATCAATCGAGAAAAAACTTCTATAACATGTGATAATAATATTGAGGCGGTTTGCGCCGCCTCTTTATTATAATAAAAAAATACAAATGGCAATAAACGTAAACACAGTATATCAAACTGTTTTACTTATACTAAATAAAGAACAGCGCGGGTACATGACACCCACTGAATTTAATAGTATAAGTACACAGGTTCAACTTGAAATATTTGAAAAGTATTTTGAAGACTTAAACCAGCAGTTACGTGTGCCGCAAACAAATACAGACTACGGTAACAGAGTAGAAAATATAGACAACAAGATGTCTATATTTAAAACAAATGGGTCTTGCTTTTATGACTCAAACAGCGAGTGTTTTTACCCGCCTGTTAGTGATACTCTTGGTGTACAGTACGTACCTGTACAAACTAAACCTACTGAGTCTTCTATCTACATGATTAGTAATGTTGTATACAAAAACGAAGTAGAAGCTCAACGATTAGATAAAACAGATTTTTACTTTATTAAAAAATCTAATCTTACAAAACCTTCCAAAGATTTTCCTGTTTATTTATTAGAGAGTAACAAGATAAAAGTGGAACCTAAAAGCATAACTTCAGATGTATCTGTAGATTTTATTAGAACACCTAGAAATGTACATTGGGGTTTTACAGTAGGTAAAAAAGGTCAATACGTATACGATAAAACACCATATAGTGAAACTGGTGGATCTCAAGACTTTGAGTTACATCCGTCAGAACAGACTGATTTAATTATAAAAATACTGCTATATGCCGGTATAGTTATACGTGATCCTCAAATAGTTCAAACAGCTGCAGCTAAAATACAAGCTGAAGAAGTAAACGAAAAAAGTTAATAAATGTCTTTAATAACCGAAACTAATCAACAATATTACGCAGGAGCGCAGACCATAATAGTTCAAGCTGGTCAAAGCCAATTTAATTTTGGCTTTAATACTGACATGAAACTTGTTAATTACAATCCTTCAGCTGTAGATTATCCGTTAAATAATTTTAAAATATATACTAATTTAACTGGAGCATCAGGTAGTTGGATAGAGTTTACACCAGAGTCCGACAATTGGATTCCTTACACTTTATCTGACAATACTATAACTATAGCAAGTGATACAGGGGCTACATTGAACGCTGGCACGTATTTAACTGTACAGCTAAAATCTCAATCAGGCGGTAGATACGGTAATGAAGACGCTTACGGTGATACAGTAGAAAAAAATTACAATAGTTATTCTTATATAAAAATATCTGATATAATAAATAATTTTCAGTTAGCTTACATTGGCGATGGCAAACTTATACCAAGTGCTAAAAGAACAGACGTTATATTTCATGCTAAGCGTGCTTTACAAGAATTAAGCTATGACACATTAAAAGCTGTTAACTCACAAGAGCTTAGCGTGCCTATTAGTTTGAGTATACCTATACCGCAAGATTATGTTAACTTAGTTAGCTTGTCAAGAATAGATAGTCAAGGTGTTAAACACCCTATATATCCTACTGAACTAAGCGGTAGGGCTTATGATGTGCCTATTCAAGATGGTGCTGGTATACCTATTCAAGACAATCAAGGTGAAAATTTAAATGGCACATCTCAAATAAACAAGCGTTGGGACAACAACGATTTAAAAAATAGAAAAGAATTATACGATTACTGGGTTGGATTGGGTTATCAAAATGGTGACTGGCCTCAAGGTTGGGGCTGGCAAGGTCAACAGTATGGATTAGATACTGAACTTGCTAATATAAATGGTTACTATTTAATGGATTATAAAAACGGTAAGATATCTTTTTCAAATAACTTAGTTGATAGTTTAATAATGTTAGAGTATATATCTGACGGTTTAGCTTACGATCATGATATGAAAGTACCTAAGTTAGCTGAAGAAGCTGTGTACGCGTATATATTACACGCTATTATAGCTAGTAAAATTAATCAACCAGAGTATATAGTGCAGCGTTTAAAGAAAGAAAAAAGCGCTAAAATAAGAAACGCTAAGATACGACTATCAAACATTAAACCTACTGAAATTATAAATACTTTTAGAGGTAAGTCTAAATGGATTAAACACTAAAATTAAATGGCTAAAGTTACAAATGCTTTTATTAAGTCTAAAATGAACCAAGACCTGGATGCCAGGTTGTTACCAAATGGTGAATATAGAGAAGGGCTTAACATACAAGTTAGTAAATCAGAAGGGCCTGACGTTGGAGCGTTAGAGAATGTATTAGGCAATATATTGTTGGGTAATGTTGATTTAAAATCAATTACAGGTATAGACAATATAAAAGTTATAGGTCACTATGTAGACAAATCTACAGATACCGTATTTTTATTTTTAACAGATTACACAGATGAAGTTTTTGCTGATAGTAAAGTTAATTTTAAATATGAACCTACAGCCAACAATTTTATATATTCTTTCAATGTAACGACACATACTTTAATTAAGTTAGTTGAAGGTGCATTTTTAAATTTTTCAACTACACATCCTATAATTGGTGTTAATGTTTTAGAAAATTTATTATTCTTCACTGATAATAGAAATCAACCTAGAAAAATAAACGTAAGTCTTGCAAACCCAGATCCTCAAAACACATCGCCAACTTACTACAATAACGAAGACAATATATCAGTAGCTAAATATAATCCATATGAAGCTATACAGCTTTATAAAGATCAAGATCCCATAAATGCAATCGGCACTACTATGATAGATGCCACAAGCGAACACTTACCGAACGGTACAACTAATAATCCATATTACGACGAAAATTATGCTGGTGATCCTGATTTTTTAAAAGATAAATTCGTAAGATTTAGTTATCGTTTTAAGTTTAATGACGGTGAATATTCTTTGTTAGCACCATTTACTCAAGAAGCTTTTATACCAGAGCAAGATGGTTATTTTTTAGGTACAGCTGAAGACAGCTCTTCTGACCTTATACCATTTACTTCAACAGACGAGCAAGATACGTATAGAAGTAGTACAGTTAGTTTTATGGAAAATAAAGCTAACGAAATAGAACTTTTAATACCTTTATCGTCTGAACAAATAGAGTATATAGATAGCGTAGCTAAATTCAATGGTTTAAAAGCTTCAGAGTTAGACATTATATACAAAGAATCTGACGGTCTTGCTGTGCAAGTTGTAGACACAATAACAATAGAAGAAATAAACTCTAAAATGTTTTCTACTGTTCTTGCTGAATCTTACAATAGCCAAGGTGAAAAGCAAACAGAGCTTCAGTGGTTTTACCCATACAAGTATCAAGGTAGAAAACCATACAAAACTTTACCGGAAGCAGAGTTAATTAGAGTTTATGATAAAGTTCCAGTAAGAGCGTTTAGTCAAGAAGTTTCTGGTAACAGGATTATATACGGAAACTTTCAAGATAAGCACACGCCGCCTGTGCATTTAAATTACAATATAGCAGTTTCAGATAAATATCCTCTATCTGTATCTGAAGCTGGTGTTCCAAAAAACAGAAGTGGATATAGAACTAGCTCTGTAGAATATCCAATGCACACTGTAAAACAAAACAGAAACTACCAAGTTGGTGTTGTTTTGTCAGATAGATTTGGTAGGTCTTCTACAGTCGTATTATCTTCTGTAAACCAACCAGATGATGTTTTAGGTAAGTTTTACGGGTCCACTACATATCACCCTTACTTTGACAAAAATAGATATGATAACGATAAAGTCGCTGACTGGGCTGGTGATTCTATTAAAATGGTTTTTAATGATCAAATAGGACCTGTTAATCCTTCTTACAGAACAGGTTGGCCTGGTATTTACAATGGAAACCCTGATGATCCAAACTATAATCCGCTAGGTTGGTATAGTTATAAAATAGTTGTAAAGCAAACAGAGCAAGAATACTACAATGTTTACACAGGTGGTATAATAGAAGGAGATCCTAACGCCGCTGCTACCGCTGGTAATCCCATTGGCACGACAGCAACGGTGTCTTTAATATCAGATAATATAAACAAAGTACCTAAAGACGTAACCGATATAGGTCCCGAGCAAAAACAATTTAGAAGTGAAGTAACTTTATTTCCTAGAGTTACACCTAACTACGATGCCACCGGATCAGGTGTAGTACCTACTTTTAATGAACCGTTTTTTCCTACGAGCAAAGGCGCTGATGTGCCTGCGTTAGCTGAATATAGAGATATATTTTTAGATGGTAATGGTGATCCTGTCAGTCCTCTTGCAGACATATACGAATCAAACACAAATCCTTTGGTTGCAAGGCTTTCTACATCAAAAGCAGGCGAGGCTTATAGTTCTACAATATTGGGTAGTTATCCTAAAAAACTAAACACGTACCCTTATTTTTTAGGTGTACTAGAAACAAACCCAGTAGTTTCAAGATTAGAAATATTCTGGGAAACATCGACAACAGGTTTAGTAAATGATTTAAATTATTTAGTAGCTAATTCTGAAAACGATGTAGCTATAGGTTTAGACAACTTTAGTTTTAACTTAAGAGAAGATGACGTTATAGGCACCGTTGTTACTGGTAACTTTTATCCTGAAACTACTGATGCTACAGGTTTTGTACCTATAAACGATTCTATACTAAACAGTTGGAATGTTTTCAATCCCCAAGACGAAAGTGTTAAAGATAAGTTTGATGTAGTTAAAGTTGACAAAAATCAAACTATACCAGGAGGCGGTACATTAGCGTACGATAGTTATCATGTTAAAACTAAAAAAGAATTTGTTTATTCTTCAACTTCACCATCTACAGATAACTACGAGTTTGTTTTTAACTTCAGCTCCGTGGCTTCACCTGACGCTAACACTGATTTTGTTCAACCTAATAATAGATTAAGAAATGTAAATCCTACTATATTAGCTAGCGATGGTGATCCAAATACAGAACTTCCAACAACTTTTAATATAAATGTATCTGAACAATCTATATATGAATTTAAAGGTGTTAATGGAACTATAAGTAATGTCGATAACGCTAAGCAAGTAGGTTTAGAATGGTCTATTCAAGGTGATACTAACAATAACTTTTCTATAGGAGCTAACACTGGTGTTTTATTTACTACGACAGATGATGTTGGAGGTACATTTAATTTAACAATTGTGTTAAAAGATGCTGGCGGTCAAGCGACGCATAACGTACAAATAATAGCCGATGTATTAACTAACGGCGATGGAGTACCAAATTACGAAAAAGTTAATGATGACGTTTGGTGTACTAACAATGTATCAAGCGTTTCAGTTGGAGATTTAGGATCAATTATACTAGGTAGATCTTTAGGTGAAGGTGTTTTGCTTTCAAAAAACCAACAAAGTTCTGGGTATTTTTGGGTATCAGATCCATCAAACGCGCAAAACAATGAACCTTTTGATAGATCAGCAGGTATATTAAATTCTTTACCAGCAACAATAAGCGCTGATGGAGACGTTGTTTTTCAAAACATGGTTAATACTGAGTGTTCAGGTTATACTTTTTCTAATGCTAATTTTACAAGTAAATCTAATATAAGCACTGGTTATTCTGGTAATCCTAACACTTTCTTTTGGATGCCAGCTTTAGAGGCACCTTATATAGGTCCATCTGGAGATGGCCAATACACTCAAACAACTAACCCAAATCCAAATGATTTCCAAGGTACTAACTTGAAAGAGGGTAGCATGTTTATACAAGTTCGTCATTACTCTAGTCAATTTAGCTATATTGTACCACCAAATCTTAACGATAATATATTCGCTTTTTCCGCTTATGACACGTATTATTGCAATAAAGGTTTTAGCGGCAACTCTATTGCTAAATTAGGAATTCCTATAGCTTTGCAGTACAGAGATACGGAGTCGCCAGATTACCCAAATAACTGGGTTACAGCAATAGATGTGGAAGGTAATGAGTGTTTGTTTGGCGGTACGCAACAAGCTAGCGTACAACCTAGACTAACATTTGGTGATACTTACAACGGCGCTGGCGTTATATTAAATAAAGATAATTCAGATTTAACAATTGGTGATGCTGTAGCTAGTATTATACCTACTCAAAATATATCGCAAGTTAATTTTCAACTATGGAAAGCTGACAGCGATAGAGATTTATTTACCAACACTGTAGACCCACAAAAAACATATTCTATAGGTCAACCTGCTTCTGAAAAAATAACCACGTTTGTTGTTGGTAAAGATCAAATTTATTTTGGTGATCCAAAATACGGTGATTATAGATTATTAATTAGATATCCTTATGGTACTTTTCCAGCGCCAGTTTCATCAAATACAGACTGTGGTGATAATACCTCTGGCTTATTAACTCCAACACCGACTAATTGTAATGAAAAAATTAAAAATCCAGTTGCTGCAAAGTACAAAAGTCCTGGTGTATATATGTCTTATGGGGATTTTTATAATCCTGTAGGTGTAGATAGAGCTTGTATGGAAAATTCAGGTGCTTTTGATTTACAAAACCCTATATCATACGCGTATAAAATAGGTGATATAAATTGGGAATCTGCTTTGGAAGCTTCTTACGACGATCCTGTTAAAGAGGTTTACGCTAGAGAGTGGCATTGTAAATATGTTACTAGATTTTACGAAGACGAAAAATGTACTAAACTTTTAAACTTTACAGGTTATAGATCTTTTTCACCCCTCGGAAGTCCAGTTGTAGGTAGAATAGACACTGAAGCCACAGCGTTTATGACAGCCCAAACTTTTGATTTAACTTTTGGTTACAATAGATCTGACAACTCGCATGCTCATGGTAGAGGTGAAGAGCTAATAATAAGTCCAAGAGATACTAATGATGATAGAAGATGGATAGCTGAATTTAAAAGTGGTAAAAAAGTAAAAGGAACTTCTAAGCCTAGCGAGTTTGTTAGTAAAGACTCTAGTATTCAGTCTAGAAAAATTGTATACGGTAGTGGTAAAGTTATTGAAACATCCGAAACTTTACCTTCAAATAGCAATACGTTTGAAAAAGAAATAACCGGAACATTGCAAGTAACAGCTGGTCAAAATATTAATGCGCCTATAAGGTTAGGTGTTTCTATAAATAAAGGCAGTGAGGGTGGTCCTATACCAGGACCCTCTGGAAGTACATCAGGTTACATATGCACAATTGGTGCTCAAGATGTAGCTGAAACTATATTAAGCGTAGAAAGTGTAGGTAGAATAATTATAAGATCTAATAAATGGCCTACACCAAGTGACGGCGAATGTATTACAACATATGGGTATGGAGGATGCCAAGAATGTACAAGACCGATGGGCACAGAAATACAATATAGTTCTAATCAATCTTTTCTTCCTGCTTATCAACCTGAAAATATAGAGGTAGAAGTTAATGGTGAAATTATACCTGCTGATGAATGGACAACAAAAGGATTTTTAAATGTTCCAGCGGGGAAAATATACTCTTATTCACTAGTGCAAAGATATACTGCTAACGGTAATTCAGCGGCGGTTTATGCAACTTCTACTATTTTTGAATTGTAATATATAGACATAACAAGTGATAATAAAATATGGCAGCTATAATTGAAGTAAAATATTTTAACTCCTTTGTTCTTAGGAAGACTACAGCTAATGATGGTAGTCCCGTTTGGAATGGATCAAGAGGTGATAATACTTACCCTCAATCAGGCGTTGACAACAACAATAAAGAGTGGTTTGTTGAAGAGGCTAGAATAAAAGGTGGTTACAACAACACTTCAGTTAGTTTTGGGGCTAGAGCTTATTTAATAGAAGAAGAACCAAACTCTTCTAAAAGAATAAATGCGCTCATATACTCTGGTATATTTAATTCTAGAACAGGTATTAATAAAACAAATGTATTTAGTGTAGGTGAAGACATAACAAAAGCAGTGGATCCTGCTAATGGCAGTATACAAAAGCTATACGCTGAAGATACTAACTTAATTGTATTTCAAGAAAGCAAAGTTAACAGGGCTCTTATAGACAAAGACGCTATATATTCAGCTGAAGGTCAAGGATCTGTTACATCTACTAATTTAGTTATAGGTCAAATTGTACCTTACGCTGGTAACTATGGTATAAGTAGAAATCCAGAAAGCTTCGCTGTGTTTGGTTATAGAAAATACTTTACAGATAAAGATAGAAACGCGGTGATGCGTTTGTCTCAAGATGGTCTTACAGAGATATCAGCTTATGGTATGAAAGACTTTTTTAGAGATCAATTAACTGATTTAGATACTGTACAATCAACTGGTAAAGTTTATGGTGGTTGGGATAATTATACTAAACAATATGTTTTATCTTTACAGCCGGCAGAAAGTAATAAGTTTAAAACAATTTCGTATGACGAAGAAGTAAGAGGTTGGACTAGTTTTTATTCTTATAAACCAGTTTCTATGTTTAGCATTAAAGGTTCTTTTTATACAGTACCTAAAGACGCCAGCTTTATAAGTGATTCTGTAAATCAAGTTAATATAAATAAAGGTGTATACATGCACAGTGCTAGCGATGTAACTACTAATAGAGCTACATTTTATGGTGAATATCAAAACCCTAGCATAACGTTTATATTTAATCCAAACCCTAGTATACAAAAGAATTTTAAAACAATATCTTACGAAGGGTCTAACGGTTGGCAAGTTGAAAGCTTTACGTCTGACCCAACTGGTAAAGGTATACCAAGCTATGGTCAGCCAGAAAACTATGATACCATAGAGACTAACGATACAACTCAGTCTATATATAGTTATAATGAAGGAGCTTACGATTCACTTGGCAGGGTTTATCCAGGACAATTAGTTCCACCTATATATCACGCTGGTTTTGATCGTCAAGAAAATAGATATGTTGCTAACTTAGTAAACAATTCACAGCCAGCGCCTGGTGAAATATCTTTTGGTGGCGCTGTTACAGGTATAAAAGGTTATTTTGCTACAGTTAAAATGTCTGTAGATGGTAGTACAGACTTCGGTAAAATGAAAGAGCTGTTTGCTGTTTCATCAGAGTTTGTAGCTTCAAACTATTAAATTAAATTAAATGATATTAAATATTAACGAAGAAAAAGAGTGGGAATGTAGACTAGAAAACGCTCAATCTTTTTATCCAACAATGTTGGAGTGGGCTAAAAAACATAACTTTAATATAGTTCCTATAGAGCTTATGCCTTGGGATGTTTTTGTTTTAAAAGAAAAAGGTAAAGATGTTTATTGTACGTCTTTATTTGTTGCTGATCATTTGGGTTTTACTGTATTTCCTCTTGGAGATAAAGATGTTGAAGCAACGGCTGGCGGGTTAGCTTTTGTTTTTGAAACTATAGAAGAGTATTGTAAAAAATTAGATATAGCCATATTGGCAACCACAGTAGGTGAAGCAAAATATAAAAGATTTTTAGAAAAAGTTGGGTGGTCTTGCACAGGTTTAATATGTGAAGATCATTACATGAAAATATTAGTTTAATATGGGAGATGCAGGAGGAGTTGCGCAAGCTGGAGCTCAGGTAGCAACAGCTGCCATGCAAATAGCATACGCTGAAAAGCAGGCTAAAAGAGCTAGAGATAGAGAAAAAAAACTTAAAGGTGAAATGGAAACTGTTAAGAACCAGCGTCCTGATATTGTAAATCCTTATGAAGGCATCACAGACTTATCTGATACATTTGCTGACTTGTCTGGTCTTGTTACAGATCAGTCAGGTAAAGCTGTAGATATGAGTGGATCTTTTTCTAACCCGTTTGCTAACGTAGGTGTTGCAACTGAAGCTGCAGAGTTTCAAGCAGAGCAAGCTGATATATCTTTAGCAAATACATTGGACACGTTAGCAGCTACTGGCGCTAGTGCTGGTGGAGCTACTGCTTTAGCTCAAGCTGCATTAGCTAGCAAAAAAGGTATATCCGCTGACATACAAAAACAAGAACAACAAAATGCTTCACTAAAAGCTCAAGGTGAAGCTGACTTACAAGCTAGAGTTGCAGCTGAAAAATCTAGAATACAAGGCATACAGATAGGTGAAGGCCAAAGAGTTGAGGCTGCACAAATGTCTGAAGGGCAAAGACGTCAAGCTGCGCTATATCAAGAAGGTCAACGTACGCAAAACGCTGAAGCTATGGGTACGGAATATATGTTTGCCCAAGAAGAACGTAGAACTATTGACGATTTAAACAGATTAAATTCACAAGTAACAGGGGCGCAGCAAGCTCAATCTGCCGCTGCCTCAGGTACAATGACAGCACTTGGAAACCTAGGTCAAGGCTTAGGTAATTTAGGTGCTGCTGCATTTGGTTAATAATATAAGATATGGCACTACCAACATTTAATAGACAATATCAATCGGTTAAAGCACCAGGTCAAGTAGCTCAGCCAAACATGGCTAAGATATTTGCTGACATGTCTGCTAACATGAACAGGCAATATCAAGATAGATTAAAAGCTAAAAAGGACGCTGAAAGCGAAGCTAACAAAAAACTACGTTCTGATCTTGACTACGCACAAAACTTCTACACGACTAGATCAAATCAAGTTCGTCAAAACTTAAAAACGCTAGGTGTAAATAACCCTACAACATATCAAACAGCTGATAGATACTTAAATGAAATAACAGATTATCAGCTAGCTGCTAGAAAATCTAACACTAGAGATGAACAAAGATCTATACTCGCGTCTCAAGCTCAAAAAGAATCTGAGCTTAGTGAGTATATATCTATGATAGAGCTAGGTAAAGCATCAGATAAAGATTTTACGGATAACTACGCTGGTAGCTTTAACAACATCGGTCAGCAAGGTGGTGCCGCTCTTACAGGTGAAGACAATAGTTTAATGCGTAGATATGTTTCTGTAATGCAAGCTAGGCAAGGTATAGGTGATAATATAACTGAAGAAATGTATTATGCGCATGGTGAAAATGGAAAACCTGGTAGTTGGATGGTGCACTATAATAGTGATAGAATTAGAGAGGAGTATGGCGAAGAAGGTATACACGGACCTGCGGCTCAAATATTTGGTTTCACTCCAGAGATATCACCTGAAACAGACGGTGACATAAGAAACTCTTTGAAAGATAAAAAAATATTTAAATCAGACGGTAGCGTTACAGATAACTATTTAGTTTTAGATGATATGGGTGAAGTTACTTTAGAGTCAGGACTAATACAACAGCAAACTCCTATAGACAAAACTAGATTAATGAGTGATATAGCTGCGTCAGTTACACCTATAGCTCAAGGTAACTTAAAGTCCGGTAATCTAGCAAACATAGACTGGACGCAAGAAATAAGACCTTGGCTTGTTACGCAAATAAAAGATGGAAAAATAGACGCAAGTGCTAAGCTTGCTGGTACTGATAAAACTTACGGTCAGTTAGTTGATTATGATTTACAAATAGGTGATAGCAATATAGGTGGTTCTAAGTGGACAATGGAGTCTCAAGGCGTATACGAATCTTTATTTAGAGATTATGCTTACGATTTAGTAGGGCCTAAACAAGATTATTTAGCTGGTAGTACTAGACGTAAAAGCAGAACAGAAGAAATAGAAGCAGACGCAAGCAGTAGAGCTAATCAAATATTTAAAGATATAAGTTCAGATCCAGTTAACTACTTTAAAAACAAGAAGCATGGAGGTAAAGAAATACTAGATGTTTCTATTGGTACGCCGTCTGTTAGTGGTGGTAAAGAAGGTCTTGTCATAGATCTTACTTACAAGGTTGGCACTGTGCGTGGCGATCAAACTACAAGTCAAATGACTTACGATTTAACAGATCCAGAAAGAGCTAGATCTTTTGTTGAAGCTCTTGACGTAGACGACAACACTAAAAAAGAAATATTTAAGTTAGTCGAAACAAAAGGTTTTCCCCAAATAGAAACCTTCTTGCCAGGTATATCTACAGGTAACTTACCTATTAAAAAATAATAAAATTATGTTTGAATTAAACGGCGAACAGTATTCACTACAGCAAGTTGAAGAGGCTGCAAAGCAATCTAACGTGTCTTTAGATGATTACATAAGCGAGTACGGTCTTATTAAGATTGAAGACGAGGGAAAGACAGAGGGTGTTGCGGACGAGGGTGCAACTGTAACACCAACAACCGGGCAAGCACCCGAGATTACGGAATTAGAATCGGTAGATATTTCTTCGGAATCACAACCAAAGCGTAGCGTAAGAGGTGAGCAAAGAAAAAGAGAGCTAGAAAAAAGAGAAGCCAAGCAAGAGCAAGATCTTATACTAGATGAAATAGAAGATCTTGAAATATACGATGACACATTAGATACCGTAGCAAACGATAAAAAAATAAGACTACAAGAGTTAGCAAGAAAACAAATTGAAAGCGAATATAAAGCTAATGATGTTTTAGAGTATACAATATCACCAGAAGAGATAGATCAGAAGGCTCAAGGTATTTTAGATGAAAAAAACCAACCTAGCTTATTAGAAAATTACGGCGCTAGAACCGTTAGAGGTTTTGCTGGGTTTGCTAAAGGAGCTAGTCAATTTGAGGAAACACTAAAGTACTCTTTACTTGAAACTGCTTTAGATGTTTTTGATCCTGACTATAAAGGTACAGTTGAAGATAAACAATCTATAATGCAACTTATAAAGTCTGGAGGTATGACTTCGCCGCTAGGTGGTTCATTAGGCCCTTCGTCTAACTATGAAGATTTTATATCTAAGTTAGAGCCGTCTATTAGGGAATACGAGGACATAACTATAACTGAAGAAATAGAAAAAGGTAACTACCTACTTGCTGGAGAGAGAGCTGTTGGCGCAGCTTTAGAATCTTTACCATCTATTGTTGCTGCTGCAACTGGTTACGGAGGTTTAGCTATGTTGGCTGGTAGCGTAGCTGGTGGTAAATTTCAAGAAGAGTTTGAAGCTAATCCAGAAAAATCTACAGGCGCATTACTAGCTAACGCTGTAGGTACTGGTGTTATAGAAGCTTCATTTGAACTTGTCACAAGGGGTATACTTCGTAAAGCAAAAATATTAAAAGACAGCGGAGCTGAAAAAGCAGCGGAAGACTTAATACTTGGAGGCGCAGGTTCTCTTGTTAAAAATCTAGGTTTAAACTCGTTGAAAGAAGGTGGATCTGAAGCAGCAACAAAAGTAACAACATTACTTTTTGATAAGTATGGTGTGTTTGGGTTGGCTGGTGGTTTAGATAAAGATATTGATTGGGCTAAAGAAGCTTACAATATTGTAGATGAAGGTATTGTAGGTAGTATAATGGGTGGTGGCACTACACTAGCTGGTTCTCTAGCTAACAGTGACGAGGCTATAGTTAACAGAGCTCAAACTATTTTAATGCCATCTGAGAGTAAAAATGAGATGGTTGCTATCGCAAATAACATGTCTAAGTTATTTAACGATAGAGACAAAGCCAATAGCCCTGAAGGTGTTAGAATTATAGATGAAGCTTTAGCTAATGAAACTCAAAAGATGCAAGACATCAGAGAGGAAAGCAATGCAGCTCTTTATAATATGACACCAGCTGAATTAAAAGTTTACGCTGGCAATCAAAATCAATTGTCTAAATTAAGACAACAGATACAAGACCCAAAAGAAATAGAGTCTGTAAAAAAATTAGCTAACGAAAAGTTTAAACAAATAAGAGGTGAAAACTCTGTACTGTTTGACGAAGCTGCTGAAAGAAGAATGCAGAGAGGTATTGATGCTGTAACAAAAGCTGCAGAAAATTTAGATGGTGTAGCAGTTAAAGAGTTTGAAACTACTGAGCAGGTTAAAAAATTTATTCAAGAACAAGATCCTGAAGCAGATTTAAAAGCCTCACAGCAACAAGGGTTTGTTGTGCAAAACCCAAGTACAGGTGAACAAACTGTTGTTATAAATAAAGAAATAGCTGGTAAAGAAAAAGCTGTTAACATAGGCGCTCACGAATTTGGCCATGTTATATTATTCAATACAGTTAAAGATAGCCCGGAAACAGCTATTAACTTAGGTAGATCTTTATTAGGTGAACTACAAAGAATAGATCCTGATCAAATTAAAAGTAGTAAGTTCAAGCAAAGACTGCAACAGTACTCTACTGATCCAGAAAGTATACAAATGGAGGAGGTTTTAACCCTGTTTTCTGATGCTTTAGCTACTGGTGATGTTAAGTTTAAAGAAAATGTTTTTACTAGAATAGGTGATCAGATACGTAGAACCATGCAGTCTTTAGGTTTTAAAACTAAGTTTAACAACGGTCGTGATGTATATAATTTTATTAAAGATTATAATAGAACTATAGAAAAAGGTACTGTCGGTAAAGCTCAAATAGCAGCTGCAAAAGAAGGGGTTAAAGGCGCTTTAGTAGAAGATGCAAAGCAGCAAACTGATGAGCAGATAATTAAAGAATCTAGATCTGAAGAATCTTCACAACGAGTTCAAGAAATATACGATCAGCAAGGCACAACTGGAGCATTTGAAATTATAGAACAGTTTAAACCTATTACTAGCAAACTAGTTGAGCGTAGATCTGAAGCACCAGGATTTGATAGACAATTACTTACTGATGAAATAGAAACAGGTAAACGCGGTATAATAGATTTAATTAGTGAGTATGATCCTGAATCAGGTGTACCACTAGCAGCTTACATAAATAAGTTTCTACCATCTAGAGCTATTGAAGCTTCTAATAGAATTTTAGGTGAAGAGTTTACAGAAGACGTTACAGAGGCTAGAGGTGTTGTAGCAGAAGAAGCAGATGTTGAAGTTGCTGAACAACCTAAAGGCCCAAGAAAACCTACTGAAACAACTAGGTTTAGTGATACAGCTTTAAGTAACTTAGGTGTAAAGAATAAAGCTGAAGCTGAAAAACAAATATCAGATGCTACTAACAAAGCGTTTGAAGGTCAA
>Ga0181380_1000079_pt1 | contig 39087 bp, 52 predicted proteins | sample 3SPOviralmetaG_FD_130116 | JGI IMG/M metagenome (GOLD analysis project Ga0181380, IMG submission 130116) | Marine viral communities from the oligotrophic San Pedro Time Series (SPOT) site, San Pedro Channel, CA, USA - 3 SPOT_SRF_2009-08-19 | ecosystem: Environmental > Aquatic > Marine > Strait... | reverse complement strand
CCTTCAGGGGGAACATATATTGCTTTTTGTTGTGCTGTATCAATAGTCCATCCAGTTATATCTGCCCAATTATCTGAACTTGAAAAATCGCCATCCGTAATTAATTCGCTTCCTAATACTGCATTATCTAATGCCCACCAACTAACTAAACTTGTTTTTTCTACAGAGCCTAACTGACTGTAAGACTTGTTCATAACGGATTGTACTTCTTCGGGGGATAAGGCTCTTGACCAAACTGCTACATTAGCAAGTTGCCCATCCCAATAGTCTCCAGAACCGTGCCAACCTCCTATTTTAATTCCTTTATCACTATCAAGGTCACCACTCGATGCAACAGTACCATCTTCTGAACCATTAAGGTAAACTTTTAAAGTTCCATTGTTTCTTACTGCTGTGTAGTGATACCAAGTTCCGATAGACACAGTTGTTGCACCAACAGCATCATCGCTTCCAGCTATGTCTCTGCATATAATTTTACCACTATTATTAATTCCAGCTCTCCACACATCTTCATTAGCACTACTATTTTGTCTACTTATTGCCCAATTCCAATTATTATTTTCATCTACATTAAACCAAAATGAAACAGAAAAATCTCCTGTGCTAAAATCAAAATCAACACTATCTGAAGTTGTTATATAATTGCTGTCAACACCACCAAACTCTGTCGAACCCTCTGATGGGAATGCAAGTGTGTCTGACCTACTTGATTTGAAATCGAGGTATAATTTAAGGTTGTCCTTGACGAATGTTAAAAGGGATGCACCCCCTTTAGCTAGGCTTGCTGCTAATCCAAGCATTAATCTAGCCTAAGTATGCTACTACTGAACCGCTTGCTAAAGTAAAAGCAGACCAACGACCAAAAATTGTAACTCCTTGTGGAAACGTAACACTAGCTGTACTATCTCCATTATTGTTAGAGTTTCCTATGTATAAACTAGTCCCACTCTCAGGCGTAAGAAGACTAAATACTGCATCTTCTAGAAATGTAATAGCTACTATTTCTTTTCCTGATACAGCAGTAACTCCTGTTTCTAATATAGAACCTGCTTGTCCTAATCCAATGTTGTTTGATTCATTGACTGAATATTTATGTAATGCCATCTTGTTTCTCCTTGCTTATGACTTACCGAGCGTGACTTGTCTCATGGTCATATTGGTTAAAAATCATATCCTCTAATAAAATAAGAAGTACCATCTTTATTTATATCAGATTCTTTTTTTGCTTTATTTAATTCTTGTTGCCATAAATTTCTAAAATATATAGCATTGTTTATCATATCAGGTCTTTTTTCATAACCTCTTGCTACGGCATAATGTGTTAATGTTTCATGAAACTCTGCTGGTATTGCTGGACTTTCTTTCATTCCAATGCCTGTTCCTGTATCACTAGAAATAAAATCTTCATCTCGTTTAGTAAAATGCAATGTTACTGTATCTACAGTAGAAGGAGAAGTAACGCTAGTATTAGTTGTACTAGAAGTTTTTACTATGCCTATTTTATTATCTTTTATAAACCACGCATGGTTTTGTGCTGCTGTTTTAACTGCCATCTGTTTTCTCTGGTAATCCTGATAATCTACTTATTTCATAATCATTTATATCAACTCTGTTTATTTTAATAACATTAGAATCGATACTATAATAACGTGTGTCTACAACTGTATTAAATGTTGTAGTACCTGATAATATTTCTGTTTCTCTACAAAATTCTTTTAATGCTTTATTTAAATATAGTCTTGCTTCAGTTTCTCCCATATCTGGATGATGCATGCGTATAATTTCAATCATTTGTGCTTGTGTCATGCTTGTACACCTCTCAGTATTTGTGCTTTTTCATTATACATTTGAGTAAGTTTATCATACTGTGCTATAAACCAATTGTATTTAGTAGATGCTCGTTGCAATGCACTTGAAAACACTGTGTTTTTTGCAGACAATTCTTCTTGATGAGTTTGTATGTACGTACCAATTTTTTGCAATTGAGCAGACGCTAATTCAACATCTTCATCTGTCTGTATCATATCACCCGCAACTTCAAACCAATCACTAAAATCTGTTTTAGAATTACCTGTACTTAAAGTATTTGTAAGTTCTTCTGCTGTACCCGCTATTGTAGGTTTTGTAATACCAGCAGGTAATTGAGCAAACTCTTCATACATAGACCTAACTAAATATTTTCTTGCAGCACCTGTAACAATAAAGTCCTCAGCTTGAATAGGAAGGTCAGTAGTTGATTTCATATTGTGTTTAACTACAGGATAAGTCAATCCTATTATTTCACCTTGCTCATATCCATTTATTAAAGGCCTAATATGTATATTTCCGCTTTTTATAAAATATGAAGGGCTTCTTTTTGTAGCAAAATGAATAGAATTTGGGTCATTAGATTGCTGAACTAAACCACTTGGAATAATTTTAGCATTGTATCCATCTCGATTAACTTCTAATAATTTAAATTTTCTAGTGTCAAATTTTTTCTCATGAACAACAAAAACATTCCATCCGCTTGATATTTGAGATGCAGTTGTTCCATTTACGCCTCTTATGATTGTAATAGTATTACTAGAAACAGAAACAACTTTAACTCTTTCAGGTTGTAAAACAACACCGTTTTTAAATGCAACAATAGAACCTACTTTTAAAAAACTATTAGCAGAACCAGTTAAAACAAAAACAGTTGCTTCATTATCAACAGTAGCATTTACATCTTTACCAACATCATTAAAGTGTTCTGACTCTGTTAATCTATGTGTAGAAGATGCTGATATAAGCATTTCTGGATTCATAATGTCAATAGCATTCATAGCTTCTTCAGTTAGCCATTCAGTAAATGCGTTTTGGTCTATTGAATCAGCAGTAATTGCGTCTCCTACTAATGATACTATTCTTGTTGCAAATGTTTGATACATATTTATTTAAAGTTTAGGGGGACCTTGATACACTTTAGTTTCACGAACTTCCGCTTGTCTTAGACCCCCATTTTTTTATAAAATTTTAATAGGCTTTTTTAGAGCGTCCATAATTGGGTCTTTTTTTTTACTCGGTTTGACCGCTTTCTTTTTTACCATTTTCTTTTTTTTCATAATTTTTCCATAGAGGAGGGGCTTTATGCCCCTCCTTCTTTTATTTTCTATTAACTAGTAAAAGCAGTAACAAACGCTACGTCACTATTTGCATTTAAGATAATCCACTTTGAACCATCACATACTATATGCATACGTGAACCAGCATCTGAAGCATCACCAAATCCTCTGCTTGCACCAGATGTTATTGCGGTAACTACTCCTGAACCATTTAATATTACACCACCAACAATATTTGAATCTGAAGTAATCAATACCTCTGAAGCAGCGTTACTTGCTACTCCAACAACTATATCATATTCATATCCTTTGCTAGATGCTGTTGCTGGTAAAGTAATTGTGAAGTTCCCTGCGGAACTTGCATTAACTACTATTTTTTTACCAGAATCTGCAGGAGCTAATGTAACGTTAGCACTTACAGCTTTTATTCCTGCTGTTGAACCACCTAAATAAGGTCTAGCCATAATTAGCCTCCTTACGCTGTGATTTTAAACAGAGAATGACTCTCAATTAGCTGTATACCAAGTCCTTCATCAGACATATATTGGTCTTTAACACCATCAAAGGCATTGTCAGTTTTAATATTAGCCTGATACATTGCTGGTCTGTATTGTGCATGGAATAGATTCTCATCAGAGACTACAACCATGTACTTATTATACTGATTACGCAATGCTGGAGTTGGAATTAACTGTAACATGCCATGAGGTGTTTCAAGTACTCTATAGTTAAAGCCTAATGAATCACGCTTCATGTCACCAAGGTTAACACTCCATCCAGAATTTCCAGACAATCCAGAATCACCAGCCATTTTAGACCAGTATCCTAAAGCACCAGCACCTACAAAAGCACGTTTAACACCTGCTTCTGGTACATACTGAAATACTTTTTCCATATCATCTACAAAGTTACCATAAGAATAACTAGCTTCAGAAACAGTAAAGATATTTTCATAATCTTTAGTCGCATCTGAAGAACCGTAATTTTCTATAGCACTTACAATCCCATAAGTAGTTCTTATAAGATTTCCAGCTGTATCTGTCCTTCCACTATCTGTAAAAGATTCTCCAGTAGCACCATCTCTAGCATCAGCTAAATCTGTACCACCCATTCTTTTACCAAAAAGAAAAGCTTTTTCTTTTTGCATTTTGTGTTCTTGTGCTTTCTGCCTACGCAATCTTGCTAACTCAGATGACTCACCTTTTAAAACAGCAGCTTGAAGCGTACCTGTTACTTGTAGGGGAGTTTTAAAAATCTGAGTAGAATTGTGAACAACTGAAAGTTCATCAGCCCAAGCATCTGGCGCAGAACTACCTTCACCATGTGCATTACCAACTACACAAAAATAGTCATCATTAGAAACTGAAATAGCACTTAATGCTTTTACAGTAATGTGATTAGCTTCTGGTATAGCTGTAATAATTGCAATACCCCTGTTAGTTGTTTTAGTTACATCCCATATTTCACAAGTTAACCCAATCCAAGAAGAATCTGGTGAAGATGATAGATTATAAATACCATCAACTTCTAAAGAATCTCCAGCATCATTATTATCTAATGTAGCTCCTTCTGCAGCTTGAAACTCTTGCTTTACCCAAGGGTTCCTATGTTCAAACATTTTGAATATAGGGTCTGGTACTGAACGCATTTCCTGATTACTAACCATTGTAGTAAAAGGAGCAACATCAGTCCATAATTCCTTAGTAACTTGTGGGTCTACATGAAAATCTCGTCTTTCATCAAAGATAACTCCACTAGCACCAAGGCTTTTTGTTGTTGCAGCCATTTATGACTCCTTTTATTAGCGTCCTAGTAATGCATCACTAAATGACTGCTCTTCAGTTCTTGGCTGTTCAGACTTTCCTGTAATTACAGAAGGGTCTTTAGGTACCGATAACCTTTGAGCTTGATTTTGCATTTCTTGTGTTTTTTGTTGCACTACTGGGTTCGCATTTGTTCTTAATTCAAATAACTTAGCTAAATTATCCATAGATAGATTATCAGGAGCAGAAGCCCATTGAATGAACTGACCTGCTTTTTGATTATCCCAGCCATATGAATTAACAGCATGACTATATGCTTGTTGCCTCATAGACTCTTCTTGTTGAGCAGCAGCTTGTCTTTGATACGCTGCTTGCATATCAGATTGACGCTGTGAATCAACACCTTTTAGATAACCAAGATAGTCATCTCTATAGCTTTCTTTAGCCATTCGATACTGAAACGACTTTGATTCTGGGTCGTTATAAGCATCGACTTCATTGTAATTAACTGGTTTTTCAGGTTCTGTTGGCTCCTTCAACGAAGGCTGTTGAACTCCCATTTGGGTTTGTCCTACAGGTTGTCCGTTGGAGAGCTTGGTTTCTAAACTTTGGAGAACCTCTGGATTTTGACGTATCATTTGTTCTACAGGTTGTAGACCATTTTTATAATACTCCAGTTCTTCTCTAAGCCCAGACAACTCACTCTTGGCTTTATCAGCCTGTGACTGCCAGTACTCATACCTATCAGTGTCTCCTTTTTGGTCAACACTGTTTTCTGTGGTTTGGCTAATTGGTTCTGCAACCTCTTGCCCTGTAACAGGGTTTAGGTCAACGTTAGGAACTGATTCAACTTGAGGTGCCTCTGCAGACAACTCTCCTTGAAACATTTCTACGTTACCTGCGGGTGCAGTACCAGCATCAACTACTTCCAAATTTTCCATACTCTTTTCCTTTTTTGCGATTTGGTTAATTCCAGCAACCGCTTCCTCAATTCTTTATGTTTCATCTAAACTTAATATGCGTTCATTCATGTTACGCTGTGGATTAGATTCACTTGCATTTGATAAATCATTTCTAGCTAATTTAAGTTCATCACCTAATCTAGCCTTATATAATTGTTGTGCCATTTCTATCTTAGCTTCTGCTTTAGCAAGTTTCTTTTCAAATTCTTTTACCTCTACACGTTTTCTATCATGTAATGATTCTCTTTGTGCAGTTTGCAAATCACCTTTAAGCTTTTTAATCTCTTCAGATTGTGATTGTACTTGTTGTTGCATCTGTTGCATTTGTCCATTTCTTTCAAGGACACCTTCCATGTCTGCAACATCAGTTTGTTTTAACAATTCTATTTGGTCAATTAAACCAGCTTGGTATAATTGCATGTAGTACTCAAATCTTGCCCAACGATTACTAGGTAGTGTTGAACCAGATGCTACGATAATATCATACTTACCTACAGTAATATCATTTAACTTGCCTACTACATTACCTATATCATCATACAGCGGACTATTTACTACAACTTCTTTAGGTTTATTATTTGGTTGCATTAGTCTTAAAACTTTTTGGTCTGTATATACATATTGAATTAAACCTAATACTACTTTACCTAATTGATTTAACCCTTCTTCTATATCATCTCTTTTAGATTTAATTCTTCTTTGACCATATTCATCTAAAGCTACAGTTCCTTTAAAAGTTTGTGGTGCAGCACTCATATCGCCCTGCATTAAAGCGTATATACCAAGTATTTTTTCAATATCAGCTTTAGCATCTGCCTCATTTTTATATAACTCATTTGGCAAAGGAATTGGGGATGCTACTACAGGACTGCCTAACTCTGGGTCAAACTCTATAACCGCTGTTCCAGCCCTACCCCAATCTTGTTCTACTTGCTGCTTGTTTACTGCACCACGAGGAATTAATAATTTTACGTTTGTACTACTAGATGCGTGTGCAATTATTAATGAGCGTATTTTATTAATGTACTCTTGCAATCCTTTTACAAGTCTAACATCTGACATTGGGTAAGGGTTACGATTAAACCCATTCATAATTGGTACTATAGGATACTCTTCTATAGGCAGTACTGATTGATATAACATTACATCACCTACAGAAACACATTGTTTAATATTTGTTATTTCAATTTGATTAACTAATATTTTTTCTTCTTCTATTAAATGCATCTTACTAGCAATATCTATATGGCTGGTAGAGTTTGGAATAGAACCCTGATGCTCTTCTCCTGCCATAGGAACTGTTTGTCCTGATGCAGGGTCTTGCATTAAATGAAATGTATCTCCTACACTATCGTGCAGTTGAGCATAACCTCGTACTTCTTTTTCATCTGTAAATATTTGTTGCTCACCGTTAGAGTTAGTTAAAATAATTATCTGTTCATTTTGATAATCTTTATACTCTTCTTCGTTTAATACTTTTTCTTGATTTGAATAAGGGTCGTATATTTTATAATAAGGCATACGTATTTTTGTATACCTTGTAAACATTTCTAGCTCTCTATCTCCTGATAATTCTTCTCCAGCAATTCTACTTTTTAAAGTAACGTCTTCTGATTTTAAACTATGTCTGCTTTCTGAAGTAATATTTATATGACTAGTTTCTTGAGAATTTTTTATTTGCTCTTCGTACTCTGGATAAAATTGAATTAATTGATTTTCACTCATTAATTTTGCTACTAAAATATGCCCAGAGTCTCTGCAAAAAGGGTCTTTACTGCTAGGGTCAAAATAAACTTCAAGTGGGTCTAGTGATTTAAGACAAACTTCACCACGACCAAAGTCTTTATCTGGGTCTGTATATGCCATCATAACTCCCATGCCTTTAACATAGTAGTCATCAATAGCTTGCTTGAGTTCTACGTTGCCATTGGAATTATCCCAGACGTAGGACATCAAGTCAGAAAAAATACGACCAACTTCTGTATCGCTGGTTTCTCTGGCAGTTGACTGAAATCGTGGCTTATTAGCAGTAAGCAATGCTTTTGCTTGCTCTACTGCAGAAAAAATTACATTTACTACAATTGGTTCTTGTGCTTTACCTCGTAATGCATCAGACTGTTCTTTTGTCCATTGTTTACCATTACGAAATTCGTTATCCTCGACAGCTTGTTTTGCCCAGTTTTCTCTAGAAGAACTGTATTGGCTTAAAAGGTCGTGGGTAAATTGTACTTCTGGGTCTTTAGAATTAGAGTTGTTATGCATGTATAAAGAGTTTGTTAATGAGTTAAACTATAAAGTTAAGTAAAAAGTTCCAAATTAAGATGTTTTCCAATCATACTTCTTTGCAGCGACTCTGCTGCTAGATTGATTATTCTTATCCTCTACTACATGATTAGGTGTATAACATTTTTTCATAGCATAATATAAACCATCTAATAAGTCATCATGTTTACCTCTAGGATATAATAGCAATTCGTCTCTTAAAGATAGTTGGCTTTTTTTAATATACATTTTTTTCTGCGCAAAGTATGGCTCCATTGTTTCAAGCCTTGATGATTTACTAGTTCGTGGTGATTCTTTTATTTCTAACCCGCTAATAAATAAATTTTCTTCTTCTGTCCTTTGCTTTAGATATTCTCGTAACATTTCTTGATAGCCTACAGACTCAATACGTACTTTTACAGGTTTGTATAGTTTAAAATACTCTATAATGCTTTCTGCTAAGTTCATAGGGGTTGCTCTTTTGCGATAATATTCTAGAATATACCGATTATTATTATTATCAACTGCTACAGGCATAATAACACTATAGTCAGCTGTTTTGCGTATTGAGGATGCAGGGTCAACCCCCATAAAGACGTTTACTGGTATTTTATCAATACCAGTATTTAAATAATGTTGACTATTTTCATCTATTTCTAGTTCATAATCATGATATTGTATATAAGCTTCTTTAAACAGCTGGTCTTCATCTCCAACTATTTGACATAGATACTCTCTATAAAAAACACTTACTCTTGCTATTGATTCTAGCTCTTCTTTTTTTTGTTTTAATTTTTTTATAGGTTGCCATTCTTCCCATAAAGCTATTTCTTTATCCATGTCTGGACTAAAATGCATATTGTTCCAACCCTTCATTTCTTTTAATACTTCTACTAAACAACGTTGGTGTTGTGGTGTACCAATAACAATTATCTTTCCTTTCTTAGGGTCTAGCGAAGGAACTGCTGATTGCAATAACCATCTAAGGTTTTGCTCCATAGCTTCAGCAGTCTTAGTATTGTTTTCATCTTCAGGGTCATCTACAATAATAAGCGTAGGTCTTTGACTACCTACCTTAATACCTCTAAGCTGTTGACCTGTACCTTTGCATATAATCATAGAGCCATCTTTTAACTCTATTTCTGATTTAGCCCATTGCTTTGCGCTATGTTGTCCCCAGTATCCATATATAGCTCTAAACGTTTCACTATAATCAAGCGTATCTTTAATTGTACCTAATAATTTTATAGCATGGTCTTGAGTTCTTGATACTAAGACTATTAATTTATTCCCCTCGTGATGCATAAGGTGGTATAAAGGGTACACACCACCCACAATGGAGGATTTAGCATGACCACGAGGGGCAATGATGTTTACTTGTTTGGAGGCATTATCAAGTAAAGCATCAGCAATCTTATAATGAAAATCTGGTGAAGGCACAGTAAACATACTTGGCATTATAATTTTACCAAACATTATCATGCTCTTCTTTAATTTATTTATAACTAGTTTATTATCTTCTGCCACGTTTTTTCTTTTTAGGTTTAGGGCATAATGTGAGACTATGTATCATTGTTTCTTCATAATGCCCAGTTTTTACACCGCAGTGTTTATGATTGCCACAATCTGTAGCAAAAGCACAAGTTCTATCTATAATAGGACAATATGCAAACATTAATAAATATCGTCACTCCATAGCATCCCATAGGTTTCCATTTCTTTTAAAGCATCAAGTGCTACGGAAGATAAAAAATCAGGGTCACTAGTAGGCATTGCAGCTATAACATGTAATGCTCTAATAGATACTTCTAGTTGGTCTTCTATAATATTAGCATTAATATGCTCGTATTCTTCATCAGGAGTCAGGTCGTTCATTTGTTTCCTCTTTTCTTTGTAATGTTAACTTGTTCTCCTCCATTGCTATAGTATCAGCTATTTGTTTTGTAACATCTATCTGTACTGTATCTGTTAATACTTTTTTACTAGGCTTCATTTCTAGTAAGTCCATTATTGAATCATTTGCTTTTAAAAAATTATTTACATCGCCTTTCCCTTCTGCCATATGTAATGCTCTTAGCAGGTTATCTACTGCAAACTCTTTGTTAACGCTTTTTTTAGACAATAACTCTTTTAATTTTTCTTCTACCATATTCTTTGTAACCTTTTGTTTTAAAAATCTACGAACAGTTGCTGCAGGTATTTCTTGGTCAGGTCTATATATGTTGCCTAGTTTATCAAAATCTACCTTATCTCCAGACAATAACATGTTTGCATATGCTCCTACAGTATTCTTTGCTCTTGTAGTGTTTATTTCTTGTTCTTTCCAATCCTTAGCTGGATTTGTTTTAGAATAGCACTCATATGCATGATTCAATTCAAATTTTATTGTAGAAAAAGAACTTCCCCATCCTACACCACATGTTAACTTAATAAATGTTCGTATATTACCATTCTTATCTGTATAATCTTTTTTAGAGACACATTTGCTAACATAATCATCATCTGTAAGCCCCCAGTCCCCAGTATCGCAGTCTTTCCAGTATAAATAATTTATTTTTTTATTATTTGCTTCCTCTTTTGTATATATAGAGTATTCAGCAGTTTTATGGTTAATTCTTCGTTTTATTTTTATCATAATTCCTAGTAACTGTTACTATATAGTAACTGTTACTATATAAGTAACTTATATATAACTATATACTTTAATCCATACTCTCATCAGACTTATATCCTTGCTTCTGTTCAATAATTTTAGATATAATCTTAAATTCAGCTTCTAACTCTTCTGCACTAGAGTTCATTCTATCTAAAAGTGTCTGATAGTTAGCTTCAGACATACTAGATTCTTCCCATTTGCCTGTAGTCGTGTTAAATACTTCGTAAATTCGTTTTTTATTGCTCATGTCCTTTTAAGTTAAAGTTAAACATTATGTTAATTCAACCTAAAAGTTTAGTAATATGTTCCAATACTCTTGTGGAAATATATTTTAGAATGTGTGTGAGAGGTATATAGGTTACCCTACCCCCTTACATTAGGGGTTGTGGGGTTGAATTAGGTTGAGTTGAAACATCGAGTTAGGTTGAGTTCGTTACACTCACCCTTTATTAACCCCTCCCTTATCATACATCTGGCGACCCCCTGTCTGTGTGCAGACAGCCGCAGTCGCACAGGTATTCCCCTATATGTACGTGTGGTAGTAATATATAATCCTTACGTATCGTTAGAGTAATCCTTTATCTCTGGTATTTAGTTAACTTAACTTAGGAGATTGAAATCAATGAATAAATACATAAAAAATACTGGGTATTTCTTTGTAGGCACAAGCGTGATACTATGTGCTAGTGCAAAAGTAGCTTACACTTATGCATCAGCTGGAGTTGAAACAGCTGTTAAAATTGGTAAGAAAGAAATGTCTACTAAAGAGTCATCTAATAATTGTTCAGTTGAAGACCAACTTAGACAAGGATTTCGTGAGTGTTCAGCAGGAGACCATTGTCCAGCAATTTTAGGCGATGAATGTTCAGCGTGTAGTTAATACACACATATAGAGGGGTGCAAATCCCCTCTATAACTTAATCCTTTATCTATAAATAAACATGGAGGTATACATGATAGTATGCATAAGCGAACGGAGCTTGTACTATAAATTTCAAGATTTAAACTCAGGCTCCGTTGAGTTAGTAAACAGAGATAAGTTCGACACTAAAGAACTTGCTCGTGATGAGGCAACTCATAGATTTGCACAGAATAGTGCTATACAATCTGTAGAGTTCACTCAATAATACCAAAAGTCCCTGCATAAAATTCCCTATAATTAGGTTGCAGGGCAAACTTTTAATACTAACAACGGAGGAACAATGAAACAGAAAATAAACTTTAAATGGTATGTTAATAGATTAGAATATGTAGCTCGTAAACATAAATCATTGAACGATGATGAAACTTTCAAAGCACTTATGAGTGATTTGAAAACATTGAGTAATTCTAATGTATCTAGGGAAACGTAAATAACATTAATCCTTTATCTCTGGTGTTTATTTTAAACATCATAATCAAAATAAGGAAGATACTATGAGTAAATTGTCAAAAGTTCTAGAAAGTTACTGGAAATCAATCGAGAAAGTCGTTGAAACACGCAATGAAAAGCGAGCCAGTAAACGTATTTGGTTTAATAAATCTGTCAATACTAACGGAGTATGGCAAGATACAGCAATACAAATGGACGACATAAGAGATGTAATTGATGAGGGATTTATTGTAAATATGTTCATCAAAGACATTGAAACATGTGAAGACGAGTTCGTAGAAACTACTGATATATTAAGCAAGTCTAAGTTTATACTTGCAGAGGGTACAGTGCATCATTGTAAAAATGATACTCTAAGATATATGGTAGTGTCTACTGAAGAGTAAATAACCTTATAAGTAATAGTGTGGTGTCAGCAGTTGGCACCACATTATTGTGCTAAATGTGTTCCTTCATTCTTCAGTCACTCTATATATTTAACTCACAAAAAAACGGAACCACAATAAACAAGCTGCTTTTTAAGCATGATTTTACAGTTTCCTTTATTTATAACCTTAAGACAGGTAGTTAGTAAGATAGTAAAGGCCTGTCACTAGCGAAAGCTATAGTCTTAAGTTAATAAACTACCGCAAGCTCTCATAATTACCCTGCTTTCATGCCTGTTTTAGGTACCATAATCTGTATAATCTAAAAGAAACAGCAGAGTCATTCGAAAGCGTAATTATCAATCTTGGGTTAGACTAATTAACTAACCAGTCAGGTAGCGTATAGGTTCCATAATCAGAGGAACTAAATGTCTGATTAAACAAGGTTTGCTCTGTACCTTGGCACAAAACAGAGCAAAACATTAAAGCCCTTTGAAACAAATCCTTACTACTCCTTTTTTATTGGTTTATTATTTAACATTAGTAAGTTGATAAGTAAAAGGGCTTTAAATTATATATGGTGTTAACCGCTTGGTTAATAGTATGCAGAGACGTCCACTAATGTTAGCACCAAAAACTTATTAGGGAGCTGACTGAAGTATGAAACTATTGTTATTCATGTTTGTAATTGGTAAACATGTTTATAGTGAATAGTAAGAGGCTCCCTAATAAAACCGTTATAACAGACACTGGGATGGACTAGGAGCGAGGAAGTCGAGAGCCTTGAAACATGGATACCACAGCTCACCATGAACATCCCAGAAGATATAAGAGGTTATGCACATTAACATTCGTTAACGTCATGACAATAGCCACCATTGGAAGAAACTATACATCTTATAGTAGTATAGTAGAGTACAAGCATGCGATAAACCTACCACAAGTTTGCAACAAGTGTCAGTAGGGGAAGCGTGTTAGGGTTGTGTATAACCTCTAAAAATTAAATAAGCAACATAAAAAGGGATAAATCCCTAAAAAAAGGGGATAAAACTAATAGTAATTCTCTTAGAAATAAATTAAATTATAACAGAAATAAGGGAAGTTATTATTATGTTTCATCTTCCTTTTTGCAAACAAACTGCTTCCTTTATTTCTAATATTAAAACAAACGGAGGTAAAAATGAGATGTATAATACATCCAGATGTTAAACCAGAAATGATTGAAACTAGTTATGTAGAATTAGATTCAATTACTGAAGAATATATAACTAAAGGTCACGATGTTTTGTATTGTCCAGAATGTTTTGAAGATTCGTATAAAACAGGTAAAACTATGCGTATGCAAATGCAAGCAGCACCTTTTAGATATGAATTAACTAAAGAAGAATGTAAAACAATCGAAATACAAAATAAACTAAGAGACTTAGAAAATAATCATATAGATAGATGGTTAGAAGGAGGAGAGCATAAATGAACAAATTAGCATTATTTGGTCAACTAAGTAAAACATTAGGTTATCTTGCTTTTGGTTTAAACAATGTGTTACGATTTGTAGGTACAGCAACTAGTAAAGTTGGTAATGTTGTTAGTAATAAACAACGTTACGACATAGAAGTACTAGTTGATGGAGCTACAACAATAACACATAAAAACCAAACAGAAGTACAATTACGTAATTGTCTCGAAGGTATGGATAGATTTGGTGTTACAGAAGTAATTATTAAACAACATATTAAACAACAGGAGAAAGATAATGAATCCAATAAAAGTTAAAGAAATTCTTACAACTAAAGAATTACTACATCAAATACAACAATTCTTAGATGATTTGGGTACAGCAAAACCTTTGTATGTAACTAAAGCTAAAGAATTATCAAAAGCTATTGATTATCACATGGGAGTTTTAGATAATGCACATTAAACTAAATGATAAAGGTAGATTGCAGTTTGGAATACTGTTAACACTAGACGAAGTAGATACAATAATACTTGGGCTAGAACAAGTTCCTATGGAAAAAGCTGATGTATTACAATCAGAACTATTTCATTTAAAAGCTAAGGCAACAATCAAAGGGAGAAAAACCTATGGAGAAACAAAAAAACTGTGACCATGTAAACAAAGTATATATTCCTGCAGAATTTGAAAACAATGTACAGGAAAATTTAGTTTGTTTAGATTGTTACAATAACTTACCATTAGAAAGGGAAAACATATGAGTCCAGCATTTATAGATAACATGGTGTACGTTGGAGAAACACCTTGGCATAAACAAGGTACTAAAGTACAAGAAGCACCAACAATAGAAGAAGCATTATATCATGCTAAACTAGGTTGGCAAGTAAATAAACGTAAAACATACTACTTTGATAATAATATAAACACTCAAGCAATGCCTACTGGAGGATACTGCACATACAGAACAGATACTGGTCAGGTATTAGGTAAAGGTGTATCTGAAAGATACGGTGTTTTACAAAATCATGAAGCTTTTGCTCCATTCGAACCATTACTAGACATGGGTTTCAAACTAGAAACAGCTGGTAGTGTTCAAGATGGAAGAAAAGTATGGGTGCTTGCTAAATCACCAGAGAAATACACAGTTGGAAGCGATGACGCTATAGAACAATATGTATTATTATATACATCACACGATGGTTCAGCTGGTAGTGTCTTCAGACCTACAGGTGTTCGTGTTGTATGTTATAACACAATTGAATTAGCATTGTCAAAACAAGCTAAATGGAACTATTCATTAAAACATACTAGTAGTATTAAAGAACGAGTAAAAAACCTTACAGATATAATAACAAAATCTAACGGTGATTTTAATGCTGCTATTGTTGATATGAACAATTTCAACGAAATAGAAATAGGTGAAGACTCACTAGACTTATACCTTGAAACAGTTATACCATTCTTAAAAGACAGAAACAAAGAATCTAATCCAAAATTAGATATATTTGTACGCAACACTGCGTTACCTGTATACAATAAGATAAAAGATAACTTTCACAATGGAATAGGTAATAAAGGTAAAACACTTTGGGACGCTTATAATGCTGTTACACAATATTACACACATAACAAACAATACAAAGACTGGGTAAGAACTACACAGTTTGGTGCTGGTTATGATTATAATGTTAAAGCATTTAAAGTAGCTCAAAAATTTGTTAAACATTACAATAATCATCAACACATTAGTTCAAATTAGGAGGTAATTAATGAGTGACTTTAAAACAGCAACTATTACAGAAAAACTAAATTACATACAACATGAGTTGAAAGTAAAAAAGTCTAATGTAAACAATTTTGCTAAATTTAACTACAGAACACTAGACGATGTCTTTGAAAATGTAAAACCATTACTAAATAAAACTGGCTGTATTATTACAGTTTCTGACGATTTAGTAGACAGAAATAATGGTACATACATTAAAGCAACAGTTGAACTATCTGATGGAAATGATTCTATATCTGTAGATGCGTTTGCTAGAGAATCTGTTGGTAAAAAAGGTATGGATGACCCACAAATGACTGGCACAGCATCAACGTACGCTCGTAAATATGCATGCAACGGTTTGTTTGCTATTGACGATACAGAAGATTCTGACAGTATGGATAATCGTAAACAGACATTGCTTAATGGTAAGGAACCTACAAAAGGTCATATAACTGTAGAGCAAAACATCAAGTTAGATAGATTATCAAGAGACCCAGCTTTAAAAGGCTCAGGTACTTCAGCAAAGGTTAGGAAATTAATTGACGAAAACCCCACTGAAGAAAGAGCAGCTAAAGCTATAACTAAATTACAAAATGCAATCAAAAAAGCAAAGGAGACTAAATAATGGCTGGAAGTTACAGACAAGTTGTTAAAGCTAAATCAGTATCGGTAAGATACAATGAACCACCTAAATCATATATGTCATGGAACAATGATATATGTTTAGATGTTGTAATAGAGAAACAAAGTAAAGATGGTGAATCGTATGATTATACATTCATAATATCTGGTAACTTTAAAAAAGACAACCCTAAAAATCAATGGGGCAGTGCATTTAAAGTTGCTAAATTCTTTGAAGCTGTTGGTGTAAACACTAAAAACATTGGCAGTGATATGGTAATACCTGATGGTTGGTTTGACCAAGCAGTAGGTAAAGAGTTTTCTTACATTACGTATCCTAGTGATAGAGTAAGAGACGATGGTAAACCATTCTGGAATGACTTTGATATAGTTATGTCGTCTGCTGCTGGTCAAGATGCTCACAAAGCAGAATTTGACAAGCAAGTAAATGATGGCTGGATAAAAGTCTTTCAAGAACCAACTGAAGAACCATCTGCTGATAGTTCTGATGTTGATGACGATATGGACTTATAATGTCTAAGCCTACAGTAAAAGGAATATTACTGCAATGGCTTAAATCTCGTATAGATGCTGGTAACTTTCAAGTTGCCAGCCACGAGATTGAGCAAGACTTAAGAGATTATGCTTTATTATTTTACGACACAATGTTTAATGCAGGGACTGCAGGAAGACAGTGGCGTGAATTTAAACGTACTCCTGAGTTAATGAAAGCTATTGATGTAAAGGAAGTTAAACAAGTACAAACAAAAAGCACAGAACACACATGGGAATTAATAACTATCTAATAGAATACGCAATTAATACAGTTGCAAATCGCAAAAAGTTCTGCACACTTGCTGATTTTAAAAACGTGTTAAACAAAAACAAAGGCAGAGAAATATATAGAAGTATGTTTCTTTACGACCCTGATGAAATAACAAAACACGTAGAAGAAAACAACAGTGTAGCCAGATACAATGGTAAGCAAGCAATAGATAAGTTGTACATTGACATTGATTTAGAAGGTCAAAAACAAGGTGACGTAACTATAAATAAAGTTGGCATGCTTGTTAATGATATTCTAGAACTAGGTGTAAAACATGAACATATTAACGTATGGTTTTCTGGTAGAGGATTTCATTTACATCTACCAGACATCTATGGTTTTAAACCAAGCAGCAGTATTGCTGCACAAGTTAAAGCTACAATGCAAAGAGATTTTGCAAAGTACATAGATAATATCTACGATAATACTAGACTTATTCGTGCTAGTTATTCTCTTAACAAAAAATCAAACAGATATAAAGTTCCCTTACCTTTATCAGCTGTAACTTCTAATGTGTGGGAATACACATATGTATTGGACTTCGCTAAATCCAATTCTAAAATGTACGCCCATAAAAAGTTGCCTGATGAGGTAAGTGAGCTTTACCCTAACTTAATTCCTCATATACCTAGTGAGAAAAATGAAAAAGTAACTAAAGCTATATTTACTAACGTAAAATACAAGCCTACTAAACATATTACATGTATACAACATATGTATAATGCTGGATATGTACATGGCTATAGACATAAGCATTTGTTACGTCTCGCTAGTTTGTGGATTACTAAGTTTGGGTTTCCTAAAGAAGCAGTTATGAGCATGGCTAGGACTTGGAACAATTCATTAACACAACCATTACCTAACGAAGAAGTCAGTACTGTACTAAGGAGTATTACTACTAAAGATGGGTACAATTACAGTTGTAGAGATGAAGTGCTTTCAAGGTATTGTGATAGTAAATGTACTTTGTATAGATACAAAGACCTAGACGATAATGTAGCAGCATTTAACTCTAGTCAAATGGCACAAATATTACTAGAATCTTACACAGAAGACTTTACAAATAGGTCTTTTAACATAAAGGAAATATTTCCATTTATGGCACAAGATTATGTAATTAAATGTGGCGAATTAGTAGTACTTACAGGTGATACTAAATTAGGTAAAACTGCATTTTGGCAATATATTATTGCTAATGTAACTATACCTACTTTATTTTTATCATTAGAAGTGCAAGCTAAACTAATGGCTAGACGTTTCTATCAAATAGCATTAAATAAAAGCAAAGAACAAATTGAAAATATGTTTATTGCTGGAAATAATGACAAAATAGAAGAAGCAGTTAATAGACTAGAACATCTAGAAATTATAGATGCTAGTACTGCTCCTGATATAAGTCAATATGCTGAAATGATAGATAAACATGATGTTAAAATTATCGTTGTAGATACTTTAGACGTTGTACAAGCTAAGTTTGCTAAAAAAGAACCATTGCAACAACAAATATATATAATTAACGCTTTAAAAAACCTTGCTGTCGAAAAAGACATTATTGTACTTGCAGTTAATCACTTATCAAAAAGTGCAAGCTACAGACATAAAGAAGGTGAAGAGTTAGATGTATATAGTGCAAAAGGTGCAAGCGATGTAGCACAAAAATCAGATAAAATCATTGCTTTTATGGGTAACAAACAAAGCAAAAAACGTAAGATTAAATCTCTTGCGTCTCGTGACGAATCTGATTTCGAAATAGTTACGGCATTTGACTGGAAAACGTTTAGTTTTTCTAAATATGCTTAACAAAAGAAACATAAGTAGGGGAAGTTTATTAGCTTCCCTTACTTACAAAACAAAAGGAATACTATGAAAGAGGCAGTACATTTTACTATATTAGGTGTACCAATAGTCAGAGTCGTAAAACGAATAGATGGAAAAGGTGATAACACATATCATAGTAATAGAATAATATTGTTTAATTTGTTTTTATTTGGTGCAGGATATGCATCACAAAAAGAAAGTGAACATATACATTTTAACATAGGAATTACAAAGTTTGAAATGCTTTGGAGTTTCTGTATAAGAAAAAGGTGGTTATTATGAAAATATACCCTAACTTAAAATCAACAAAAATGCAACAACTAATATCATTACTAGCAGATTTAGAACATATAGATAGACAACGTATGTCTAGCGATGGTCAAGAAATACTTGATAATATATTTGAATTATTAGGTATGCCTAAACATGCTGATGTTATTAGAAAAAATGAGGAGGAAGAATAATGGCTAAACATGAATGGAATGTAACAAAACAAAAAGCTGGTTCTGAAATATGGGTAAGCAACGCTTATGAACAAATTTATATAGGTGAAAACTATTCTAACACCACTCAAGAACGAGTTAGAAAAACAGTTCTTATTGCACATATTTGTAAAAACGCATTAAATAAGGATAATCCATATGATAAATAAAGAAAAGTTAATAAAAAAATTAATAGATGCATACGAAGACTATATAATAGAAGCTTCTATTAATATCCCAGTAGACCATATATTATTAAATCATCCAGATGGTGCAGAATTTGGAGTTGTGCAAACAGACCTTGGTGCAAAATTAAACAACTACAAAGATGTAATTAACACTTTAAAATTCTGTTTGTTAAACGAAGAACGTTTTCCATTAATAAGACATTCATATGTCGAAGAAACAAAAGAAGAAATGAAAAACGGAGTAAATGACATGTTTGATTTAATGTTAGATAACAAACATCCAGCAAACAAAACATCATGAGTGGCGGCAGAGCAGCAAAACAAAAAGGCAATCGAGTAGAACGAGAATGTGTTAATTTAGCTAAAGAATTTGGTTTTAATTCACGCAGAGCTTGGGGGTCTGATGGTAGGTCACTTGGATGGCACGAAGAAGTAGATATGACTATAGATAAACAAGGTGATGCTATACCATATAAATTTCAAATAAAAGCTCGTAAAAAAATTGGTGACCTCTATAAACCTTGTGATGATGTTTATGGACAAATCATAAAAGAAGATAGAGGAGAACCATTAGTAACAATACGTTACAAAGACTTCTTAATCCTGTTAAAAACAATAACAGGGTAGAAGAAATAACTAATTATTAGTTAGCAATACAAATTAATCTTAAACAAACTTGAAAGGATTCTATTTGTATGTGTGTGTTAATAAATAAATTAGTTGCTAATGAAAGTAGAGGTGGTACTGATTGGCGTTAGTGCCACCTCAAAAACAAAAGGAAATAAAATGAATAAACTAATCCAAACAGAAATAGATGATATAACTAGTATCTTAAACCATGTGGAAAGTTTTACATCATGTCCTCACGTTAAAGATGCAGTTCCACTACTTAAAATAAAATACAATCGTGTAAAGGAATATATAAATGACTCATATCATAGAAAGCTTTTTGGCAAAGACTACTAGAAACGAAGTAACAAAAACAAAAGGACATCAAGGATGTGGATTAGAAAAAAAAGCAGATAAATACATTAAACATTGTAAAGAATGCAATAGGTGTTGGGAACCAATATGTAAACCTAATAATTCTAAAAAACAATTTTTATGGTATGAAAACTTTCCTGCATATGGAAAAGGAACACAAACATGTCCAACATGTCTAAACAATACAAAACACTAGAAGAAATGTTATCTAAAGCAATTGATGGATACGATAAAATATTAACAACAAACGCAGATAGTGGTACACTTAAACGCATTGCTCAAGAACATTTAGATAAAATAATATGGAATAAACAATAGGAGTAAATAATGAACAAAAAACAAATAAAAGAAACTTTTAAAACTTATAAAGTACAGCTAGGTGCTGGGACTTTAGCCGCTGTTGAAAACGAGTTAAACCGTTATGTAAGAACAATGGCTATTAATTGTAACAATGAACACTTAAAAAGACTTACCCCAGAATTTATGTGGGTAGCTTTAGGTAGAGATGTTGTAATAAAAACAGATGAGTTATAGTATAAACGATGAGGTTGCTACGCTCATACAAAAACGCCTTGATAAAGGTGCAGAAAAGTATGGGCGTGACATACCTTTAACTGATAAAAGAGATTTCTTGCAAGAATCAATAGAGGAAGCATTAGATAATGCTATATACCTTGCATGTTTTCTTATACAAATAAAAAAGGGAATAAAATGAAACTAACATACTATGTTAAAAAACAAATAGATAGTGAAGACATTACAGACATTAATATATATGGTGCTGCTATGGCTGATTATCCAGACCTATCTGACGCTTATATCGCAAACATTACCCATAAAAATGAGTCTCTTACCGCAGAAGACTGTGAATCGTTACAAGAAGAAAACGATGAATGGTTTTATGAATTAGCTTTAGAAGCAGCAAGAGAACCATTTGTAACTAGTTTACCAGAAGGATATAAACATGGGGTATAGGTCAGAAGTAGTAGCTGGTGTACTACTAAAAGATAAAAAAAAAGCATTAGCTATAATAAAAGAATGGGATGCTGTAGGTACAGGTATGCTTGATAGATTCTGGGATAAAAACCCAGATGGAACTATAAAGAAACCTCTTCCATACTTTTATATGCAAGCAGATTACTGGAAATGGTATAATAGTTATGATGAAGTAGATAAATTTGAAAAATTTATACTAGCTGATAATAATAGATTCTTAACATGCTTAGGAGAAGATGGAGCGCATCATACTAATTATGGAAATTCAACAGACCATGACATATATGTAATGTCAACACTAGCAGTAGAAGCTAACATTAAATGGGATAAAACAAAACGCCCTTAAATAACTGTAAAAAACTCTAGGTGAGTGTTGTATTGACTAGACTAATAATCTGTCGATATAACGCTCCCTAGTGACTAAAAACAAGCCCATAGTCGCTTCTGTTTACTTACTTTAAATATTCAATATGCTGTTTTTTTACACTATTGACTAATCTAAACCCATCCAGCCTCTAACGCTTTTAATAGCTCTTCTACCTAATGGTTCTTGCTGTGGAGAATCAGGCTGTATTTCACCTCTAGCAACTCTAGAATCATAATCATAAAAAGAATATTTATATAAATCTTGATTTACACTATCAGCAGCAGGATTATAATAATCAGTATTTTCAGCTACTCTATCAAAGTTAAATTGTGTGTCATAAGGATGAATAGGATTTTCATCTCTATAAGTTTGTTCATGTTGTATAGCTCCATTTTTTTCTCCATATCTTTTAATATTTTGACGTCTTGTTTCATAAGGAGTAAATGGCAAGTAACCATTAAATATATTTTTGTCTAGTTTATCCCATAAATTTAGTTTAGGATTAAATTTATCTGCTAAATAATGATTGGGGTCAATATTTTTATGTTGTCTACCATAATGCGCAAGTTCATGATTTAAAGTTCCTGCTCCTGAACCACGTTTAAGATACGCTTCACCAGTTTCAGCAGCAAACAAGCCTTTGGTATTTTCAGAACCTTGTATTTTATTATATAATTCTGGTCTTATACCACCATATACAGAAATCATTCTATCGTCAATAGCCTCTTTTATGTCACCAGAGTAAGTTTTTCTACCTGACCTAAATTGTTGTGCATTGTACATATTTGGATTCCAAGAATTAAATGCTCTTTTTACAAACTCTTGGTCAAGCAAATGTGCTTGTTTTTCTATATCTGTTAATCCATTACTCATGTTAATCTCCTAATACTTCTTGAATGTCTTCAAATTGTTCTGTTCTACGTTTTACTCTGTCAATTTTAGATTGAATTTGATTAACAGGTAATCTTAAAAATATTTCCCCTGCTCGTTCTGGTTTATCTGCAAACTGAACAAGTTGTCTTATACCTCTACCAAATGGAAACATAGTGTAAGCAGTATAACTACTAAACTTTTCCCAGTCGCCAGTTAGCAGCTCCCACGCTGCATCAGGTATTCTAGCAACAGGAGGTTTTAATAAATTTAATGCTCCTAATTTGCTACCAAAAAATGCCATTTCTTTTTCACGCTTATCACCATATAAACTATCTGCTATAGATTGAACAGTATCTAATGGTGGAGCTAAAGCTGTATCAAATATGCTAAACATAAATGCGTTAGCTAATGCAAACATAAACATGTCTATCATATATGTATTTTTAAATCTTTCATATTCTGGTGTATTTTTTTTAAACCCATATAATTTAGCTTGTCTGTAATATTCTTTTCTTGTTCGTATCGAATTCCAAACAAACAATTTAAATCTGCCTAATACTTTACCAACAGCAGTTCTCATAAATGCTGGTCTTGCAGAGTTTTGATAAAGAAATTGAGTATTTTCAATACCTTTCATAGCCATGTCAAAAACAAATGGGTCTGCTATTGATAGCTCCTTACCCTCAACTCCAAACCTTTTAACTGTTTGCAATGCATGAGCAGTAAACGCATTTAATCTGTTTATGCGTTCAGAGTTCTGCATAAAAAACGAGCCATACTTAACCATTAAATCTTTTACACCGTACCGATTAATAACTTCTATTGGTGTTTCTTTGCGATTAGCTTTGTCTTTTATTGATAATATTAAATCACGTTTAAAATTAGCTACGTTTATTCCTGCTTTTTTTAATCCATTAGTCATTTGAGTATTTATTTCAAATTCATTTTGTATAAAAGCATCTATAACACCTACTTCTTCTAAATGTTTTAATAAATCTTTTCTATTCTTAGCAAACTTACCATTATTTAATTTAACTACATCCTTACCATTGCTTGTTAATAACAAATCATATACTTGCTTATTATTATAACTACTAAACAAATTATTTAAACCTGCACTACCTGCAGTCATAGCATTCCCACTAAGTACATTAGTAGCCCATGTGCCAGTATTAGCCAGTAAACTCATCAATTGGTACTGGGCTTCCATCCTACCTAATTCATGTAGTTTACGACTAAAGTACTCCTTTCTTGCTTCTTTTCCTTTAGGAGCATGAGTAAAAAAAGGAGCTGACATGTTTTTCTTTTGATAAAACTTTTCAAATATCCCTATAACATTTTCGTCTGATGTTAAATAAAACAAATTTCTTTTATCTTTTAATTTTAATGGGTCTCTACCACTTAACATACCAGATTGAAAATAAGACTGATGTCCTAAAATACTTTGTAAATATAATTTTATGTAGTCTCCCCATACTTGAACATCATTTTTATATATGCTATCTTGTAATCTTTTAGATTCTGCTTTACTAGGTTTATATTTTCTATTTTTATTTAACATGTTATCTATTTCATACTGACCTTTAATAGCTACAGCATTTTTATAATAACCTCTAATAACTTTATTAATATAATCTAAAATAACTTCTGGTCTTTTATCAAAACCTGGAGCATTAGCATCTCTAGCTTTTAACACACTAGCTAAACTACCTTGCTCTGTTAAAGATGATTTTAAATCTGCTTCTGTTAATATAGCAGGTTCTATTAATTCAGAATAACTAAAAAACTCTCCCGCTTGCATTAACTTATTTTCATTAGCTCTAACAAACTCTTTTGATACTTTTTCAGCTCTTTTACCAGCTTCTTTATCAGAAAGACCAGCTCCCTTAGCTTTTTTATAAGTAGTGTCATATATATCATTTGTTTTTTGCTCTAAATATAATGCTATTTCTTTTCTAGAAAATTCATTATATCCAAAATTTAAATGAGGCATATATTTATCTAAATTAATTTCACCAATGCCTTTATATTTTTTTCTTATACTATTTCTATAAGTAAGATTATTATTTTCTGGCTTATTTAATATAAGTCTTTCAAGCTTGTGTTCTTTTTGATACCTTTTAATTCCATCAGTACCAATTACATCAATAACTTCTTTTTTATTTATGTTACCACTTTCAATAACGCTTTTTCTAAAATGCTCTAAATCCATCCTCCCTGATTTATCCCACCTCATATATTTATTTAAAACACCACCTGTAGATTTATACCACCCTAAAAAATCTTTATCTAAAATCCACTCACCTTGATTATTAGTAGCTTTAATTCCTTTAGAGTCGTAAGTGTATATCCATTTTTGCATACCTTCAAATAAATCTTTTCTAGCTGTATCTAATTTTTCTAATGTTCTTAATGTCTTAACATCAGTAGGTCTGTAACTTTCTTCTACGTATTTAAACAACTCTTCCATTAGTTTACCTTGCTCACTAACATTAAAGTTTTTTAATATTCTTTCAAAAGGCTTAAACAATTTTGTTTCTGCAAATTTTAAATCTTTACTTACATATCTTTCAGAAGCTTGTAAGTATTTTGCTATTTCTCCAATAGGACTAGTAAAACTAAATATAGGTTTTGTTTTAAACGTTTGTTTATTATTTGCTGTTTGTACTTTACCAAAATAAGAAAAGTATTTATTAATTAATCCTTTAGTAGATAGCTTTTCATCAACAAACCTAGGGTCAAGAAACCAATACTTTAATTTAAACTCTAAATTATAAGGGTCTTGCAAGCCTTTAAAATATCTATTAACTGCAATAACATCATTCATATTAAATGTTGTTGCTTCCCTTGGAACAATACCACCTTTAATAATTGATGTAAAATATTCAAACCATTGTTCAAAATTATTTTTAACGACTCTATGTTCATTAAGATTCTTTCTAAATTGGTTTACTTGTTCTACCTGTTTATCATTTATAGCTAGTTTTTCTATAACATCACTACCTATCATTTCATTAATAGTTAAAAAATCTTTTTTAACTGGCTGCTTCTCTGCTGCAGACTCTTTTTTAATAGGTTTTTTACGTTCAACACCAACACCTTCTAAAGTAACCTTACTACTAGGTTTAATACTTAAAGGTTTATTATTTAATAATGCAGTGTCAGTTTCTGCAGAACGTTCATGCATTGATTCCATTTTTTGATAAAAATTTTTCTTTGTAACAAATGGAATAGCTAATGAACTATGTATATCTTTATAGAATGTATTCTTAGCAAACTTAGAACCTGCATATGTTTTTTGACCTGTTATAGGACTTAATAATAAATTGTGATAATAATCAAGAAACAATTTAGGACTCACACCAAAAGCATCTGCATTTTTTATTAAACGCTTATTAAATGCATTTATATCTGCTTCTACATCTAATTGTATTCCATCTTTGTCTAACTTATGTCTATTATCAATACTTAATCTAGACTTTAAATCTTTTACTTCTTTTACTATAGCAGGTATTACTTTTTCTATTACATTTGCTTTTATACCTTTATTACTAAATGCTTTATGTATATCAATAAAATTTTTATTTAATAATTCTATTGTAGCAAAATTACCTAATGATTTACCTATGTAATCTAAAGCTCTACCTATGTTTCTTTGTTGCTGTATAGCATAACTTATTTGAGCAGGAGCTGCAATACTTAAATCAGATAACAATAAACCAAGATGTTGCTCTATAAACTTTGACATTTCTTTTGTACTATATCTAGTCAATCCTGTAAAACCTTCTGATTTTATGTCAGCATTAGAATATAATTTTTTGTAATTGTTTTGTATTGTTGGAAAATTTAAAAAATTGTATTGAATGCCAGCATCATACATTTTTTTTACTATTTGAGGTATAACAGTATCTGCTCCTTTAGCAAATAATTTAGCTTGTACATTATTTATACCATGTCCAACATCATATAAACTCATAGCACTTTTTGCTACAGGAGTTGATTGATACCTAGCATTACCTAAAACTAAACCTTTAGGATTTTTGCTTTTTTTATCTTGTTCAATCATTCTTCTGCTAACATTTTCCAATCTAATTAAAGAATATGTTTTATTGTTTTTAACATAATTAGCTCTTTCACCTACAGTTAATCCAAGACTTTTAGATATTTCTGAAGATACATTATTCAAAGCAATATCTTTAATCAACCTATAGGATACATTTTTAACTTGAGAAGCAGGTTTAGCAATATTAACAGCATCTTTTATTGCTGCTAAATCACCAAAAGGTGCTAGTTCTAATATGCCTTTATATCCTATGTAATCTTGAGTTACTTCACCAGTCTTTGTATCTATAGTTTCTTTTTTCTTACCTGTTTTAGCATTAAAACTTTCTACTTTAAACAAAGAATCAAATAACATTTGCCTAAAAATAGGGTAAGCTCTTACAGTAGGGTCTGTACTTGCATCAGCTGATTTATTAACAATAGCTGTACCTAAATCTCTAAAAAATTGATCTCTACTTTGACCTTCTACTGTGCCTTTTTTTAAAGATACTTTAGCAATGTAATCAGTTAAGGACCCTTTTTCTAAATCTTGATAAGGAAATTCAATGCTGCCTTTATTGTTAGCTATAAAGTCTCTCCAATTTTGCATTACTATTTTAGCACTTAAACCATAACCAAGACCACCTTTACCAGCTATACTATTCTGAGCTACTTTATGTCTATATGCAGGGCTAAACATAAACATTCTATTATAGACATCCTCTTCTCTATTATAGCCTTTGTCTTTTGGACTTTTGCTGTAGCCTGTAAAACGTTCTCTTTCTTTATCTGTCATCCCTTCTTTTCTAAATAAATCATTTATAAACTTATCGTAAGAGTTTCCTTTTTTCCAGTGACTTCTTTCATCTTTTACTTTAGTATAATAATCTCTTAAATTTTTATTGAACCCTTGGAATATTTTGATGCTGTCTGCATCTTTGTCTGCACCTCCAAGGTATATATTATCCTTGTGGTGTGTGAACGAACCTGAGCCTCTTTGCCCTGTAAAACCCCTAAAGCGTAACTGCCTCGTGCCAGACATACTATCAGCAGGAGTGCGAATAACGATGAGGTCAAATGTTTCATTCCACGCTTTAAGGTTCTTTCTGGAGTAGTTCCCAAGATATTGCTCCCAAGCTTCGCCCAATGTGATTCGCTTGTCGATAGTTTCCATAATAGCTTTGCTATCAGTTTTCTGTGCATTCTTTAGTTTCCTTTGGTATATAGATTCTAAATCTTCTTTAGGTATATGTTTATGCTCTACAAGCATACGTTTAAACATATTATCTAAATATAAATCTCCTTCATTTAATCCCTTCTTTTGTTCTTTTGTTAATGCAGGGTCAACAATCTTATTAATTAATTGGTCAGGAGTATAAGCTTTTAACCAAGACTTACCAGCAGTCTCAATAAATGGATTAGCATATCTCTTTACTAAATATTTTTTTAATGCGTTATGATAGTTATCTCTAAATAAAACATTTCTAACTGCGTAAGTACCAGCCATAGCTTCAGCTAATATTTTATTACTTGCATGAAACTCTCTATAATTACTGTTAGAATCAAATTCAAAATCCAAATCCAAAAATCCATCTGTTTCTAATTTCATTAATTTATCCATAAACTTTTTAGCTAATGGCGTACTAGGGTCTTTTAATAATATTTTAGTTACAAAATCCATAGGTAATTCCATAACACCTAATTCATTTGTTTCAAATAACTTTATAAATTTTTCTATTTTTTTAGGGTCATATTGTTTTACTAATTCTTGACCAGCTCTACTACCAGCTAAAGACCTGTCTAAAACGTCACTTATGTATTCTTTAGCAAACCCTTTAGCTTGTATATTATTACTTTGACCATAAGCTTGTAAAGGAAGTTCATCTCCTTTTATAGACTTAATAGGATTTTCATATGTACCTGTACTTACTTGTAAATGCTCTATAGGTAATGTGTGAACAATTGTACCACTAGAAGATAAATTACCAGTAGTAGCATCAATAGATAATTGAGATGATTTTAAATCTCCTCTAAGTTTAGCTCCAGAATTAAATACAACAAAATCTAAGCCTCTGCTTTCCATAAACTTATTCCATTCTGTAGAAGCTCTTTGTCCGTTGGACTTAGTAAACAAAGCTGATAATCCTGTTTGCCCACCTATTACAGGCTTTATATGCCCTGCTCTAGGGTCAAATCCTAAAACGTTTAATGTTTTGTCAAAGAATTTATGTGCTATAATTAAACCACCATCTGTATCACTATTACCTGTAGTGTTTATATCATTAACTATTATACCTCTCATTTGTCCATCAGGATTAGTTTCATTATAACTAGCTTTTTGCATTGGTGCCATTCTATTAGTAAGCAATGTCATTCTTTTATTTAAATCAGCTACTGATTTACCATAGCCTTCATGCATTAACATGTTTTTTAAATTTAAATTCCTTACATTAGTTTGACTGTTTACTAATCCATTTAACATAGCGTGATGTAAAATATTACTTACCCATTTTCTTTCGTAATTTTTATCACTACCAAATACATTGCGTTCAGAAGCTTGCCCATCTTTAAATGCTCTTTCTATACCCTTAGCTTCTAAAGGGTCATTAGCCATAGCATTTTTAATCATATCTTTTGTAACAATTACGCTTTGTAAATTATCTACAAAATCTGCTGTTAATAAAAAGTCTTTATCTTTTACTCCGCTAAATATATATTTATTCTTTTCAGCTAACGCTTCTTCTATTTTAATTAATTTATCTCTACCAACATTAAATGAAATTCCATCTCCATCCATTCTATGTGACAATACTTTATATGGCTCACCGTTTTTATCTACACCATGTGTTAAAAATCTAAACCCTTTAGAGTATCCTAAATAATCTAATGGCATCTTATCATATTTCTCACCAATAGATACATTATTAATTTGTTCATTCTTTGTAAAATCAACAGATATATTTTTACCTGTACCTTCTATAAAAAATGCAACTTCTTGTGCGGGTTCTGTTTCAGTCCACCATTTTTTACGAAGATTTCTTTCATGCTTTTTAAATGTTTCTGAGTCTAAATTAGATTTTACATCTTCTATATAAGATTCTAATCTTCTATTAGAACCATTTTCTCCCATGCTTTTATTAGTAGCGTCAATAATTACTTTTTCAAAAGAATCAAAATCTTTGTATACAACAGAATCTTTTTCATTCTTTTTTACATCTTTATAGACCTCTTCAGTAATCTTAGATATAGAATCTTTTTCTTTAGTAAACGGGTCCATAAAATCACTTTGCATTTCTGCATATAATTGCTCAGAAGTACTTACAGCATTAGCTATTTTACCAAAAGCATCAACAGTCATACCTTCTCTAGCTTTCCATCTATAGTATTCAGCTATCTTTGTATTCTTACCTTTGTCACTGTACGTATTCCAATTAGAGTCTATTGCTTCATAATGTTTAATTGCAGCATTTCTCCAATTAAAGTTTTTATAATTGTGTTGTAACCATCCTAATGCGCTACCAGTTGCACCTTCTAATCTTTCAGAGTTTTTAAATGAAGGAGCAGGATGCTCATTTAAAATATAATCTTGAGCTTTTTTATCTATAGTATTCCAATCTTTAGATTGCTCTGGGTCTACTATATCTCTAATGTCTCTTGTAAAGCCATTCTTTTTAGAACCCATTATCCATTCACCAGCAGCTGCTTCTCTAGCTGGTCTTGTATTGTATCCAAAAAACCCACCTAACAAATACTCATACAATTGCATCTCTGTAGGGTCACCCCTAAATGTACTAGGTAATCCCATAAACGCAGATGCTACGCTACCTCTTAATATTTTATTTGCTTGATTTACTTGTTGTGGTGTGCCTTTATATAAATTACCAACAGATACAAAATTACCAATACCACCAAATGCACCCCCTGCTATAGCACCACCTATAAAAGAATCAGCTATAACATCTGAACCTTTCCATATATTACTTATAGCACTAGCAACACCAAGACCTAATGCTTCTGTTCCTATAGCTCTAGGCACTGCTCCTTTTTTTAAATAATCTATTGTTTCTAAACCTCTTTTAGATAATTGACTATCTATAAGATTCTTTGTACCTCTTTGAAACATCATAGGTACAGACATAGCATCTAAAGTATTTATACCATTTTCAATAGTTTTATATAACTTGCTGTCACCTTTAATTTTTCTTAAAGCAGCGTTACGTCTAAATAAAGATAATGGAGCTTTTAAAATCCCAGGAGCAAACCCTGCAAGGTGACCTAGTTGCCTAAAAATAGCCTCACCTGTATTGCGTGGTTCTTTAGGTACTAAATCAAAGGTAGTAAGTCCTTCTATAAACCCAGACTGCGCTTGTTGCACAGCCCTTGTAAGACTAAAATTATCTTCTAATCTTTTAAAACTTACTTGACTGTCTTCTGCTAAACGTTCCAGCTCATCAAGCTGGTCGTCATTAAACATATCAGGATTAGACCTGTATGTATTTATAAGGCTTTGTACTTTATAGCCTTCGTAAGGGTTACTCAAAGTATAAACCAGCTCCTGCTAAAGCTCCACTACCCATTAAAATATTTCTAGCAACATCTTCAGATATTAAAAGTTTTTCAGACATGTTTTTTACTAACTTATTAAAACCTTTAGAAACTCCTTGACCAGCAGTTGTTCCTTTTATAGCACTAGTTCCTTGTTGACCATACGCTCTCATAGAATGTAGCAATGGTGATTTAGCAGCATAATCTCTAGCTTGTCTTACCATTTGTTGTCCTCTAGTTACGTTTGTAGTACCCATTACAGGTTTAGATAAATACTTAGAAGCACCCATACCACCTTTATATAAAGCACCAGCACCAGTAGCTAAACCACCAAGTGCGCCAACTCCACTAGCAATAGAATCAATCATAGTTTGTCCATAAACAGATTCACCTCTTGACTCAGGTTTAAATATACTGTCTGGTAATAAACCAAAACTAGCAGTATCAGCTAAATTAAAAGCTAATTTACGTAATGGTTTTGATTCTTGTCTAAATTCTTGACCTGATTGTTGAGCTAAAGCAGCAATCATTTCAGCTTCCTTATCTGTGTATTTATCAGGAGTTGCGTTGTAGTCTTCAACTAACATCATTATTCTTCTCGGGTCCATTTTATTTTCCTTTACTTATTTAAATTTAAATTCATTAACAAAGACTGAGGTTGAGGATAAAAAGTATTGTATTGCTCTGGACTTAAAGCAGGTAAGTTTTGATAATACTCATCACCTAAATAATCACTTTGTGTTGGCATAGGATTATTTCTTGTTCGCTCTATAGAGTTACTTTCTTGCCTAGCTCTAGAACTTTGACTTGGTGCAAAAGGGTTAAGATTGTCATTAAACCATTGAGCTGCATTATATAATTTACTAGGTGCATTATATGCTCCTGCTTGAGTTCTATCTTCTTTAATTTTAGTTTGTTCTTCCATCGCTGTTGTTTGAGCTTTTCTATAAGCACCTGCTTGTTTACCAGCTTCTACTCTTCTATTATAATCTTCTCTATTTCTTCTTTCTATTTCTTCATTTACAGCTTGTTGTCTTTCCATAACTGATGCTCTTCTAGCACCCATTACAGCATTTAAAAGATTATTAGCTCCTTCAGAACTGTACCCTGTGTAACGTTGTTGCATTTGTGGTATTATCATGTTGTTTTCCCCATTCCAAGAAATCCGCCAGCTAATCCAAATAAATTGTTACTAATATTATTTCTGTAAGAAGCTTTAGCGTTTTGATTTTGCACTTGTTGATTGTATCTAGCCATTTTTAAATATTGATTATAATCATTACTTTGCTGTGCGTTAAATTGTTGATTTTGCAATGACCTTGCATCCATAGCTGAAGATAACTGACCTCCTGCTCCATAAGCACTTGTTGCTCCTTGCATAGCACCTAAACCAAGATTAGCAAATTGAGTAGAATAGCCTACTCCTCTATTCATTATATCAGCAAATCCTTTGCGCATTTGTTCTGCACTTCTATTTGATGTAGATGCATTTAATAAACTAGAAAAACTATTTCCAGCTCCTCTTTGTGCTAATGCTGCATTTAACATATTTTGTTGACTATATGTATTATCTGCAATATCTTGAGATAAATTTCTTCTTTGACTTGTCATAAAATCACTATCAGGATTTAAAAAATCTGCAGACGTTTGCTGATAATTTTCACCCATACCTCTTAACATAGAACCTTGTTGATTTAAATTACCAATTGAATTTAACATACTTTCATTAGTTTGATATTCTGGTGTTGCTAAATCAAAATTAAAATTATAATTCATGTTTTTAGGTCTATTATAAAGACTTGTTAATAAACCAGCTCCTGCTGCTACACCACCTATTAATGGTAACATATTTACTCCTTTGTTATTATTTGCTACAGAGTTAACTGCATTCATTTGAATTGGATTGTTAAATGTTCCACGCATTACATTTCCTGTACCTGTAATTGGATTAGGAACACTTAACATAGAACCCTGATTTCTTCTAATATCTAATTGTGTACTCATTCTACATCCTTAAAAGTCATAGCTCTTTTAACCCAGCCTTCATCAGTTCTTCCCTGTATTTCATAACTTCCATCATTTATTTTAGCTAAACGTATATCGCCTGACTTACCTTTAAATGTGTTTTTTAATTCAGATGTATCTCCTTGATTTACTGAATTAATAATTTCATTTATGTCATCATAAATTTTATCTACAACTCTTTGTAAATTATCTTCACTTACTTTTTGAGAACGTTTTTGACTTATCACGACATTGCCTTTGTTCTTTTTAACCTTCTAAACACTAATCGCAATGCATCTATTGTTGCAGTAGCATCTCCTGCAACTTCAAGTTTTATTTGTGCATGTCTAGCAGTTCTTTTTATTGATAAAGCAGAATAAACATTGCTATTTTCTGCTGTATTAACTGTTATAGTAGGTGAACTATCTTCAGATAATATTTCAACTTTATATATTTTTTTATCTGATGTTGATTCACCCATTGTAAACTTTTTACTATACCATTTAAAATTATCTAACCTAGTAGAGTTTAAAGGGTCAAATGGTTTTAATAATCCTGTAGTATCTGAAACTAACAGTTCACCATTTTTACCATTTAAAGCACTATGAGTATTAAAAGTTGTTGTAGTATTACTATTAGTTCTGTTCCAAACATCCCATCTATTTTTAGGTACAGTATACACTAAACATTGAGGTACGTATGTTGGAATTGTAGATGTAAAAGTAAGAGTAACATTTGTACCTTCAGCAGTTGGAAATGGAGTTATTTCAAACCTAGTATTATTACCTTCTACAATATCTGAAATAACAGCATTACTAGGCATGCCTGTACCAGAAACTGCAAGCCCTAAAACTATATTAGCATTTACTGGGTGGTTTATTGATTCAGTTGTAGTATCAAAACTGCACCCAGTTTGGTCAAAAGTAGTTACAGTATTATAATAATATGTATAAAAAAAACAGAATGCTTTGCGATATGAGTCATACGCAATCACAATATCTCCTTCATAATCACTACTAGAAAAAGCACATAACTTTTCTAAAGTAGAATACACATTATAAGTATCATCTATTTGATGAGCTTTTTTTATTTTAGAACCAATATCACGTACAACCTTACCATCATGTAAATAAATACTATTAAAATCTATCCAGCACATTCCAATTTCAGATACTACTACTCCATTTTGATTTCTACATCCTATACCCTCTAAAGTATCTTCTATATACAATCCATCTGGATTTATTACATATGTTTTATTAGTAGTAAATGCATATAGTCTGCCATTAAAAACTTCTAATGCAACAGGCTTGTCAGGCAATATCATAAAATCTATTATATAATTAAACTGATTATAATTAAATGGTCTAGATTTAAATATATAATTAGAAGCATCATCTATCTCTGGATGACTGCAATCTGCTACATATAAAAAATTATTTAATTGTGCGCTTAATCCGTATTTAGGAATAGTGTTTTTTAATACTTCTGATATTCCAGTTCTAGCTTCATAACTTGCACTTAGCCCAGTAGCGTGGGTATATAACCTAGTATAGTAGCTTCCCCAATCAGGATTTGCAGCATTATCTGACACACTAGTCCAATCAGCATCTAACTTTACTGACGTAACATGTCTATAAAAACCAGTTGGAGATAAAGAATTATTTTCTCCTTCAGCCATATAAATATTAACGTGACTTACTCTTGCATTAACTGACACAACGCTATGTACATTTATATTAATTGCAATTTGTTTACCTGTTGATACTATAGAAGTAAAATCACTTAATGGAGATTCTTGATAACCATCATATAAAAAAGAAACTTTATAATAATATTTTTTATTATTAGTGTGGATTGCACTAGTTAAAGTGTTTTCTAATAAAACTAACTCAACTGCATTTTCTAATCTAGGAGTAAAATTAGAAGTAGAGTGATTACTAGCATTAATTAAAGACATTAAACGACCTACACCATCACCAGACCATATGTAATAATCATAATTACTACTATTGTTTTTAAAATAAACAACACCATTATTTATATCTTCACCAGTATTAGTTGTTCTATTACCTAATTGATGGTCTGTATATGTAGTATCATGGTCATATGAATCCATAAATTCATAATCTGACAATGTTGAAGTAGAATTATTTCTTAAACCAAACATCATTTTAGATTTATTACTACTTTGAAATATTCCGAATACTCTACCATTACTTGTTTCTATATCACCACCTGCAAAATAAGATGCCCAATTATCTGGATAATCATTACCACCATTATCATCAATTTTCATACTCATAATAGCTAATCCTAATTGACTTATAGAACTTGCATTACTTGTATCTCTTAATCCTAATCCTGATGCGTTATGCATACTAGTACTACCATCTTGCTTGTACCATTCCATAACAATACCGCAATATTCATTGCTACCATGTTTAGGGTCTATTAAACATATTGGAGGTATAATAGCAGTAACATTACCAGAACCACCTAGTTCCCATTCTCCTGCATTATCTGTTCCACCATCTTGCATTGTAAAATGCCTCATACCTGCTATTACTGTTGCTCCAGTAATAAAATGAGAAGTTTCTTGATTACATAAATGTACTTTTGCTCTAAGGTCTTGAGCTTGCCCTGTAATGCCACATCCTAATCCAAACCATAAATAATTACCTATTTCAATAATATCTGTTACAATTGGTTTATCACTCGCTGTAGTAGTTACTCCAACTCCTTTATAACCATAGCCTACCATATCACTAGTAGTTTTTGCAATATTAAGAGTACCACTAGAAATAACATCTAATGTAGATGCATTTACTTTCATCCAAGAACCAAGCGTAGAGGGTGCAGAGCCAACATAATTTTTACTTGCAACATCAAAAACCCATAAATTATTATCACTAGCTAATGCTATAGCACTTAATTCTGGCAATGTACCTGATTCAATAATTTTTGATTCCACAAAAGAATGGTCACTTAATTTAAATTTATACAATCTAAATCCACCAAATTCTATTCCATATGCATGCGTACCATCACTAACTACCTTATGCATATTTGGGAAAGAAGTGGGACTTGTTAATTCAGCTTTAACACATTGCAACCCACTTGGAGCAGAACCTCCAAATTGTCCATGTGGTATTGTACCAACCCATTTAGCATCTCTTGTACTACCTAGACCCATATGAACTTCTTTGTTATTTGTTTGCAAAGCAGCAATGCTTGTGCTTGTTCCAAATGTACCAGCTTCTAAAACAGTTGGAGAACTAGGGCTACCATATACATCATCTACTTTTTTAATATCATAATCAGATTTATCTACATAGACCAACCTATAAGTACCGTTATCATTTATAAGTTTCATTCTAGTAGTATCTACATCTGTTTTAATAGTAGCAGCATCAGCTTGTATAGCCATTAATGAACCACCTTGTCCATAAGGGTCTATATTTTCACTATAAACTGCAGCATCATCTGGAATATCTCTATCATCTGCATTATAAATATTTCCAGATTCAAATGTTTTTATTTCTAATACGTCTTTAGGCACTTATTATTTTTCCATTATATGTTGTGTAGCCATTGTTTATTGTTAAAACTACTAAATTAAAATTACCGTTATTCATTATATCACATATACCTACATTGTGACTCCAATTAGTTGGTCTTCCTTTTAGATAACTTTTAGTCATGTCAGTTAAACATCCCATTGAATGTGCCATGTGCGCTCCATTAATGTGTTGGATGGTTGCTTTTTGGCAGTCGTGAGTATGCCCATAGATAATGTTACATCCCAATTGTAAGGCATGAGTTCTTGCATGGGAGATTCCCATATAATGTCCTCCATGATATGCGTAGAGTTTGCTTCCAAGCACTTTAAATACTTTTCCATATTTATGCCATTCGTATCCTCTTTCATCAAACTTAAATGCTTTTCTTGACCCATACTGGTCTAAGTAGGGGTTTTCTTGGACAAAGTGGTCAAACCAGAGCTCGTGGTTTCCTTGTGCAAAGATTTTTTTCTTGCATTGTACCAATTGTAAAACTTCATCAATCTCGTCCAATCCTTTATTTCCATCTGCTATTTCTTTATCTATTGCTGGTAATTGATATTCAACTGGTGGTCTTTTCTTTTTTGACCATTGCCAATGACTAACGCTTTCACCATCAATTGCATCGCCTAATAATAAGAACGCTGAAGGTTTTACTTCTTTTATTACGTTTAATGCACATGCAAATGCTTTTTTATCGTGGTTTGGAAAGTGTATATCTGGAAAGATAACCACTCTGTCTTTTATTTTCACAGTAAACTCCCATGTTACTCTTTTATTTCGAAGTGAACTAAATCGTCAAAATTATTGTCTTTAGTAGTTCTCCTACCTTGACTCAAACTTGAATCACTCCAATCGCCTCCCCAACGAACATTAATCCCCTTGCTAGCTGCTATGCCTAAAACAAAACCACCAAGGTAATGAAAATCATCTCTAGCGTTCCAATCAATTGGATAAGGTGCTATGTCTACAGCCTTTCCTTGAACGTGCTTACCAAATTTAGTTTTACTTTTACCTTGTGCTACTAACTCATTTTGTCTTTCTTGACTTCTTAAACCCTCTATTACAGTTATATCAAAATATTTACATACTTCATTTAATACTTCTACTAACTTGGGGTCTACCCCTTTAAGTCTTTTACGAGACCTTTTTCCAAACTTTGGCATTACTTTTTTACTATACCTTCAATTATATCAGTAACTAAATCAACAACTTTTTCAAAAAAGATTTGTTCTTTTGCCTCACTTACAAAAGGTATATCAATTTTTTTATTAATTCTTGTTGCTAAAGATTCTTTAAAATCATCAGATTGCACATGGTCAATCATACCATCTGCGTATTCTTTTACAATATGGTCTTTAGCCTTATCTATAATACCTGCTAATATCATTTTACTCATTTTATTTTCCTTATCATTTTTATTTTATAACTTAAATAGATTATAGTCATTATTGCAACTATGCATTGTAAAAACAAACTAGCATGCGCTAAAGACAAACTATAATTAAAAATACTTGCTGATGCTACTTTTAAACTATCCATTACTTTTTAATTTTTTTAGTTTTGCCATTATGTGTTCTAGCAAACTTATGTGTTTTAGTTTCTCTTATTAGTGTACCTGAATAACGTTTACCACCCCACATCCAACTTACTTTTTTAGCCATTACCATTTTACCTTATTTGCCCAATAAGCAGCACTCATTTTTCCTTTAGCAATGTTTTTAGCATGCCTTGCTTTAAATGATTTTGCTCTTGGTGTGTTAGTTTTATCACCTGTTTTACCCTGCTGTCCAAATCTAATTGTCTTAACTTTACTGCCAACTTTAGCTACAACAACATGTGATTTAGTTTTATGTCCTTTAGTTCTTTTAGGTTTGTTATAACCACTCACCCCTGCTCTAGTTAATCTTGAATCTTTTTTAGATGCCATAATTACTCCTAATGTTTTCCGTTCACTCTAGACAAGCTTCCTTTTATTTCCGAAACTTGATTGTCCAAATCATTAATTTCCTTCGTAAGTGAATCAAACTTTCTGTCAAGTTTGTCGTCACTTTTATTCCAGCGGTTAATAAGCTTAATAACCATACTT
>Ga0181380_1000075_pt1 | contig 39752 bp, 57 predicted proteins | sample 3SPOviralmetaG_FD_130116 | JGI IMG/M metagenome (GOLD analysis project Ga0181380, IMG submission 130116) | Marine viral communities from the oligotrophic San Pedro Time Series (SPOT) site, San Pedro Channel, CA, USA - 3 SPOT_SRF_2009-08-19 | ecosystem: Environmental > Aquatic > Marine > Strait... | reverse complement strand
TCTTGGACAATTATCCATCTGTTTTAAGTAATCAACAGAAGAGACAAATACAAGGATATTTTACCCATTATCTAAAAATATTGCACCAAGAAGGAAAGCTGCAGGATAAAGTTTTAGATCTTTCATCAAATAAGGTTTTACAGATTACCGATTTAAATACAGCCTATTCACAAATAGCTGTTTTTGAAAATATTAAGGTCAAATTTGTATAAAATTAATTTTATTAATTCTCGATTCATATTTTTAATCGACATGCGGTTAAACTACACATAAAAGTAGTTTTTAAAACACACCTGTTGCCAAGTATTGTAGGGGTTACTGTTTACATAATAGTTAATCGATTATTTCCAGAAAAAGTGAAAAAGGATCCTTTGAAAGGTTTAAGAGGTGGCGGTAAGGCGAATTTAGTCAAGGAGATTGTTAAAAAGATTTTAAAAGATAGAGCTTTAAAAATCGCAATTTTATCTATCGTTGCTACAGCTGGAATTCAGCATTTTCAATCTGAAATAGAAACATTGTTAATAGATGATGTTTTTAATCATATCTGTATTCGGGATGTAGATGGTGAGTTAAAAATTGTGTGTGATATTGTTCAAGAACACGGGTTGAATTTACATGCAAAATCGATAAAATCGTTGATCGTTTCGAATGATCTTACTCCGGAACAAAAGATTTCTTTACTGAAAATCAGACTTGATTTTATTATCAATGGGGAATGCATGGGTAAAACCCGGTTCCGGTTTTTAGTAGTGGCTATTCTTGGTGCAGTACTTGCTTTTACTATTTCAGGTGTAGGTGGGCTTGCACTGATACTAGAAGCATTATATCGTCTTTTTCAGGAAGGTAAAATAGGAAAAGCCTTGTATAAACAAATATTAAAAGCTTTAGCAACGTCGTCTTCGTCTAACTCAACATCAAATTTGGACAAATATCTTTAGAATCTAAGTAATAATTCCAAAAATCGACATTACCAATGATTTCATCAGGATTTGGGCAAGAAGCCTTACTTTCCCATTATATTGGGCCTGTATTACCAGAACTACTTGAACCACAAAGGAGTTAGGTCTATAGAAGTTTCGAGATCAAAGCAGTCTATTGAGATTGAAAAATCTTCTAAACTTGAAAAAATTCTAAAAGATATGAATTTAATAATATCTACTGATCAAGATGAGATCGAGAATTCCTAACAGTTCTTTCTTATTGATATATCTGGTTTTCCAAGCCATGAAAGTGTAGCATTCAATATGGGAAAAAATAGTGTCTATCAAAAAGGAAAGTTTATTGACCTGGATCAAGATCTATCATCTATAGAAGAGTTTGTAAACCTTGATTTTAGTGAGTTTATTTGTGTTTAGATAAATCATTAGCCCTCTATCCACTGTAATACTAGCTAAGACGATAAGTTTTTTAAAAATTCAGATTTTTGGTTTTATATTTTCATGAAATATTAATTGTTCTGTATAATTTAGTAATTGTTTTGTAAGTTTATTGAAAAAGAACCTTATGGTAATTAAGCTTCATTAATATTAATAACAATAAATTATTTAAAGGATTAAAATCAAAATTTTTATGCTACAATTCGTAATAGGAATATAATACTAATAATAGGAGAAATTTCATGATTACGGATTGGAATGTAATTCAAAACTTTTTGTCAAATATAGTTTTTGGCATCTTACTATTTAATTTAATAATTTATTGGGTTAATTTATCATTATTTAATTACTCAAATCTATTAACTAAAATTGGTCAAATAAGTACAATAACTGCCAATGGAGTTTTATTTTTTATTCTTTGCTCTCGATGGGTCATAGCAGGTTATTTTCCATTAAGTAATTTGTATGAATCATTATTATTTTTAACATGGTTATTATTAGCAATTTATCTTTATATTGAGATACAAACAAAAAGTAAATTGGTTGGTTCAGTTTTAATTCCTGTTACATTATTTATTAATGGATTTGCCAATATAACCTTATCCCCTGAAATGCAAAAAGCAAGTCCTTTAATTCCAGCATTACAATCAAATTGGTTGATGTTACACGTTACGATGATGTTATTAAGTTATGGTACATTAATAATTGGATCTTTATTGTGTATTTTATTTTTAGTAATATCTCGTTATCAAGATATTAAGCCAAAGGTTTCTAGTAATTCAACAACTACTCTTTATAATGTTATGGTAAACTATTATGAAGCACAATTAGTATCACCCTCAGATGAAATTTTGGAATTCAGCAAATTGAAATTAATAGAAATTTTAGATAACTTAAGTTATCGCATAATTGGTTTGGGATTTCCATTTTTAACTATCGGTATTATTTCGGGTGGAATTTGGGCTAATGAAGCATGGGGTTCATATTGGAGTTGGGACCCAAAAGAAACATGGGCTTTAATTACTTGGCTAATTTTCGCAACTTATTTACATGCTCGAATTATTAAAGGCTGGGAAGGTAAAAAAGCCTCGATTATTGGAAGTCTAGGTTTCTTTGTAATTTGGATTTGCTACTTAGGCGTTAATTTCTTGGGCAAAGGCCTACATAGTTATGGTTGGTTATCTTAGACTATACTTTGTAAGGTAAATATGATGTAGGGTGAACTTAAACACCCTTTTAATTAATTAATATTAAAGTTAAATAGACAAATATTAGAACTAATACATTTTTATAATAGTGCATACAGTTTCAGTCTGAAACTATTATTTAATAAACTAAGTAATTATGTCACATTTTACACATATTCAAACTCGATTCCAAAATTTAGCTTATTTAGAAAATGGACTAAATAAATTAGAAATTCGTTATAAACGTCAAGAAAATCCAGACTCAAACTTTGAATTTAATAATATTGATTTAGTCATTTTTCAATCAAATGGATATGATATTAGATTTGTTTGGAATGGTCAAGAATACGAATTAGTTACTGACTTAAGTTTCTGGCAACAATCTTATCCAGTAGAAAGTTTTATTGATAAGCTATCACAAAAATATGCTAGTGAAGCAATTATTGAGGAAAGTCAAAAGATCGGTTTTCAGACGACTAAATATAAACAAAATATTGATGGTTCAAACACTTTAATATTAGAACGTTGGAAACAAAATAATTTTAAGTAATTGTTTTATTTTATAACCTACTGAAACTAACTAAATTAATAAAGAGTATAAGGAGTGATCATGTCAGACTTAAAAAAAAAGATGAGCGTACATTGAATATCAATAGAAAATAACTTAATGTAATTATGATTTGTGTATAATTAATTTGGAATTTCTCCGTAGATTATTCTTGAAAATGTAACACTTAGACTTTCGACTATTCTCAATTTCCTCACACTGGTAAAATAAAATTTAGATTTAGACCTTGAGAACGAAAATAAGATTGTTCCGAAAAATTAACGTTCAAATAAAACGTAATATAAGAATACTTTTTTTAATACTTTAAATTTTTAGATCTAGTTAAGAATAATTAATTTAATCCTCCTATAAAAGTGATAAAAATAATGTTATTGTTTTAAAGTTCTTAGTAACAAGTCAATGACATGGGAAGAATTATAAATACAAAAATTTTTATGACAGCAACTTTAGAAAGACGTCAAAGCGTTTCTTTATGGGAACGTTTCTGCGGTTGGATTACTAGTACTGAAAACCGTTTATACATCGGTTGGTTTGGTTGTTTAATGTTCCCTACATTATTAACAGCAACTTCTTGCTACATCATTGCGTTCATCGCAGCTCCTCCTGTCGATATCGATGGTATCCGTGAGCCAGTAGCAGGTTCTTTATTATACGGTAACAACATTATCAGTGGTGCAGTAATTCCAAGTTCAAACGCTATCGGTATGCACTTCTACCCAATTTGGGAAGCAGCTTCAATTGATGAGTGGTTATACAACGGTGGTCCTTACCAATTAGTTGTTTTACACTTCTTATTAGGCGTTGCATCTTACATGGGTCGTGAATGGGAATTAAGCTACCGTTTAGGTATGCGTCCTTGGATCTTCGTAGCTTTCTCAGCTCCAGTAGCAGCTGCATCTGCAGTATTCTTAGTATACCCAATCGGTCAAGGTTCTTTCTCTGATGGTATGCCTTTAGGTATCTCTGGTACTTTCAACTTCATGATCGTATTCCAAGCTGAGCACAACATCTTAATGCACCCATTCCATATGGCTGGTGTTGCTGGTGTATTCGGTGGTTCTTTATTCTCAGCTATGCACGGTTCATTAGTAACATCTTCTTTAATCCGTGAAACAACAGAAAACGAATCTACTAACTACGGTTACAAATTCGGTCAAGAAGAAGAAACTTACAACATCGTTGCAGCACACGGTTACTTTGGTCGTTTAATTTTCCAATACGCTTCATTCAACAACTCTCGTGCTTTACACTTCTTCTTAGCTTTATGGCCAGTTGTAGGTATCTGGTTAACTGCTATGGGTGTTAGTACTATGGCGTTTAACTTAAACGGTTTCAACTTCAACCAATCAGTTGTTGATTCTCAAGGTCGTGTTATTAACACATGGGCTGATATCATCAACCGTGCTGATTTAGGTATGGAAGTAATGCACGAACGTAACGCGCACAACTTCCCATTAGATTTAGCTTCAGGTGAAGTATTACCAGTTGCATTAACAGCTCCAGCTGTTAACGGCTAATCGTTTATAAAACCTTACTAGGCTAAGTTTTTAATCCCTAAAATAATATATTTATTTTAGGGATTTTTTTTTATTCTCGAGCTTTCAATTAACCACTAAGACTACATTTCATGTATCAAGATTTAAGTTTCGATTCTTAATATACAGTAAGAAGTATCATACTATATTGCCTTTTTAACCGCTACAGTCCACACTTTCAAGTATTACATGTTTAAGTCTAACTATCAAAATAAAACAGAAAAAACTATAGCAAATCCTTTAAATGGTGTAGGTGTTCGTGACAAAATGCTCGAGCCCAGAATGAAGGTAACGGAATCAACTGCTTATTTTTGGGGAAATATTACAAAAGGAGTTCAAGAAACTAGTAAAGGAGCGTTGACCATTGACAGTGGTAAACGGGCCGGAACCGGTATATTTAAGGCGAGTACAGATTTTGCACGTGGGGATACAGTTTACGGTGGGTTGTGTAGTGTTTTAGTTGGATGTGAAGTAATGGTCGGTGTATTAGTCTGGTGTCCGATACCTGGTAAAATCGTTACTGTATCGGCTCTAAAAGCTACTTTAATAGGGTGTCATAAATTTCGGGATCTTTGCGTAGCTGATCCTTCTTCACCGTTGTGCTAATTAAAAGTTAAGTATATCTAATTTGATACGCTTAACTAATAATATAATAAGGACCAAAACACATTTATTGTCATTCTAGAGACTTTAATTGGCCACTGAGAACATATTTCATCATCTTTGCAATTAATCTTTTATCTTTACCATTCAAACATGCTTATTTTCGACTTTATTTTGATAAAGGTAATACTTTTAGAAAAGCTTGATAAAAAAAGAGTACAATTTAATTGTGATAAGTTGACATAATATCAATCTTCTATTATCTTTAAGCAAAAGTTGGGCTTGTAGCTCAGTGGACTAGAGCACGTGGCTACGAACCACGGTGTCAGGGGTTCGAATCCCTTCTTGCCCAGTATTAAGATTATATTTTTCACCTTTGGGGTGTCGCCAAGTGGTAAGGCTGCGGACTTTGACTCCGCCATTCGTAGGTTCGAATCCTGCCACCCCAGTTGAATCTTGATCTAAAAAAACTTGAAAAGTGAAAATTTTTTTAGATTTGCTTAAGATGACTAATTAAAGTACAGTAAAATTAGTATAAGTTATTAAAGAAACGCATTTATGGAAGCTAAAATTCAGTTTATTAAAGGTTTTGATGAGAAAGGGTTACCGGATATTCGATTAACACGTTCAAGAGATGGAAGTACAGGAACAGCAACATTCAGATTTAAAAACCCTAATATTTTAGATAAAAATACAGCAAAAGAAGGTGAAATTACAGGCATGTATCTAATTGATGAAGAAGGAATACTAGAGACACGTGATGTTAATGCTCGATTTATAAATGGAAAACCAGAAGCTATTGAATCGATTTATATAATGAAGAGTCCTGAAGCTTGGGATAGATTTATGAGATTTATGGATCGCTATGCTGGAATAAATGGTTTAGTTTTTACAAAAGCAAATTAAAACATGAATTCAGAAATTGCTAGATATTGAAACTGTTGAATTGGATAATTTAATTGAAAAGTTGGTCGAAATTTGAGGTACAAGACATAAACGAAATAAAAATATTAAATATGAACAAAATAAAAAACACATTCTGTAAGTTAATAAATTATCAAAATAATCAGGGGGATAAAATCTGAAAAATATGACTCTAACGAATTTTGATTCGGAAAATTTAAAAGTAGATTGGCTTTCTTTCAACCTTGAAGGTTTGATGGATCCAAAAATAATTGCTAATCATTTATCTAAGCACTTTACTCCACATGTTCTAATTGATGATGTCCCTACGATTGGATTTTATGGCTTGAAAAAAAAATCTAAGGTTTCTGTCTGCCAATATATGGGATCTAAAAGTTACTGGGTTGGAACTCAGATTATTTTCTCTGGAAAAGATGCAGCTTATTCTTATAAACTTATAAAAATTGGACATTAATATTTTCAAAAATAGCTATTTGTGAAGAGGATGAATTTAAATTGTTAATCGTTAAAACCTTATTAGATGAAAAATCTAAAACTTTAATGTATGGTCAAATAAATCCTCTATATCAAGACCATTGAGAAGAAATTACATCTCTTGTAAGTGCAGTTTTAAATGGAGCTGAAGATGCTGGTTGTGGCGATAATATTGCATTTATAAATTTTGAATAAAATTAAAAAATAATGAATACACTTCAAAATATTATTAAAGAACTTAGAAAAGGATCTCACTTAGAGCTTGTTAACGAACATTTTTCAAATGAAATTATTTTAAATCAATCAGTTCAGTCTTCTATTTTAGGTGATATAACTTTTTTTAAGATTGATTTTAGAAATGTTGATTTTATAAGAAGTCATGTGGTGGCTTGTAATTTTAAAAATTGTCTATTCGACAATGTAATGTTGATAAAATGTGAGTTTTGGAATTCCACCTTTGAGAATTGCTAGATCGAAAACTGTAATTTAACACGGGCAGCCTTTTATGATGGTAATTTTAAAGACTGCAACTTCATAAACGTTAACCTAACAGCAAGTAATTTTTCTAATTTTGAATTCATTGAAACAAAATTTAAGAATAGTAAATTCGATTTTATAGGAGTTAGGTCTATAAAAGTTACGAGATCAAAGCAGTCTATTGAGATTGAAAAATCTTCTAATCTTGAAAAAATTCTAAAAGATATGAATTTAATAATATCTACTGAAATATCTACTGATCAAGATGAGATCGATAATTCCTAAAACGAATATATACCTTCTAAAACATAAGTCTTGGAAGGTATTTCATTTATTTTCATTCTAGACCATTTTAGGGTAATTTCAGAGCATATTTAATCCCTACCTAACCAAATCAATTTTCTCAGAAAAATTAAAAGCTGGTGAATTTGGGTTAACCATAAGTTTTTAGAATTTTTAACATACGACAAATTATAATATCAAATATTTTCCAATAAAGTATCATATCTTTTAATAATTTCCTTTAATATCGACGTTTGTGATGTATAATGCTTATTTAACGCTACCTAATATAAGTATTCGATAAGAATATAAGAATCTCCATCAAATATTTCAGTTTTATAATCTAAACGAAAGATACAATAATTAACAAGAGTGATCTAATTTATCAAGTTTGTTTCTTTCAAGTTAACCAATTTGATAAGTAGATTAAATAGAGTTATGTCGATATCGGTTGTGAAATGATATAATTTTAACGAATAACCCTCTGGTTTATTTTCAATATAAGCTTTAATTACTTCTTGGATAATTCTATTTTACTAATTCTTTCGATCTACAATTATAATGTCTGCTTTTTCTAATAAACTTTTAACGGTTTCTGTAGGTTGAGCTCCATAACTGACCCATTCTCTAACTTTCTCTAAATTAAATTTGTATTGTTTAGTTATTGGATTATAAAATCCAACTTCGTCAATGGGTTTACCATTTCGTCTAAAACTATTTTCCATTATAACTAGTCGATATGATGGTGAACGTTTTCGGCCTATTCGTTTTAATCGTAATTTTAACATATAAATTAATTTCGTTTTTTAATAATGGCTAAACAAAAATGAAATACTGATACATAAGCAAATTCTAATTTTTTTTTGCCTATCGACGTGAATAGTATTCAATAACTAGTAATTCATCTAGCTGTAAAAGAATTTCATTTCTAGTACAATAATCTAAAACTTTTGCTTCTAACTTAAAAGTATCAAATTTTAAATGACTAGGAATATTTTTTGCACCTTTAGTTTTAATATTATCTTCAATTAAGTTTTTTGAACTACTTTTTTCTTTAACGCTAATTATATCATTTATTTGAACTTGAAAACTAGGGATATTAACTACTTTACCATTTACAGTAATATGTCCATGATTTACTAATTGTCTAGCATGAGCAATCGTGTTTCCAAAACCTAAGTTAAAACAAATAGTATCCAGCCTCATTTCTAAGAGCTGAAATAGAATTAGACCAGTTACTCCTTTTCTTCTTCGGGCCTCTTTTACACATCTATATAACTGACTTTCAGTTAAACCATAATTAAATTTCAATTTTTGTTTCTCTTCTAAACGTAAACCATATTCAGTTAATTTCTTAGCTTTATCAGCATTAGAATTTCCATCCTTCCCTGGACGATTAATTTTATTCGATTTTTTAGTAGTTAACCCTGGCAACTCTCCTAACCGTCTTCGAATTCGTAGTTTGGGTCCTTTATAACGTGACATAATAACGATAAATCTGACTTAATAGCTTTTATTATACTTAAAAAGAAAAGTTTAAAAAGGGCGAATGACCGGACTTGAACCGGCGAATGGCGGAACCACAACCCGCTGCCTTAACCACTTGGCTACACCCGCCAAACTATCTTGACTACCAGATTATCATTCCATAGAATTGAATGTCAAGTTCTTGACAAAAAATGTCAAAAATGAAAGAAATATGTCAAAATTAAAATATTTTATATTAAATGGTCAACAATACTATACGAATTACAATTTAACAATTATTGAATTAGTGAACTATTTTAATTATAACATTTCATTACTTATACTCGAATATAATAGTACTATTTGGGAGAAGAAAAACTGGAATACAACTTTCATTCAGAATAATGATAAAATTGAAATTCTTACAATTGTTGGAGGTGGATAATTCTATTTTCGGATGAGTGTATTCAATTCAGTGAAACTCCTTTATTCTAATTTTTATAGCTCTGTTTTGCAATGTTGTATCATTTGGATGAAAAACTAATTCTAAATATAAAGTAATGTGAGATAGTTTGACCTTTCAGTTTCAGTAGTTTACGTTATCCCACCTTATTTTAGAGTCTATGCTGCAAAAATTATGTGAATTAATCTCTTTAGAAATATTAATATTGTTAACAATAACTATATTTTCTTTTAACTAATTTTAATTTTTCATACCAGAATTTTAGGTTTTAAATAATCCTTCTCTACTTAGAAAAGTATCGTTTATAAGCCTAAAATTCTATTTTGTATTAAAAGTGAATAAGGGCTTTGTCAAGTCCAATTCGAACACTATGACTAGTAATATTAGGTTTACTGAGAATCTCTTCAGAAGCTATAATTGTAAGTAGATTTACGACTTTTGTAATTAAATTATTATCTTGAGCTTTTAATTGTTTTCTATTTTCCATATGAAATTTTTTCTAGTTTAAATATTAACTCTTAACTATGTTGTAAAACTATATATTTAATTAAGCTAAGTTTTTTAGAATAATCAATTTATTAATCTTATCTCCTATGAAATGAAGAAATTTAAAAATTCATATACTGTAAAAAACATTAAATTATGGGAGAAAAATGTCAAAACAGTTTGCATTTTTACTCAAAATAACAAAGTGTAGTGACATAGTTTTTTAGAAATAATTTGAAATTTTAGACTTCTTCTTTTTCACTTAACTGATAACCATAATAGTGAGCAAACTCTATCATAAAAATTTTTAGTTAATGTCATCAATTGAAACATAAATGAAAAATAATGCCATACTAATTGCTGGAAAAACTAGTCCAACAATAGGAACTAAAATTGACGGTAAAAAAGTAGCTGCCATATTTTTTATTTTTAATGGATTTAAATTAATATCTTTCATATATCTTATTAGCAAAATGCACATATACGCTTATTCTAATAAAATTAGAGACAGTCGCTACATTAGTTTGGCAAGTAAGTAATATTTTTTATTTTGACGCTAAGTTAAAAAAAGAGAATAACCCATCTTCTTTCTTGAAAACCTATTCACTTGTCCTCTAACAAATGTGTCATTTATCTAATTTAGAGTTACTACTTATAAAAACCAATTAAACAAGAACTAATGAACTATGTGCCCGATACTTAATTCGAATTTGCCAATATTTCCTAAGTTATTTTTAGTAAATATATGATCACATTTTTTATTGTAGGTTATTATTAATTAAAAAAATAAAAAATTTATTAACTACTCAATATGAATCTAAATTAAAGAACCATTTTTAAAGAAATTAATGTATAATTGTGACTAATAGCTTTTAAGGCAAGAACAAAATATTATTTTGATGTTTGTTCACTAAATAACTAAAACAAAGGATTATGAAAGTATGACCATTGCAATTGGGCAAAGCCAAGAACGTGGCATTTTTGATCTTGTAGATGACTGGTTAAAGAAAGATCGATTTGTTTTTGTAGGTTGGTCAGGTTTATTATTATTTCCAACAGCATATGTATCGGTTGGTGGCTGGCTAACTGGTACAACGTTTGTTACATCGTGGTACACTCATGGATTAGCTAGTTCATATCTTGAAGGATGTAACTTTTTAACTGCAGCAGTGTCAAGTCCAGCTAATAGTATGGGTCACTCTTTATTATTATTATGGGGTCCTGAAGCGCAAGGCGACTTTACACGTTGGTGTCAAATCGGTGGTCTTTGGACATTTATTGCGTTACATGGCTCATTTGGTTTAATTGGATTCTGCTTACGTCAATTTGAGATTGCACGTTTAGTTGGTATTCGACCATACAATGCAATCGCATTCTCAGGTCCAATTTCAGTATTTGTTTCTGTATTTTTACTATATCCATTAGGACAAGCAAGCTGGTTTTTTGCACCTAGTTTTGGTGTTGCTGCTATTTTCCGTTTCTTACTATTCTTACAAGGGTTCCATAACTGGACATTAAACCCATTCCATATGATGGGTGTAGCTGGTATTTTAGGTGGAGCTTTATTATGTGCTATTCATGGTGCAACGGTAGAAAACACTTTATTTGAAGATGGCGATGCTGCCAATACATTCCGTGCGTTTACGCCTACGCAATCAGAAGAAACTTATTCAATGGTTACGGCTAATCGCTTCTGGTCACAGATTTTTGGTGTAGCGTTCTCAAATAAACGTTGGTTACATTTCTTCATGTTGTTTGTTCCAGTAACTGGTTTATGGACAAGTTCTATTGGTATTGTTGGTTTAGCATTAAACTTACGAGCATACGACTTTGTTTCACAAGAATTACGTGCTGCTGAAGATCCAGAATTTGAAACATTCTATACAAAAAATATTTTATTAAATGAAGGTATTCGTGCTTGGATGGCCGCGCAAGATCAACCACATGAAAACTTTGTATTCCCTGAGGAGGTATTACCACGTGGAAACGCCCTTTAATAGTAGTATAGCAGGTCGCGACATTGAATCTACAGGCTTTGCTTGGTGGAGTGGAAATGCTCGTTTAATTAATGTTTCAGGAAAGTTATTAGGTGCTCACGTAGCCCACGCTGGCTTAATGGTATTCTGGGCTGGTGCAATGATTTTATTTGAAGTATCTCACTTTGTTCCTGAGAAACCTTTATATGAACAAGGTTTCATTTGTATGCAACATTTAGCAACATTAGGCTATGGTATTGGGCCAGGTGGTGAGATTACTAGCACTGTTCCTTATTTTGCTGTTGGTGTAATTCATGTAATCTCATCAGCAGTCTTAGGCTTTGGTGGTATTTACCATGCATTATTAGGTCCTGATACCTTAGAAGAATCTTTTCCATTTTTCGGCTATGACTGGCGCGATAAAAACAAAATGACAACGATTTTAGGTATTCACTTATGCCTTTTAGGTTGCGGTGCATTATTATTAGTTGCTAAAGCTATGTATATTGGCGGTGTATATGATACTTGGGCACCTGGTGGCGGTGATGTTCGCTTCATCACAACTCCTACGTTAAACCCTATTGTAATTTTTGGTTACGTATTCCGTTCTCCATTTGGTGGAGATGGATGGGTCGTTTCAGTAAATAACATGGAAGATATCATTGGTGGTCACGTTTGGATTGGCGTCTTATGCATCATTGGCGGTATTTGGCACATCTTTACTAAACCATTTGCTTGGGCACGTCGTGCTTTTGTATGGTCAGGTGAAGCATATCTATCTTATAGTTTAGCTGCTCTTTCGTTAATGGGTTTCACGGCGGCATTATATGCTTGGTATAACAATACTGCATACCCTAGTGAACTATATGGTCCGACGGGCCCTGAAGCTTCTCAATCACAGGCATTTACTTTCTTAGTTCGAGATCAACGCTTAGGTGCAAACGTATCTTCAGCACAAGGTCCAACAGGTCTAGGTAAGTATTTAATGCGTTCACCAAGTGGTGAGATTATATTTGGTGGTGAGACAATGCGTTTTTGGGATTTACGAGCTCCATGGGTTGAACCATTACGTGGTCCAAATGGCTTAGATATTAATAAGATAAAAAATGATATTCAACCTTGGCAAGAGCGCCGTGCTGCTGAATACATGACTCATGCTCCGTTAGGCTCGCTTAACTCGGTAGGTGGTGTAGCAACAGAAATTAATTCAGTTAATTACGTATCGCCGCGATCATGGTTATGTTGTTCTCATTTCTTCTTATCTTTCTTCTTACTAGTAGGTCACTGGTGGCACTCAGGTCGAGCACGTGCAGCAGCCGCTGGTTTTGAGAAAGGTATTAATCGTGCTAATGAGCCTGTATTATCTATGCGTCCTATTGATTAATAATTCCTGAGACTGAGTTTTCGTGTTTAAAATTTTAAATATATTAGTTATCTAAATCTGTTATACTTTTTAGCTCGAACATGACTAGTACAACGTACTATATGTTGGTGAAGAAAGTTTTAACGTCAATTGTGGCTGATTAGCAACTCTATCATAAATTCGTTAGTCAGCCACAATTAGAAATAAAAATTGTGGGCAAATCTTGCTAGTAGAACTAGCAAAAGTATATCTCATTTAGCTAATAGATCTAATTAGCCTTGATTTTACATGTTTATAAAAAATTATATTTAACTGATTCTAAAAATGGTACTCTCAACTATTAAAAAAGTTATTATGTTTGTCCCCAATAAATTAACAGTAATTAACAAAAATGTTAACAAGATTATTGATTTGCCTGAAGCTGCCGATAAAACTTTTACGTATGTTACAAAAGTCACTGGGGCAACCACTGGCGCTGCAGGAGCAGCTAAGGGAACTGTCGATTTTGCAGAAGCTGTAGCGTGTCAGGATGGTGTTTGTGCATTTGTTTCCGCGGTAGGAGTGGCCGCTGATGGATTACAGATCTGTACTTCGTTTGTTCCAGGACCAAATGTAACTGCTATTGTTACAATGCCAATTTCTGTTGGGTGCAAAGTTTTCGTTTGGTGCTGCAAAAAATCTAAATTGCCGTGGGGAGGCTGTTAGTATTGTAGCATTTAATTTTCTAGTTTTTTCTTTATAAATACGACAATAATTATTAGCTTTTCGATTGCCTAGTTTTAAAATTAGACCTTTTTGATTTTTTTCAAAACTAACGTTTTGATTAGTTTTTCTTACGTCTTTATGGCAAATCTCCAAAAAATATTCCGGAAGGGTTTTATCAGTTTTTCTATCTTCTCGACGGTAATAAATATCAAATCGATCAAGAATACTATCAGAAAAAGCTTCTCCCCTAAGCTTTTTTTCTTGCAGAAGCATATAAAAAAATTTAGCGCTTAATCCAGAAAACGTAACTACGGTGCCTTGCCAATAAGGATTATCCACAACGAAACAGGCTTCATGTATATTTTTCAACCCCATAAAAATGGGTGTTTTGATCGACTTCCTTAGTTTTCTTGACTCTCTATAACAATTAAAACCAAGTTTCAACAAATAAGAGGCTAATTCTTTTTCTTTCCAATCTTTTAAGTCTTGAAACTTGAAAGAAATGTAATCCACTACTAAATTTTCTGATTCAAAACTTAATTTATTTTATTTCATTTGTTTCTCCTTTAGTTGCTTTAACTAATCTATTGTAGGGGATGTAATTTAATTCCTGTTTCAAAATCTTATAAATAGTATTTCGAGCTCGTCCTGTAATTTTGCTAATTTCAGTTATTGAAAGGTTTTTATTTTCTTTCAAATCTTGAACTTGAGAAATTAATTTTTTATCAATCACAGTTTTTCGTCCAAAATATTTCCCATTTTTCTTAGCAGCTTGAATTCCTTGGCGCTGTCGGTCTTTTCGACGTTCATTCTCAAAAGTAGCAATTGCAGCTAAATTTGTGGAAATTAATTGATTAACAGCCAAATCATTCGAATACGGCAAATCTAATGAGATAAATCTAACTCCTTTTTGATGAAGCCGGTCTTGTAATTTTAAAAATTCAAGTGTGTTTCGACTACACCTGTCAATTTTTGTTACAAGCAACAAATCATTTTCTTTTAGTTCATCATTAATTAAATGATAGAAGATAGGTCGGTCTTGAATTTTATCAGCGGCAGAGCCTACTTCAATACGAATATTTTGTTCTGGGACACCTTTTTGAATAAATTCTTCCTTCTGTGCTTCCAAAGAAGAGTTATCTTCTTGGGTTTGCGAGCTCACTCTTGCATATCCAAATCTACGAGTTCTTGAAATTTGTTCGAACATAAAATTTTCCTTCGTTATAAAATGTTCATTAACTATAGTATAATAAACTTTAATCAAAAGTCAAGTAAAAACAAATATTAATGAACAAAATACCGTAGTTCGTTTAGGGCATACTCTAGATGAACATTAAGATAGTTAGAAAGTAATTAAATATTTTTATGGAGAGGTCAGAGAATAGAATATGCTCTCAGCGGCAGGTTAAGGGGTCTGTAACGAAAATAAATGAAGTTTAAGTAATATTGACAGCTAATTAGTTTTTTAATATCATGATAGCATTAAATTAATATCTTTATTTTATGCTTATGCTCACAAAAACTCTTATTTCAATTGGTATAGGTGTGGCTATTGGTCTGTCACCCTTACGAAATTCTTCATTAGCAAAAATTTTGATCACTATTACGGGAGGTTGAAATGTTAAATTTAATTGCAGTAGGTGCTACTTACCTATTTCCTGGTGGTCGAGCTTTAAAATTAGTTAAAGATGGTATAAACGTTACCAATTCAACAAATCCTTTAATAATTACAAAAAATATTACTTTAATCGTCGTCGATTGCTGAATTTGAAAATAATCGACGAAAAGAGCGACAAAAACAAGGAATCCGAGCTGCTCAGCAAGAAGGCAAATATACTGGCAGGAAATCTATAATTAATCAAACTTTGATTCAAAAACTGAAAAATTTGAAAGAAAACAAAAACCTGTCAGTTACCGAAATTGCAAAGGTACTAGGTATAAGCCGACCCACTATTTATAAAATTTTGAAACAGGAATTAAATTATGTCCCATACAATCGATTAGTTAAAGCAACCAAAGGAGAAACAAATGAACCAAAATAAATTAAGTTTCGAATCTGAAAATTTACAAGTTGATTATCTCACATTCAATATTCAAGGAACACCTGATTTCGATTTAGTCAATAGAATTGCAAAATATTTATTCCAACATTTTGACTTCAATTCAATTATTTCAAACTGCTCTAAAAATAGAAAATACCTTTTTTTTAGTACCTAAGTATTAAAAAGGCTGTAGATTCAACATTTACAAAATAAAACCTATAATAGAACAAAAAGTTTACGCTATTAGCCCTTAATAAACTTCGTATTAAACTTTGTCGATAAGAAATAAATTAGTAGTAATTTTTTCATAAAGAATAATTCCATCTGAAATATTATAAGTATTCAAATCATAAATATTTATCGGACTTCGGTTTAGGATAAGTAACCCCTCTTTCTCAATAAGTTGATACTCTTGAAAGATATGAATAATATCAATAAAGATTTGTTTTATCTCTTTGATTAGAGATTTTATAAGCATTAAGAAATTCTTTAATATAAAAAGGTTTCTCCACATCTCTGGAACTAAAAGTTTTAATAAATTAAGTTGAAAAAAAAAGTCCCATTTTAATAAATTAAGGGATCTTTTTTTTCACACTCTAATTTCATCATTTCTCTATATTATAAAAGAGTTTAACTCTGTACAACTATATTAATATTTTCAATATTCACTAAGTTTATAATGGTATAGTCTAACCATTATTTAACCTTTATGAATTTAGATGATTTAACGGCTCTAAAGTTTTTCATAAAAATACATAATTTGGGTCTTTCCAATTAGAAGAGGAGTTAATTTATCTACTATTTTAGTTTTTCCATTTTTAAGATGCAACTCGTATTGGTTCTGAATTGGTAATTGATTTAATTGTCTAATGATTTCTCTTTTTGAGAAGCATTGAAGCTGTTAAGAAGTATCTGAACATCAAATGTTTTTTTTAAATCATTAACGCTAAAGTTTTGAAGAATCTTATATCTAATCTGCAATTCGTAGGTATTCTTATAAATTATCAAAGAGTTAGTAAGTATAAAAGGATAATCGTATAAATAAAGCTCTTTAGCAATTGAAAGTTGGACAACCCAATCGAAATTACTTTAATTCTTTAGTGTTAGTTTTACTAAAAATTAGAGGTTTTTTATAAAAACGAACCCACATATATACAAATGAAATTATAATACTATTTGTTCCTGTATATTTTTTAATATTGGGTAAGTTAGTAAATTAATTAAATTTTATGTACCCAGACATTTTTTATTCAAATACGTTTACATTATTAGCGGAGGCTGAAGTTGGAAAACATTTTTACTGGAATGTTGCAGGTTTTCTAATACATGGTCAAGTTTTAGTAGTTATCTGGTTTGTTTTAGCTATTCTTTTCACATTCTCAGTACTCGGTACAGCAAATGCTGCTCAAATTCCACATAGTTTTCAAAACTTTATGGAAGCTGCCGTTGACTTTGTAACTGATATTGCTAGAGATCAATTAGGTGAAAGTTTTTATAAAGAGTGGATTCCATTTATTGGAACTTTATTCTTCTTTATTTTTGGATGTAACTGGGCTGGCGCTATTATTCCTTGGAAATTGATTCATCTCCCAGAAGGTGAGTTTGCAGCCCCAACTAATGATATTAACACAACAGTTGCATTAGCTTTATTAACTTCATTTTCTTATTTCTATGCTGGTTTCAGTAAAAAAGGGTTAGGATATTTTAAAAGATATATTGAACCCATCCCACTTCTTTTACCGATTAATATTCTAGAAGATTTTACAAAACCATTATCGTTAAGTTTTCGATTATTTGGAAATGTATTAGCTGATGAATTAACGGTTTCAGTATTAACCTCATTAGTTCCTTTAGTAATTCCATTACCAATTATGTTACTAGGACTTTTTGCGGGGTCGGTACAAGCATTAATTTTTTCAACGTTAGCTGCTGCTTATATTGCAGAAGCTTTGGAATAAGTTTTTTTATTGTTTTTAGATTTTTTTAAAAATTATATATACATTGATATTTTAAAATTGATTATGGATCCTATCGTTTCTGCTGCTTCTGTTATAGCTGCTGGTTTATCAATCGGTTTAGCTGCAATCGGTCCTGGTATTGGTCAAGGTAATGCCGCTGGTCAAGCTGTTGAAGGTATTGCTCGTCAACCTGAAGTTGAGGGTAAAATTCGTGGTACATTATTATTAAGTTTAGCATTCATGGAAGCCTTAACTATTTATGGTTTGGTGGTAGCCTTAGCTTTATTATTTGCTAACCCATTTAGTTAATTAAAATTCTCTTACAAAATTGCAAAGGTTAAAAAATAGAAAAATTATATCTTTTGTAACTATGTAAGCGAACTTCAACGAAATCTTTTAAAATATCACTAATCTTATTAGTGATATTTTTACTATTAACTAATTTTATAGTATAACATAGATATCTTATATGATTAATCTTTCAATGCTAATCTCAAATTCCGAAGTTAGTGGACCTGGAGGACTATTTGATTTTGATGCGACTTTACCTTTAGTTGCAATTCAATTTGCCTTATTAACGGCTATATTAAATATTATTTTATATAATCCATTATTAACTATTATTGAAGAGCGTAAAGAATATGTTTTAACTAATCTTGGAAAAGCTTCAGAAATCTTAGCCGAGGCCAATAAATTAACTGCACAATGTGAAGAAGAATTAACGAATGTCCGTAAAGAAGCGCAACTGGAAATTACAAACTCACAAAAAATTCATAAAGAAATTTTAGAAATTGAATTAAATATTTCTCAGAAATATATTGATAATTTATTAGATACTATTCAAAAAGATCTTCTTTCTAAAAAAAATATAGCACTTAATAGTTTAGACAAAATTGTTCAGTCTTTATGTATTGAGGTCGAAACTAGACTATTCATTTAAATTTTTTGTTAAATGTAATTTTCTTTTTTATAACTGAACAGTTTATATAAAAACTTGAAAATATGGAAAATTTTAATCAAATTTTTACATTACTTGCTGAAGAAAAAAGCATTAGTCTAAATTTAGATATTCTTGAAACCGGTTTATTAAATATCCTAGCTTTAGTAGCAATTCTAATTTATACTGGTAAAGACTTTTTAGGCTCTTTATTAGATGAGCGAAAGACAACAATTGTAAAAAGTATTCAAGATGCCGAAGATCGATTAAACGAAGCTCAAAAGCGATTACGTGAAGCGGAGAAGCAATTAGATCAAGCTGACTTAGTATTGAGTGAGATAAAAAGTGAAGCTATCACAACTAAGAAAAAATTGCTTGAATCAGATGCTTATGAAACTAAGCAAGATTTAAAAATTCGTTTTGAACGTGCATTAGTAGCGTTTAGATCAAAAGAACAACAAATCTTTCTAGAAATTAAACAACAAATTGTCGCCCTTGTGTTAACAAAGACGGTCAATCGTGCCCAAGAAACATTTGGACCAAAAGAACGTGCAGCTGCCTTAATTAATGATACTATTAATAAATTAGAAGGAGACTTATTATGAGTGGAAATCCAATAGCATCAAAAATTGCAGCTCCTTATTCCCGAGCTTTATTTGATTTTTCAGTTGAGAAAAATATAATGCATCAAATTACAGCAGATTTCCAAAATCTAGACAGTTTTTTAGATGAAGCAACTGAATTAACAAAATACTTAAATAGTCCAATTGTTAATCAAGAGGCAAAACGTGAAATTTTAACCCGTATATTACAATCACAACTAAATGCAGAAACCTTTAAATTTTTAATGGTTTTAATTAATAGAGATCGAATCAACTTACTAAAGCCAATTATCTCTAATTATTTAGATTTAGTTTATGAAACCGCTTCAATTAAAATGATTGAAGTTTCAACTGCATTTCCTTTTACAAACTTACAAAAGAACAGTTTAATTCAAAAATTAAAAGAACTAACAAAGGCACGTGAAATTAGACTAGTAATTACAGTTGATGCTAATTTAATTGGTGGCTTTTTAATTAAAACTGATTCAAAAGTAATTGATTTTACCCTTAAAAATCAATTACAAAATTTAGCCAAACATTTAGATGCAGTTTTAGAAATTTAATTCATAATCAAATATTTTAATAACTAATAAAATGATAAATATTCGTCCAGACGAAATTAGTAGTATTATCCGTGAACAAATTGAAAAATATGATCAAGATGTTAAAGTAGATAACATTGGTACAGTATTACAAGTTGGCGATGGGATTGCTCGCGTTTATGGTCTTGATCAGGCAATGAGTGGTGAACTATTAGAATTTGAAGATAAAACAATTGGTATTGCTTTAAACTTAGAGAACGATAATGTCGGTGTAGTATTAATGGGTACCGGTCGCCAAATTTTAGAAGGTAGTACTGTTAAAGCAACAGGTAAAATTGCTCAAGTTCCTGTAGGAGATGGTTATTTAGGTCGCGTTGTAAATCCGTTAGGTGGAGCAATTGATGGTAAAGGTGAAATTGTAACTTCAGACACTCGTTTAGTAGAGGCCATGGCTCCAGGAATTATTAGCCGTAAATCAGTTTGTGAGCCGTTACAAACTGGAATTACTTCAATTGATGCTATGATTCCAATTGGTCGGGGTCAACGTGAGTTAATTATTGGAGATCGTCAAACTGGAAAAACTTCAATTGCAGTAGATACCATTATTAATCAAAAAACAGAAGATGTAGTTTGTGTTTATGTGGGTATTGGTCAAAAAGCATCCACAGTTGCTCAAGTTGTAAATGTACTTGAAGAAAAGCAAGCTATGGCATATACAATTATTGTTTCAGCAAGTGCGAATGATCCCGCTACCTTACAATATATTGCTCCATACTCAGGTGCGGCTTTGGCAGAATATTTTATGTATAAAGGTAAAGCAACTTTAGTTATCTACGATGATTTAACTAAACAAGCAATGGCATATCGACAAATGTCATTATTATTACGTCGTCCTCCAGGACGTGAAGCTTATCCAGGTGATGTATTTTATTTACATTCACGCTTACTAGAGCGTGCTGCTAAACTTAGTGATGAATTGGGAGGTGGAAGTATGACAGCTCTGCCAATTATTGAGACACAAGCAAGTGATGTGTCAGCATATATTCCAACAAATGTAATTTCAATTACGGATGGACAGATTTTCTTATCAAATGATTTATTTAACTCGGGTATTCGTCCAGCTATTAACGTTGGTATCTCAGTTTCACGAGTTGGATCAGCTGCGCAAACAAAAGCAATGAAAAAAGTTGCGGGTAAATTAAAATTGGAATTAGCACAATTTGCTGAATTAGAAGCCTTTTCCCAATTTGCTTCGGATTTAGATGAAGCTACACAAAAGCAATTAGCACGTGGAACACGTTTACGTGAAGTGTTAAAACAACCGCAAAATTCGCCTTTATCAGTATCAGAACAAGTTGCTTTAATTTATACAGGAATTAACGGTTTTTTAGATGATTTGGAAGTTACGGACGTAAAAGGATATTGTGCAAATTTAATCACATATTTAGCAACATCGCAAAAACCATTTACAGAAATTGTAAAAACAACAAATCAATTTACAGAAGAAGCTGAAGCTTCATTAAAAGAAGCGATTGCTGAATCAAAAGAAACTTTTATGAGTTCGAAATAATAAAACTAACTAACACATGTTTTAACCGATGACTCTGTCATCGACTAATAATTCAGTCACATAGTAATATATATATATATTACTATGTGTATATGATTATTTTCTTTAAAAATGTTAAAAAACGTTGCTAAGTAAGTATTTTTCAAAACAGCAAATCGTACATCATTTAAATTAATGATATATTTTAAATAATTAAATATCATTTAAATCGGACATTGAAGTCGGACTTGATTCATCTTCATTAGAATACTTCGTGGCCACTATCTCTTTCATAATAAGTTTTAACTCATCAACTTGGAATTTTAGAGATTCCAAGTCATCACTCTGACTATTTTGTCGAATTTGTTCAATTAAAGTTGTAATCTTTGTTTGTTTTTCTTCAGAAATGTTAGACTTAAATGTCGAAAGCTCTTTTTCAGCTTCAAAACATAATGCTTCCGCTTGATTTTTTATATCAATATTTTGTCGTTTTTCTTTATCAACTGCAGCAAATTTTTCTGCTTCAGCTAACATTTCTTCCACTTCTGTTTCATTTAAAGTTGAAGCACCTTGAATAGTCACAGATTGTTCAACCCCTGTCTCTTTTTCTCTTGCTTTTACCGATAAAATTCCATCAACATCAATATCAAAAGTAACTTCAATTTGAGGAATACCCCGATCAGCTTGTGGAATACCATCCAATCTAAAGTTCCCTAAACTTTTATTTCCAGCAACTAAATCTCTTTCACCTTGCAAAATGTGAATCTCTACATTCGTTTGATTATCAACTGCTGTTGAAAACATTTCAGATTTTTTAACAGGAATTGTTGTATTTCGGGCAATAATTTTTGTCATAATACCACCAAGTGTCTCAACCCCTAAAGATAAAGGGGTAACATCTAATAATAAAACATCTTTAATTTCACCAGCTAAAATGCCAGCCTGAATAGCCGCACCAATGGCCACAACTTCATCTGGATTTACAGATTGATTAGGCTTTTTATTCGTTAGTGATTCAACCAAATTTTGAATCGCTGGAATACGAGTAGAACCACCAACTAAAACAACTTCATTTATATCTGATTTTTCTAATCTTGCATCAGTTAATGCTTTTTCAACTGGTATACGACATCGATTAATTAAACTTTCACATAATTTTTCAAAAACTTCACGCGTTAATTCTTTTTCAATATGTTTTGGTCCAGTTTTATCTGCAGTAATAAATAGTAATTGGATTGTCGTTTTTTCAACAGTCGATAATTCAATTTTCGCTTTCTCTGCCGCTTCAGTTAAACGTTGTAAAGCTTGAATATCATTAGCTAAATCAATACCTTCTTTTTCTTTAAAATCATTAATTAACCATTTAACTAAAACGTTATCAAAATCGTCACCACCTAGGCTTGTATCACCAGCAGTTGATAATACTTCAAAGATACCATCTCCAACTTCTAAAATGGATACATCAAAGGTACCACCACCTAAATCAAAAACTAATATTGTTTCATTTTGTTTTTTATCCAACCCATATGCTAAAGATGCGGCTGTTGGCTCATTAATAATTCTTAAAACTTCGATTCCTGCAATTTTACCAGCATCCATTGTTGCTTGTCGCTGAGAATCATTGAAATAAGCTGGGACAGTAATAACTGCTTGAGTTACATCTTGGCCTAAGTAATTTGTTGCATCATTAATCAATTTTCTTAAGACTTGAGCAGAAATTTCTTCTGGACTAAAATCTTTATCTAATGCTGGACATTTAATTTTAATATTATCATTTTGATCTTTCCCTACCATATATGGTAATTTTGTAGCTTCATCTGAAATTTCTCCTTCTTTTGAACCAATAAACCTTTTTACTGAAAAGAATGTATTTTCGGGATTAATAACAGCTTGCCGTTTTGCAATTTGACCTACTAATAATTCTTGTTTTTTAGTATAGGCAACAATTGAAGGTGTTGTTCTTAATCCTTCGGAATTAATTATTACGCTTGGTTGACCACCTTCAATTGCAGCAACTACTGAATTTGTTGTTCCTAAATCGATACCTACAACTTTTGCCATATTCCAATATATATTTATTTATTTCTATCTAAATTATAATATCTTGCTACAAACTAGAATAAACTGGTAAGTTCGCAATAAAAATACTTTATTAATAACTCTGTTATTAAGTTTTATATAGACAAAACATAGAAAATTTTCTACACTTACGCAAATGATTTTCTAATCTTAATTAGATTATCTTTTGATAAAAATAAGCAAAAAAAGTCAGGTCTGCTAGTCTATATTAAATTGGAGAAATTTTATGAGTATAAGTTTGTTAGGTAATAAGATCGGTATGACTCAAATTTTTGATGACTCTGATAATGTTATTCCTGTTACAATTTTAAAGGTCGGGCCCTGCATTATTACGCAAATAAAAACAAAAGAAAAGGATGGATATGATGCAGTGCAAATTGGTTATGGTAATATTTCAATTAAATCATTAACTCAACCACAATTAGGACATTTACAAAAATCAAATAGTCAGCCTCTAAAATATTTCAAGGAATTTCGAAGCGGTAAGGATGATACTTTTAAAATAGGAGAAGTTTTAAATCTTGATTCATTTTCGTTAGGCCAAAAGTTAAATATTCAGGGCAAAACTGTTGGTAAAGGATTCTCTGGTTTACAAAAACGACATAATTTTACTCGAGGTCCAATGACTCATGGTTCTAAAAACCATCGAGCACCTGGTTCTATTGGTATGGGAACAACTCCTGGCAGGGTTTTACCAGGTAAAAGAATGTCAGGTCAATTAGGAAATAAGGTTACAACGGTAAAAAAACTTAAAATTGTCCAGATAAATCGTCAAGAAAATATTTTAGTAATCAAAGGATCTGTTCCAGGAAAACCTGGAAACTTATTACTAATTACTCCTTCAAAGTAAAAAAATTAAAATTTGAAATTAGATTGATTAAAAGTATGGCCAGTCAAAAATTTATAAAATATAGTCCATTAGATCTAAGCGGAAAACAATTAGATTCTGAGTATGAATTAAAATTAAATGTTTTAGAAAGATCCGGTAATTATTTATTACATAAAGATCTTTTACGACATTTTAATTCTAAAAAACAAGGTACTACTTCGACTAAGACCAGAAGTGAAGTTCAAGGTGGGGGACGAAAACCTTGGCGTCAAAAAGGTACTGGGCGAGCAAGAGCAGGTTCAAATCGTTCACCTCTATGGAAAGGGGGGGGTGTTATTTTTGGGCCAAAACCGAAAAAGGTCTTTTTAAAACTAAATAAAAAAGAACGAAAGCTAGCTTTACAAACGTTGCTATACAGTAAGAAGGAGCAAATTTTAACCATAGAAGGTTTAGAAAGTGGAATTAGCGAAACAAAAACAAAAAACTTTGTGAAAATTTGTAACGATTGCATGATTAATTTAGACCAAAAACTATTAATAATCGTTTTAACGAAAACACTTTCATTAAAACTAGCAACTCAAAATCTTAAAAATGTTGAGCTAATTAACGTCGCAAACTTAAATACAATTAGTTTATTAAAAGCAAAACAAATTATTTTAACACCATTAGCAATAAATTATATAAAGGAGAGTTATTGTGACTAATCTTTTAAAGCCCTTGATACAAAGTGTTAAATATCCTATAATTACAGATAAAGCAACACGACTTTTAGAAAAGAATCAATATAGCTTCATTGTAAACCGTTCTTCAGATAAAGTTACGATTAAATCCGAAATCGAATCTTTATTTAATGTAAAGGTTATAAAAATTAATACATGCCGCCTTCCAAGGAAAAAAAAACGTGTTGGGAAATACATTGGTTGGAAACCCCAATATAAGAAAGCGATTGTAACTTTATCTGAAGGTGACTCAATCAACCTATTTACAGATAGTTAATAAATAAAAGATAAAATAGTTTATGAGTATTCGTTTTTATAAATCATACACACCAGGAACAAGAAATCGTGCACTCTCAGTATTTAATGATATTACAAAAACAAAACCCGAGAAAAGTTTAATTCGAAAAAATCACCGTAATAAAGGAAGAAATAATAGAGGCATTATAACAATTCGTCACCGAGGTGGTGGCCATAAAAGATGTTATCGCTTAATTGATTTTAAACGTAATAAATATGGTATTAAAGGAGTTGTTACAGCAATTGAATATGATCCGAATCGAAACGCTAGAATTGCGTTAATAAATTATTTAGATGGCGAGAAACGTTATATTATACAACCAAAAAATTTAAATGTTGGCAATAGTATTCTTTCTGGCTCAGGATCTTCCTTAGATATTGGTAATACTATGCCATTAGAAGAGATACCATTAGGTACTATTATTCATAACGTTGAATTAATTCCAAATAAGGGTGGACAAATTGTTCGAGCAGGTGGAACCTCTGCAAAAATTTTAGCTAAAGAAGGAGATTATGTCACGCTCCGTTTACCATCTAAAGAAATTCGTTTAATACGAAAAGAATGCTTGGCAACTCTTGGAGAAGTTAGTAATAATGATGCGTTTTTAATTCAAAGTGGAAAAGCTGGTAGAACTCGTTGGCTTGGAAAACGTCCAACGGTTAGGGGTTCAGTTATGAATCCTTGTGATCATCCCCATGGAGGTGGAGAAGGGCGAGCTCCTGTCGGTCGTTCTAGACCTTTAACTCCTTGGGGTAAACCAGCTTTAGGGCTAAAAACAAGGAAAAGAAAAAAATTAAGTAATTCATATATTCTTCGTCGTCGTTCTTAATTAGTCATTTAAAAATTAAATAATATATCTTTAAGATGTCAAGATCATTAAAAAAAAGTCCATTTGTTGCCTATCACTTATTAAAAAAAATTAATCAAGAGAATAAAAAAGAAAAAGATACGATTGTAACGTGGTCCCGAGATTCAACTATTTTACCTAGTATGGTTGGATTTACAATTGCTGTATATAATGGTAAACAGCATGTACCGATTTTTATTTCAGATCAATTTGTTGGTCATAAACTCGGTGAATTTGTCTCAACAAAAACTTTTAAAACACATATTAAAGCTGATCGGAAAGCAAAACGTTAAATAAATAAATCAGATTATTTATGAAACTAGATGTCAATGTAACGAAGAGTTTTCCAAAACTAAAAGTACTTCCTAAGAGCGAGGGAAAACCAATTCAATATCCTAAATCTCATGAAATTAAATCAAAAACCTTTAAGATTAAATATCAAAAAAATTTGCCTTTGACTGCAAAAATTATTTTAAATAGTTTTCAAAATAAATACATTTATTATGCTATTGATGATATTATCTATAGCTTAAAATTAAGTATAAATGAACGAGATAGCTTATTGTCAGTTCTATATTCACCACTTATTTCATTGCAAAATAATTTTTCTGTTAATTTTTTAGATATTTGGATACAAGAAATATATATAGATGAAATACCAAAAACTAATAGATTTATTAATAATGAGTTAAAGTTTTCAAAAGAATTTACCCTTATAACAATTAAATTTTTCTATAAGACTAAAGTTACAGGTAAACAACAAGAATTATTATGGTAATTACTAAGATGTATAAAAACAAAAGTTATTTAAAATTCATGCAAAGCTAATTCTTAAAAAATATTATTAATTATTTATTTTATATATGCAACAAGTAAAAACAGTCGCTAAATATATTCGTATGTCTCCTTATAAAATAAGACGGGTTTTAGATCAAGTTCGAGGTTGTTCTTATCAAGAATCTCTTATGATTTTAGAATTTTTACCTTATAGTGGAGTGGGGCCTATTTGGCAAGTTATTCACTCTGCAGCAGCAAATGCAAAACATAACTATGGATTAGATAAAAAAAATTTAATAATTGATCAAATCTTTGCTGATGAAGGGCCAAAATTAAAAAGAATTAGACCACGTGCTCAAGGAAGAGCTTATAAAATTTTAAAACCAACTTGTCATATTACAGTAGTAATGAAAGAAATGAACTAAAAAATTATTTTGCTTTTTATTTAAATAAATTAAAAAACTTATAAGTTTATGGGACAAAAAACACATCCATTAGGATTTAGATTAGGTATTACGCAAACTCACAAATCGAACTGGTACTCACCTTTGAATCAATATGCTAATATTTTAAAAGAGGATGATACGATACGAACTTATATAGGTACGATTTCAAAATCAAATAGTATATCAAAGATTCAAATTCATCGGAATGGGTTAAAAGATCAAATTCAATTAATTATTGGAACTGGAAAACCTGGTATTCTTATAGGTGAATTAGGAATTGGCTTAGAAACATTGTTAAATAATATTAAGGTATTATTACCAGAAAGTCGTGAACTGACAATTAACGTTTTTGAGGTTGAGAAGGTTGATCTTGATGCTTCACTTCTTGCTAATTTAGTAGCGGAACAATTGGAAAAGCGAGTTGCTTTTCGTCGTGCAATTCGAGAAGCTTTGCAAAGAGCGCAAAGACAAAATGTTAATGGAATTAAAATTCAAGTTTCAGGACGTTTAAATGGAGCTGAAATGGCACGAAGTGAATGGATTCGAGAAGGCCGCGTTCCTCTTCAAACTTTGCGTGCAGATATTGATTATGCAACACAAGAGGCTAATACAATTTATGGTGTCTTAGGAATTAAAGTTTGGTTATTTAAAAGTGAAATTTTAAATAAATAAAAAATTATAAGTTTTATTAAATTAATTTGTTATGTTATCTCCGAAAAGAACAAAATATCGAAAATATCATCGTGGCCGTTTACGAGGGACTAAAATTCGTGGAAATGAAATTTGCTTTGGAAATTTTGGCTTGCAAGCCTTAGAACCTACTTGGATTACATCACGTCAAATCGAAGCAGCTCGTCGAACAATTACACGATATACAAAACGTGGTGCTTCATTATGGATTCGAATTTTTCCCGATAAAACAGTGACAGCTCGAGCAGCAGAATCTCGTATGGGGTCAGGGAAAGGAGCAGTTGATTACTGGGTAGCTGTTATTAAACCAGGCACGATTATAGTTGAAGTTGGTTCAGTACCCGAAGAAGTTGCGAGAGGTGCCTTAAATTTAGCAGCATATAAACTACCAATTAAAACAAAATTTATTATCAAAAAGAGTGTTAACTAAACAGTATGAGTTTACCTACATTTACTAAGATTGTGTCACTTTCAAATACCGAAATTTCAGAAGCAATTATTGAAACAGAGAACCAATTATTTAAACTTCGTTTTAAAAAAGCTACTCGTCAAAACTTTAAACCACATGAAATTAAAAAGGCAAAACGACATTTAGCTCAATTAAAAACACTTTTAACGCTAAGATTAGAAAATATTAAACAAAAAGATAAACATTTAATTGCGAAATAGTAAGGAGATTTAAATGCCATTAAAGCAACAAATTGGTATTGTGATTAGTGATAAAATGCAAAAAACTATTGCGATAAAAGTTGAAAATCGATATCCGCATCCAATTTATTCAAAAACGTTAATTAAAACAAAAAAATATTTGGTACACGATGAATTAGAAAAATGTAATATTGGCGATCAGGTCTTAGTTGAAGAATGTAGACCATTAAGTAAAAGAAAACGTTGGAAATTAGTTAAAATTCTTTCAAAAGCGTCATTAATAAATTAAATATTATCCTTATGATTTATCCTCAAACAATCTTAACTGTAGCTGATAATACTGGTGCCAAAAAAGTGATGTGTATTCGAATATTAGGTGGCAATAAAAAATATGCAAAAATTGGTGATACAATTATTGCTGTCGTTAAAGAAGCTATTCCAAATATGCCAATAAAACGTTCTAATATTGTACGAGCAATTATTGTCCGAACTAAAAAAAGTATTCGTCGACAAGATGGTATGTATATTCGATTTGATGATAACGCAGTTGTAATTGTAAATGCAGAACAAAATCCCCGTGGTACACGTGTATTTGGCCCAATTTCCCGTGAGATTCGTGATAAAAGATATTCAAAAATTGTTTCATTAGCCCCGGAGGTTTTATAAATGCTACAACATAAAAAGCTACATGTTAAAATTGGCGATCTAGTTACGGTTATTTCTGGTTTTCATAAAAAAAAAACCGGTGAAATCATTAAAATTAATAAAAAAACAGGCAAAGTAATATTAAAAGGGGTTAATTTTAAATTTAAACATATTAAACCAAAGAATGAAAATGAAATTGGTGAAATTAAACAATTTGAAGCTCCGATTCATCATTCGAATTTAAAATTAAATATAAAAGAATTACCTTAGTATATGCTAAATCAATATTCATTAGAAGAAATTGCTGACATTCATAATTTACTTGAGGACATTAAACAAGAATATAAAATAGGTATTAAACCTATTTTAATGAAAAAAAGTCCAAATTTGTTTAGAAATCCACATACAATTCCTAAATTAAAGAAAATTCAAGTTAATAGAGGACTTGGGTTAAGTGCTCAAAATAATAATATTTTGAAAAAAAATATTGAAGAATTTGAAAAAATTACTGGCCAAAAACCAATTATTACTCGTGCTAAAAAAGCTATTGCTGGATTTAAAATTCGCGAAGAGATGGAGTTAGGTCTAAGTGTAACATTGCGAGGTAATAAAATGTATACATTTTTAACAAAATTGTTATTTTTTACATTTGCCCAAATTCGCGATTTTCGTGGCTTATCATTACGAAGTTTTGATAAAGCTGGAAATTATACGTTTAGTTTAAAAGAACAATTGATTTTTCCCGAGATTGAATATGATGACGTTGATCAAGTTCAAGGATGTACAATTACATTTGTTTTTGAGCATGGATCACCTAAATATAGGACAGGTTCAATTAACAAAATCTTAAGTGGAATGATTTTGTTTAAATTTTTACGATTTCCATTAAATGATTGTGGCTATTATGATAAATATGAAACATTTTCAGATATTAATCGTGCATGGGATAAAAAAAGACATCTAAAAAGAAAACGCTGGTCACAAGAATAAAATAATCAAAACAAAATATATTACTTAAGGAGAAAAGAGTGGTAAATGACCATATTTCAGATATGTTAACAAGAATAAGGAATGCGAATATGGTAAAACATCAAATTGTTCAAGTTCCCTATAGTAAAATGTCATTAAAAATTACTGAAATTTTAAAAGAAGAGAAATTTATTGAAGATTTTGAAAGTTATATTGAAAATCAAAAACAATACTTATTAATTTCCTTAAAATATATTGGAAAATCTCGGAAACCAGTTATTTGTAAAATTGAACGAGTTAGTAAGCCAGGTTTAAGAATATATTCAAATTCAAAAAAATTACCAAAGATTTTAGGTGATCTAGGAATTGCACTTATTTCTACTTCTAAAGGGGTTATGACAAATGTAAAAGCTAGAGAACTTGGAATTGGTGGTGAAATTTTATGCTATATTTGGTAAACATAAGGAGTTTTTAAAATGTCACGTATCGGAAAATTACCTATTACTGTTCCAGAACATGTCGAAATAAATTTTGAGAATTCAAATATTATTGTTAAGGGAAAATTTGGAATATTAGAAACAAATCTTCCTTCAATGATTAATATATCGAATCAAAATGGAATGTTATATGTAAATGTCAAAGATAAAACAAAAACTGCCCGTTCATTTCATGGTTTATATCGAACACTAATAAGCAATATGGTTATTGGAGTCTCAAAACAATTTGAAGTAAATCTTATATTAAAAGGTGTAGGTTATAGAGCAGTTATTCAGGGAAATGAAATGATTTTAAATTTAGGATATAGTCATCCCGTTAAAATTGTAATTCCAAATGAGATTTCTGCAGAGGTCACGCAAAATACAATGATAAATTTAAAATCATGTGATAAAGAATTATTAGGTTTATTTGCAGCTAATATTCGAGCTTGGCGAAAACCTGAACCTTATAAAGGTAAAGGTATACTTTATAAGAATGAGCAAATTATTCGGAAAGCCGGAAAATCTGCAAAATAATTTATATTACTTAAACTTAAATATATGAAATTTTCACAACGTACTTTATTGAAGTTAAAAAATAAGAATAAAAAGTTGAAACCTACTCAATATAAGAAGCTAAAACGGGAATCGGTAAGAGGTAAAATTAAAGGAACAATCGAAAGACCAAGGTTGTCCGTCTTCCGATCAAATGAAAATATTTATGCACAAATTATTGATGATACCGACGCAAAAACGTTAGTTTCTTGTTCAACTTTAGATAGATCCATTAAATTAACATTTAGAAAAAATAGAACTTGTAATGCATCAATGGTAATGGGTCAAAAATTGGCAAAATTAAGTTCGAAGAAAAATATAACAAAAATTGTTTTTGACCGGGGCCCTTATTTATACCATGGTAGAATTAAATCATTAGCAGATGGTGCAAGAGCTGGTGGTCTACAATTTTAAATTCACATTTCAAAATAAATATAGTGATTAAGTATTTTATATGAGTAGCACGTTAAAAAAAGTAAATAAATTCAAAAAGAATTCCCGAAGGGTTGCAAATCTACAAGAGCCAAAATTAGTTGAACGATTAATAAAAATTAGTCGAGTTTCAAAAGTGACAAAAGGTGGCAAAAAATTAAGTTTTCGTGCAATTGTAGTAGTGGGAGATGAAAATGGGAAAGTTGGCGTTGGTGTTGCAAAAGCAGCAGATGTTGTAAATGCATTTAAAAAAGCGAAAACGGATGGTCAAAAAAATCTTATACAACTTCCGATTACAAAATCTTTAAGTATCCCTCATAATGTTATTGGAAATTTTGGAGCTTGTAAAGTAATTATACGGCCATCAGTAGAAGGCTCAGGAGTAATTGCTGGTGGCGCAGTCCGTATTGTTTTAGAAGTTGCAGGTGTAAAAAATGTCATTGCTAAACAATTAGGTTCAGATAACTTATTAAATAATGCGCGTGCCTCTATTTGTGCTTTAGAAAATTTAATGACAAAATCTCAAGTAAAAAAAAACCGAAATTTAAACTAATTTTTCATTTAGATTTAACATTGTGACAACTATTAAACGATTTAAAAATATTATTCTAAACAGGGCTCTAAAAACAATTGCTATAGTCTTATTTATCCGGATCGGAACATTTTTACCCGTTCCTGGAATTAATCATACTGATTTAGCATATTACACTCAAACGAATTCTGTGGCAAAATTGTTAACAAATACATTTTCAGGTAATGATACCTTTATCATTGGTTTATTTTTTTTAAATATCTTTCCTCACATTAATGCTTCAGTATTAATTCAACTGTTAATTGGAATTTTTCCTAAACTTGCTAAGCTTCAGAAAGAGGGAAGTTTTGAAGGTCGCCGAAAAATTTCTACTTTAACGCGTTTATTGACCTTGATTTTTGCCATTATTCAAAGCACAGGGCTAGCCTTACAATTAAAACAGGTCTTATTTAACTGGAATTTGTTATTAGCCTTTGAAATCGTTTGTTGGTTAACTGCTGGTGCAATGATAGTTTTTTGGTGTAGTGATCTAATTACTGAATATGGTTTAGGAAATGGTATTTCAATCTTAATTTATGTAAATATTATTTCAAATTTACCTAATTTAACTCAAAATCTCTTTTTTGGAAGTGATGGTGATTTTCAAATCTTAATAACGTTAATAATATTTATTTCTCTATATGGAATTATATTTTTGACACAAGGGGTTAGAAATATTCCATTAATTTCTTCGAAACAACTAAATCAAACAACCTTTAAAAATTCATGGGAAGTTGATAGTTATCTACCGTTACGTTTTAATCAAGCTGGCGTTATGCCAATTATTTTAACAACTTCAATCTTAGTTGTTCCAAATTATTTAAATAACTTAAGTTTATTACCTAAAATTGGTTTGTCAATTGATTTTAACGATCTACAATTCTTATATTGGATTATGCATTTCGTATTGATTATAATTTTTAGTTCATTTTATGCTTGGGTTATCTTAAACCCAAAAGATCTTTCTGATGAGTTTCAAAAAATGTCTATAGCTATACCCGGAATTCGACCAGGTATACAAACGACATTTTATTTGCAACAAGTTATGACAAGAATTACCACAATTGGAGCCATAATATTAGCTACTTTAACCACATTACCAAATTTTTTGGCCTCTCAGTTAAATATTAATAGTTTAAGTGGATTAAGCACTAGCTCCTTATTAATTGTAACTGGTGTCTTATTAGATTTACGTCGTGAAGTAAATAATCTTTACTATGCAACTATTTACAATGAGATATATTAATAGAATAAAAACTATTATTTAAAAATTTCAAATGAAAATATGTCTTTTAGCAAAAAAATATATTATAAATATTAAGTAATTAAAGACAGTTACAAAATTATGGTTATTTTCTCTAATCTGAAAAATAAACAACGTCAAGATTAATAAATTAAAGGAGTAAAAAAATGGTTAGATTAGTTGGTGTTGACTTACCTAGAAATAAACGAATTCCCTACGCTCTTACGTATATTCATGGAATTGGGCTTACATCTGCAAAAAAAATTATTGAGATTGCCAATATTAATCCTGAAACAAGAACTAATGATTTAACTACAGAACAAACAATTGTTTTGCGACAAACAATAGATAATATTGATCTAAAACTGGAAGGTGATTTAAGACGATTTAATGGTTTAAACATTAAACGATTAAATGAAATAAATTGTCATAGAGGAAAACGTCACCGAAATAACTTACCTGTTCGTGGTCAACGAACTCGTACTAATGCACGTTCAAGACGTGGATCTAAAAAAACTGTTACTGGCAAGAAAAAATAATTTTATATTGGTATTTAAACTATTTATATGGCAAAAACAACAAAAAAATTAATCGCTAAAAAAGATAAGAATAACTTTATAAGTGGAACTGTTCATATTCAATCAACCTTTAATAATACGATTGTAACAATTACTAATTTACGTGGAGATACTGTTTCTTGGGCTTCAGCTGGAAGTTCAGGTTTTAAAGGAGCTCGTAAAAGTACACCTTTTGCAGCTCAAACAGCTGCAGAAAAAGCTGCTCTAGGAGCTTTAAGTACAGGTATGAAAAATGTTGAGATTTTATTAAAAGGTCAAGGTTCAGGACGTGAAACTGCTATTCGAGCAATAGAAGGGGCTGGGTTTGAGATTAATTCAATTCAAGATATCACTTCGGTTCCACATAATGGATGCCGGCCTCCAAAACGACGCCGCGTTTAAAAATTCTATTTTAAATAGGTTATAATATGAGTAATATTACGATAAAGTGTCTGAAATCTAAAGAAATTAAATCAGATGTTTATCATGGTCAATTTGTAATTAATTCTTTAAAAACGGGACAAGGATTAACTATTGGCAATCAATTAAGACGTGTTCTTTTAAATGATTTGGAAGGTATCGCTATCTCCACTATCAGAATTACTGGTATAACGCAAGAATTTTCAACGATTCCTGGAGTACGAGAAGACATCTTAGAAATCTTATTAAATCTAAAAGGAATTGTATTGAAAAGTGAACCTAAAATGCAAGAAATTCAATTTGGTCGGTTAAAAGTTCAGGGCCCGAGTGTTGTAACAGCTGATTTAATTCAACTCCCATCTAACTTGAAAATTATAAACCCAAATCACTACATTGCAACAATTTCTAAATCATATGTCCTTGAAATTGAATTCACATTTGAATACGGAACTGGATATAAATTGGCAAATCAGGCTTTTTTAACTGAAGCAAAAGATTCTTTAATGCTTGATGCAATTTTTATGCCAGTTCAAAAAGTAGACTTTAAAATCGAAAATATTTACGAAGCAAATCATAACATTAGTGAACGATTATTATTAGATATTTGGACAAATGGTAGTATTTCACCAAAGGAAGCATTTGAGTCAGCCTCTAAAATTATTATTGACTTATTTACATTATTAATTCAAAATAAGAATATTAATGAAAACAATCAAGATAATTCAAAACCTAAATCAATTAATCTTGAGCCATATACAAATATTGCAATTGAAGAGTTACAATTATCCGTTCGAGCATATAATTGCTTAAAAAAAGCTCAAATAAATACAATTGGTGATTTATTACAATATTCACCTGAACAATTGCAAGAACTTAAAAATTTTGGACGAAAGTCAGCTGATGAGGTTTTCTTTACTTTAAAAAATAAATTAGGTATTAGTTTAGAATTATAATTCATTTTAGTTACTATAACTTTTACTAGTTTTCATTACTTATTTAAAAAGAAGAGATTATGAATTCATTAAATCAAACATTTTTACCAACGAAAATTTATAAGAACCGTAATTGGTTTATTATTGACTGTAAAGACCAAAAATTAGGTCGACTGGCAACAATCATTGTTACTTTATTAAAAGGTAAGACAAAACCTTATTATTATCCATCATTTAATAACGGAGACTATGTAATCTTAATAAACGCTAGTTTAATTAGAATAAATCAAGAAGCTAAACACTACATTGTATCTAATCCAGGAAGACCTGGTAAATCTTTAAAAATAAAAAATGTATCTGATTGTCTTCCAAAATTTACAATTGAACAAACTGTAAAAGGAATGTTAGCAAGAACAGAAAAGAAAAGATTACTGAAAAGATTATATATTTACGATAATCAACAACATTTACATCAAGCTCAAAATCCGATACAACTTGATCTCTCAAATCTTTATAATAATCTAGAAACTATTGTTCCATTGGAAACAAATTAGTTTAGCTAATTATGAGGAGTGACAGTTTTTAATAATAAAAAATAAAATAATTTGTAAGATATGAAAACCAATAAATTTGAAAATGGGATTAGTTATTAACAAAAATAATATTGGAATCGGAAAACGTAAACAATCAACTGCAAGAGTGTTCCTTATTCCGGGGACAGGGTCTTTGACTATTAATAAGACTTCTGGTGCAAACTATTTACAATACAATAGTAACTATTTAAATATTGTTTGGGCGCCACTTAAACAATTAAATTTAGATAAACAATTCGATATTGTAGTATTAGTAAATGGTGGGGGCCTTACTGGTCAAGCCCAAGCTATTCAATTAGGGATTACGAGATTATTATGCAAAATGGATTCAGAAAATCGAGCAATTTTAAAACCCTTCAAGTTTTTAACACGTGATTCAAGAGTTAAAGAACGTAAAAAATATGGATTAAGAAAAGCTCGAAAAGCTCCACAGTATTCAAAACGTTAATTATTTAAATAATCAAATATGTCAAAATCAGATATACACCCTACTTGGTTTGAAAAAACACCTGTTTTATGTGATGGAAAACCTCTTTGTTATATTGGTTCTACCAAACAGAAACTACAAATAGACATTTGGTTAGCAAACCAAGCTTTTTATACAAATTCACAAGTTCTTGTTGATAGTGAAGGTCGCGTGGAAAAATTTATGAAAAAATATCACTTAGATACAAGTGATTAAAGAATTAATCATTTATTTAAAAATAAGTTTAAGAATTTATGCCAACAATCCAACAATTAGTTCGTTCAAGACGAATTCAAATTAAAAAGAAGACAAAATCACCGGCACTTGTAAAATGTCCTCAACGACGAGGAGTTTGTACACGTGTTTATACAACAACACCTAAAAAACCAAATTCGGCAATTCGAAAAGTTGCTCGTGTACGTCTAACGTCAGGATTTGAAGTTACAGCCTATATTCCAGGAGTGGGTCATAATTTACAGGAACATTCAGTTGTTTTGATTCGTGGAGGTCGAGTGAAGGATTTACCTGGTGTAAGATACCATATTGTTAGAGGTGCATTAGATACAGGTGGTGTGAAAGATCGAACACAAGGCCGTTCAAAATATGGTGTTAAAAAACCAAGAGCTGAAAAATAATTTTATTTTATAAAATAACCTCTTTATTACATTATGTCTCGTAGAAATATTTCAAAAAAACGTTTTCCAGAAACAGATTCAATATATAATAGTTATTTAGTTAGTTTATTAATTACAAGAATTTTAAAGTCTGGTAAAAAGACTATTGCAAAAAATGTTGTTTATCAGGCATTTGATATTATTAAGAAAAAAACAAATGAAGATCCATTAACCATATTTGAAAAAGCAATTCGAAATGCAAGCCCGGTTGTTGAAGTTAAAGCTCGACGAGTAGGTGGATCTACATATCAAGTACCCATTGAAGTTAGTGGATTTAGAGCAACAAATTTATCGTTACGTTGGATTATTCGTTACGCTAAACAACGTGTAGGAAGAAGTATGTCAATTAAGTTAGCAAATGAAATTATTGACACAGCCAATGATGTTGGTAATACTATTAAAAAAAAAGAAGAAACGCATAAAATGGCAGAAGCAAATAAAGCGTTTGCACATTTTAGATATTAGTATATTCATTTTTTTGACATTATTAGTCTCGCTAAAAGCTTATTAACAGAATATAATTTTTAAACAAATTTTAAAGGAATTTTATAATGGCACGTGAAAAATTTGAACGCACAAAACCGCATGTTAATATTGGTACAATTGGCCATGTAGATCACGGAAAAACGACCTTAACTGCTGCCATTACTGCTACATTAGCCTTAAATGGTAATGCTGAAGCTAAGGGTTATGCAGACATTGATGGGGCTCCCGAAGAACGAGCACGTGGTATTACTATTAATACAGCGCACGTCGAATATGAAACGGAAACTCGTCATTATGCCCATGTAGATTGTCCAGGTCACGCCGATTATGTGAAAAACATGATTACTGGAGCAGCTCAAATGGATGGTGCGATTTTAGTAGTTTCAGCAGCCGATGGTCCAATGCCACAAACACGTGAGCATATTTTATTATCAAAACAGGTAGGTGTGCCAGATATTGTTGTCTTTTTAAATAAAGAAGATCAAGTTGATGATGAAGAGTTACTAGAATTAGTAGAATTAGAAGTGCGTGAATTACTGTCAGCTTATGATTTTCCAGGTGATGATATTCCAATTTGTGCTGGCTCAGCTTTACAAGCAATTGAAGCAATTACCTCAAATCCCGACACGAAGAGAGGTGATAACCCTTGGGTTGATAAGATTTTTGCTCTAATGGATGCGGTTGATGAATATATTCCGACACCTGAGCGTGATACGGAAAAGACATTTTTAATGGCAATTGAAGATGTTTTTTCAATTACTGGCCGTGGTACTGTTGCAACAGGTCGTATTGAACGTGGAATTGTAAAAGTAGGTGATAATGTTGAAATTGTTGGTATTGGAGAAACTCAATCAACAACAATTACTGGAATTGAAATGTTCCAAAAAACATTAGAAGAAGGTTTTGCAGGTGATAATGTTGGTATTTTGTTACGTGGTGTAACACGTGAAAATATTGAACGTGGAATGGTATTAGCACAACCTGGAACAATTACTCCACATACAAATTTTGAATCAGAAGTTTATGTTTTAACAAAAGAAGAAGGTGGTCGTCATACGCCATTCTTTACAGGTTATCGCCCACAATTTTATGTAAGAACAACTGATGTTACTGGAGCAATTACACAATTTACTGCTGATGATGGAACAACAGTTGAGATGGTTATGCCAGGTGATCGTATTAAAATGACAGCTGAATTGATTCATCCAGTAGCTATTGAAGCAGGTATGCGTTTTGCAATTCGTGAAGGTGGTCGTACTATTGGTGCCGGAGTAGTTTCTAAAATTGTTAAATAATTAAAAAGTTTTATGAATGTAAAAATTCGTGTCAGATTAGAATCTTTTGATCATGAACTTTTAGTTAGTTCATGTCAAAAAATAATGAACAGTTTACAAGATATTTCGTTGAATTCAATTGGATTAATTCCATTACCCACTAAGAAACGAATTTATTGCGTATTAAGATCTCCTCATGTTTACAAAGATGCTCGAGAACACTTTGAAATTAGAATTCATAAACGAATTGTAGATATTTCGTATGATCCTAATATTCCTATTTTTGATTTATTATCAGAAATTAATTTGCCTTCAGGAATATTTTATCGAATTTGTTTATCCTAAAGAAGTGATTTACTTTAAAAATGGTGTAAATTTATGATTTATTTATAATTCTTCAAATTAGAATCAATCAGAAATATTTCCTTTACATTAATTTTGAATTAATTAATGAAAAAAAGCTTTAACTATTTTCAAAATAATTTAGAGTATATCCTACACGATCTTTTCCAACATTGTTACTGTACCAGTTTCTGTCGGTTGCAAAGTATTCGTGTTTTGCTGTAAAAAAGTAAAAAAAATGCCATAGAGATTGGATTGTTAGTCGATT
>Ga0181380_1000074_pt1 | contig 39769 bp, 53 predicted proteins | sample 3SPOviralmetaG_FD_130116 | JGI IMG/M metagenome (GOLD analysis project Ga0181380, IMG submission 130116) | Marine viral communities from the oligotrophic San Pedro Time Series (SPOT) site, San Pedro Channel, CA, USA - 3 SPOT_SRF_2009-08-19 | ecosystem: Environmental > Aquatic > Marine > Strait... | reverse complement strand
ATATTCTTGTTTAATTATTATGTTGACAAAGCTAAACAAAAGTTTTCGTTTAAACAAACCAAGGAACACCCAGGAACGAGAAACAAGTAAACAATATTTTCTTATAAACCCCTAAGCCTATATTTATTTTCTAAATTATTGTATGTATGTAAAAAATAAATATTACTAAACTATTACCAGTTAAATATATTGTTTACTTGTTTACTTTTATGTATCTAATTGATTTACAGAGTAGTTACGATAAACAATAGACGTAAACAATGCGTCTACGATATGCGGAAATTCGTTAAATCTTTAAAGGCTAACCCCATTTGCCCGTTTAACCTTCCGACAAAATCAAAAATCTCGCTACGTACGTTTTCGGGCAATCGCATAGAATTTAGATAATCGTGTGTCCTTTCGAATAATCTTGTTTCTTCTACTTCTTGCCCTAAATAGTTAGAAAAAGTTTTTGTTATTAGTCTTTTCAGGTCTTTGATAGCGTTAATATTTGCTATGTACAAATCGAAACTTTCGTTTGAAGACTTAGTTTTTTCGGCCTCTTCTTTACGCTCCGCTACGCCCTTTAACGTGATAGTAAATTGCTCTTCCAGGTATTGCGTAACCTGTGTAGCCCCTGGTTGTTCACGCACACTAAACGCGTCTATGATACCCGCTATATCGGGCTTATGGGACTCAACCCCCGGCAGTTCTTTACCATCACTACACCGATAAACTACATAACGTCCGTCGCTACACTGTCGATAGAGAGTTTTTAAACCGGCTTTACTGTAGTTAATGACTGTTCGTTTAGCTTCATCTTCGTTAGCGCAAAACGCAGATTCGTGAAAACCTAGCGTTTCTGTAAATAGCGTTTCCCGTAGTTCTAAAGCTCCAAGTTCCCCAAAGGCTACAGATAGCCGGTAATCGAGTTCGGACAGATAAGATAACATAGCCGTATAATTGCCGTCTGCCGTAGCTGCTTCGAACTTGTGCGCAGCTTCAATTATACCGGTGTTGAGCCTTGAAAGGTCCCGCTGATCAGTTCCCCCGATCTGCGTAGGCCATTTACCGAAAAGCTTAAACCTTAAGCTAATCAATCGATCTAAATATTTTTGTTTAATCATCATTCAACATATTTATACATTAGAACTATTCCTATCATACCCACTTGAGAACCCACATCCGCGCTAAAATGGCCCCGCTCGTACGTAGCTAAATAAGTTTTGCCCTCGGTGTTTCTAACAATTAATAGGCGTTTAGGGTCATTATTTGGCAACCCTTGGAACACAGGCACCCACCCAAAACCGGATTTCTGCAAACGGGTAGTTATGTGATTGCGCACTAACTCCCATCGGTCTTCGCTCAGTGTCACATATTCAGGGTTTTTAAATATTGCCATAATGTCAGGTAACAGAGTATCAGGAAACAGACAATTTGTCGGGGGTTTAGGCCCTACGACTTTAACTAATGTTAGATCGGCCATAAACTTACGGTCGTGTCTGCGTCGCTCTGATACTTTGTCTGGGGCTCCGTCCTGGTAGAACCAAGACAAATAACCTATCCCGAAATCTACGCCTATACGGTCTTCGTTGACCTGTGAAACCCTACCGATAGGGCTTTTAGCTCTACCAACCGTATAGGCGCATAAGACTTTAGGCATTTCGCCCAGGCTGCAAGTCTGAAGAACTTCTTTTAAAGTCGTCAAAACGCCCAATTATAAAAAGTATCAATTCCCACGGTAGTACCTTCACCTTGTTCGTTTTCTATCCAAATTTGGGCTTCTGTACATCCTGGTAAATCAGCGTGTTCGCTAATCGTATACCCGTCTATCTGTATTTCACTTTTATACATTTTTAACGGATCGTCAACAAGTGGCATTATTTGGAAATCATCGGTTACCTTCATCCAAGGCATAACCGTAATACTTAAGTCTCGTAGATATTTTCTGTTAGCAACTACGTTACCGTCGGTTTCATCTACATAAAACCAAAGGTTATAACCTAACCCAAAGTCTACCGCTACTCTGTTACTGGATATTTGCGTAATTTGACCTTTACGGGTTCCAGCTCCGTAGGGCTCGTAATTACAAAGCACCGTCGGCATTTCGCCTGTAGCGCAAGCCGCTAAAATCTGTTTTATTGTTAGTGACATGTCTAATTTTGTTTAGGACGTACGGGCGAATATTTCAGTTCCTTGTACGGATGCCAAACTGTAGGCAACACGGGTACCCAAATACCTTGGTTACACAACCAGATAGATTTATCAGCGTTGACCCGTTCCAGTTCTTCCGGTGATAGCTCGAATTTGGCTATTTTATACGTCGTGTCTGTCTGAAAATCAAGGGCCGTACCTATAAACAGGTCTTGGCAATTAGGAATACCGTTACAAAGTAGCTCGGTTTCCGCTTCTTCGAATTTTACTGGTTTCATGGTAGGTACTGAGATTTATAAAAGAAATCGGTATCATAGTCGGCTTTCTCTACGACCGAATGCAAAGGACAAACTACTTTATCTTGAAAAGCTTTCGAGTTCATACCTATTAGCGAATCGGATTTCGCGTAAATAGATACACCTAAATCACGAGCGTTTTTAAGAGCCCGTTCTATACGTTCACACGCTTTTACCTGTTTATCGTTTAGCGCGTATTTTGATTGTAAATCAGACATTTATTCGACGTTTAGGTTATTTTCAATGTACTGCATTAGGCCCAGGGTAGAAGAATCTAAGTCTAAAGGATCAGATTTATAAACCTTTTTGTTTTCACCCCAGAACCATTTTAACCAATTATCAGGTATATCAATAATTCGTGAACCCTTGTACATACCGAATTGAATAATAGTTGTGTCTTCGTAAATTACTGGCATTTTCAATTTATGTTTAAGAATGTTTAACCACACTGTTAGTTTAATGATAGCCCACTGAAGCAGGGCCACGAGAATAAGTAAAGCCCCGGTTTTCATGAGTTCCTAACCCGGTCGATTTCGGCAGCGATCAGAGCCCCGGCGGTTATAAGCCTCTGTTCTAACTCTTTTGATAACATTTTTTCGAATCTTACTACATCCCAACTTGCCGGGCAATCAAGCGGGCTATCTGTGCCATGTATACAAGCTACGGCACCGGTCAATAATTCGCCGCAATCATTGAAATTTACGTCTTCTTCTATACTGTAGCCTTTTAGGAATTGTTTGTTACGTTCAGCTACGATTAATTGAGCCCCCGCAGCTATAGGTTTATTAGGTGTCGAAATATCGATAGATATAGTACCCACAGTTTTACCACGAAGGTAACCTCGTACCCAGCAATCTACCATATTTTCGGCAGCTACTACGCCGTGATCGCGCCGCAACTCTGTGTAGCGTAATTCCTGTTTAGCCAGTTCTATTAATTCGTCTCTTTTGTTTTTATCAATTTCGGAAATACCCATAATAATAATAAGGTTGTAAATAATATCTGTAACTGTTTCTGCGGTCTTTTCGATAGGTGCGTTTAGCTAATTCCCTGAAGCTAATCTCAATAGCCCCGGCCTTTACGGCTAAACGCTTTTTGCTTTTGCAAATATCCAGGTGTTCCCGCGCCGTACCTGCATCTTGTAACCACTTAGCATTTACGCCTATGGTTTTGGCCATCGCTAATAACTCCGACGTACTATCGGCGATCATGTCGCACATGAGCATACGACGGTAAGGTATTTCGAAGTTATCAACGTAAACAGCCATATTCAAGAATCTTTATCAGTTCCATAATTAAACGTATCTCGCATAGATTCAACCTGTGCTAAAAGTTCTTGCATTGCCATAGATTGCATATCAGGGTGAACATATTTAGTTCTATCAAGATTATCCCAATCTGTTGCGGCCTCAGCTATGTTTAAAGCGTTACTGATTAAATCTAATTGAGCTTTAGTAAAAACCATATTTAACGCCCTCCGAGGATTTTAGCGCACCGGACTTCTACCCGGTAGTGATCGCCTTCTAAAGTGTATTCGTTGGAGTTTGTACGCTCAAAGTAATCCGCCTGTTCTGCGTCCATATCGCAGTATAGGTTAGATTTATATTGAACGTCCTGGGGTTCGTTGTTCCGGTACACTTCGGTAGCGCATTGGTAACAGGGTTCGAAATCGTCCTCGCATCCTAGAAGAGAAAACGATAAAATGGCAATTAGTAATAGTCGCATATTTGTTTAACTTAAAGTTCTATTATTTCCGGCTCTTCTTCCGACATAGCGGTAGACAAGTACCGCCCGGATTCAGCTAATTGTATAATGGCTTCAGGTTCTTCAAACTGTTTAACCGTCATAGCTAATTTGCAAATAGCTTTATAAAAGTCAACGAAGAAACGCGCCCGTTCTTCCGTGTAGTCTATTTCTCTTAAAGAGCCCCCTTTAGGTTGCCGTATACTTCTGATATTATTTAACCAATGTAAATAATAGCAATTCTGTTTATAATCCGACTCCTTTATAGAATCGTAGGTAGTTTTTTCGTTACCTTTTGGGTAAGTCCAAGTTTTTTTATCAGATATTTCTACATAAAATTGAACTCCGGCGGGTTCCGGCCAAGCTGCGTTACTCCGTGTAACCCCGTCTTGCCAACCTGTTTTCAAATCGGGTTGACCATCATAACCCCATCCTAAATTAGGGATAATAGAACCGTTTAAACTAAAACCAAAACTACAAGCCGAATCTATTCTATATCTAATTACAGTTTTTTGCTCTTTTAATTTTCTGTGGTAACACTGTTCTAAAGTTGTTTTAATTTCCGTCTTTAGGTCCCATAGCGTGGAAGCTTTGAAATACCCTTTTCTGCCGTTTGACCTACCGTTTGTCTTTAGATTTACACCGTAAGACTCTATTATTTTTACGTCTTCTTGTTTTAAGGTTGTCGTAAATTCACCTTCTACATTCACGTTAACGTCGTAGGATACTAACAGATAATCGTTATCTTCTCCTACTTTTACTTTCTGTGTGGTTACTTTAGGCATAATATTTTCAGTCTAAAAAGTGTGTTTGCATTAGTTTTAAAAACTGCATAAAATGGAGACACAAAGCCGGGTGAAAACCGTTACGCTTTGTCGGATCAGATAAACCGCCTATTACGGCTATAACCGTTTTTGGCATTGTTCTATTTATAGTTTCTTCTTTGCAGTGTTCGTTTAAGTACTGATTAAACGCTACCCAGATATAACTAAATTCTTCTTCAGTCACTTGTTGACGCGATCCCGGCGCACAAGTTTCTACAAATTGGGGGAACCAAACGGGCGCGTTCATTTCTTTTCAAAATCTTCTAAGGTCATTTGACCAGAATTTAACATAAGTAGCGCGTTTTTCCCGTACTCTATGGCCTGGGACTCTATGCTTTTTAGTACGCTCTGCATAGTGGTTTCCAACTCGTTAAGACAGTCGAAAATTTCTTTCGGCATAACCCCTTTACCCTGCCAGTCCCATTTGTACGGTTTTCCGGGGCTTTTTTCAGCTATGAAAACTACGGGTAAATCTCGATCACGAGCTAATCCACTATCGTAACTATACGACGCGCTGTTAATTAGGTATTGCATGTAACCGTAACCAACTTTGTAACCATACGGAATAGAACATAATCGGCTAAGATTCTTAAGGCATTCGGAAAGCTGTTTTAACTGATCGTTACCCAGTGATGTTTTAGGTAAATAGAAAGAGGGACCGCCCCACCCGTAGGGTACTTGGCATTCAATAAAAGTTTCTTCCGCTGCGAGTTTTTCGTATAATTCCTTGTGCTTTTTAGCTGTGTGCAACAACCCCAAACAGTTAGGACAAACAGAGTCTTTTTTACGTTCGTTACGTTCCCCGCAACCTGGGCAGGGTTTAGATGTGAAACCGGGGCGGGGCATTATATTTCTGATAAATCGTTAAGCAAATTGTTAGAATCTTCGAAAGCTTCTATAAATTCTAACTCTGATACCTTTATACCTTTTTCAAGGTCGCAAATATTAAGCATTAGTTCCCCGTTTATGTTCTTTGTCAAGAAGTTATAAACTTCTTCTAACGTCTCCGATTCAAACACAGGGACGCCCACAGAATCAAGCACGGTAAATCGAAAATTTGGTAATTTAAGTTTACGTTTTAGTTCGTTTTGCCAATCTCTAACAAGCGTAAGAGGGTCGTTTTCGAATATAATTCGAGCTTCTATTTCTCTGAGGAACCGTAAATCTTTGGCTAATTCTTGATCGGCAGTTACTTTTTTAACTTTGTGGTTTAGTTTACCTGAACCGGATTCAGGCCATTCGCAACGGACTTCTACGCTTTTACCTGAAATTATGTCGTCCAAATTTGTCACAATAGTGTTAACCCAAATAGGGCTTTGGAACGGCTCACAGTGTACCACTTTACCGTTTTCTGTGTCAACTTCCCAGATTAAAAAATCTTGGCCTTTATCTTCGAAATGCAGTTTAACAAAATCCATCTGTAAATATTTTCGTTTAAAACTAAACAGACATTTTCGTTAAAACAAATAAGTAATAACAAAAATGTCTGTTTTAACGAAAAAGTTTTATTTCTTCTGATCTTCTACGAAATTTTCCGCAGCCTGTTCTAGTACGTCGGTTTCGTTCAGAATATTATAATCGGTAGAATTTACCTCTTTCGTGGCGTTTTTGCCGGTATCGTGTCGTTTGATTCTGAAGAAAATACGCCCCCCGTTTCGCGAATCAACGTTAATACCTTTAATTTCCCCAGTAATGAAGTCTTTCGACCCCCTTGGTTTGAACTGGATAGTTCGACCTTTGAAGGCTTTTAAAGCTTCTTCGTCTTCGGTGGGAATATCCAGGGAGGTAAGACCGTCCGCAGGTTCAGTGGATTTTAGCGCATTCGCGTAACTACCTACGGTTGGGGTCATAGCTACAATTTTTTGCGCTTCCTGTGTAAAACCATTTTTGGCGGGTTCCAGGTATTCAGCGGCCAACGCAAAAGCCTGTGAAAAAGCCACCAACGCGTTTTGCATAGAATCAATTGCTTTCGCAATTACTTCGCCTGGGTTTTGTTTCGGTTCTTCTACCGTTTCAGGCTCCGGTTCTTCTACCGTTTCGGGTGTGCCTAAAAGGTCCTCTTCCTCTTCTACCGTTTCGGGTGTGCCTAAAAGGTCCTCTTCCTCTTCTACCGTTTCGGGTTCTGTGTTAACTTTCAACACGGGGGCAGCGGTTCCGCTCTTTAAATCTTCGATAACCTTAGCAATCAATTTACGCGCGTTGCCGACGCTTGTATTTTTCAGAGCCTCCAGGGTAGGTAACGATTTGATCACCAAACTTTCGTACGTCAATTCTGAAGTAATTTCTACTTCAGAATTGACGTGATCTTTTGCGGCGGGTAAAACGCGAGAAATAAAAGCTTCTTTGTCTTTGCCTTCTTCAGACTTGAACGCTACCGGTTTTTCTGTGTATAGAATTAGTTGGTAACCCTCAAAGTGGATTAATTCAGCTTTAACCATAGTTTAAATGTAATTTTTTAGTTTAACGCAATATTATACATACTCGAAAATTATTTTCTACATTTTGTCAAAAAATTTTCAAAAGTTATTATCATTGCCACCAAAATAGGCGGTAAAGCAGTTATGGCGAAGATCGATTTACACAGAATTATAAAAGATAGCTTACTGAGTGAAAGCGAGTTAGCTAAAATTCTTTTCCCCTCAAACACCCACCCGGAAAAATCACTACAACGTATACTAAAAGGAGAATCGGAACTAAAGGAAACCCAAATCGTGGCCCTTTCTAACCGTTTAGGGGAAGACTTTAACACCCTTTTTTCAAATTCTTGGACCTCTAAAAATGCTAGTGAACACTGGCTTTTTACTAATGAGTCACTTAACGCTCAGGTGTTTTTCGACACGGCTAATTTTTCCTACACTATTTTTCGAGGAAACGAGATAGTAGTAAATACAACTATGGCCGTTAAATCGATAACCTTAAAAGATTTTATAAAAACCGTTGAATCTCAATTAAATTAAATATAGCATAATGAGAATTATTTTAGATTTCGATCAAAGCGAAGCAGAAGACAAAGAAAAACTTCGCGAGGTGTTGCAACTTCTATTAGATGATGAAGCCGAAGCACCTAAAAAAACTTCCAGGTCAAAAACCACGAAGGCAGCAACAACCAAGAAAACTACTAAACCGAAGGAAGCGGAAGTTAGTTTAGAATCGGTTGAAAAATTAATGCGATCCAAAGTTAAGGCACATAAAGCCGAAATTAAGGAAAAACTGCAAGAATTGGACGCGGCAAACCTTGCGGCCATGGCCGAAGAAGATTACGCGGATTTCTACGAGTTCTTAACCGAGCTATAATGTCCGGCCACGGCAATAGAGCCCACGCGATTTTAGCCGCCTCGTCCTCGCACAGGTGGCTAAATTGCACACCTTCCGCGCGCGCGGAAGTTAACGAAACTGGCAGTAGCAGTTACGCAGACGAGGGCACACACGCGCACGAATGGCTAGAAAATGAATTACGGTACATTGTTCTTGAAACGATCAACGAAACGCGTTATAGAGATATTCAAGACAATCTATCCGATAATCAATACCATAGCCAGGAAGTTATAGAAGGGGCAGAATCTTTTATTGATTTTCTGCAAACAAAAATCGACCCTTTTAACCTTATGGGTGGCCCTACTGTAACGATGCATTCAGAGGAAAAACTAGATTTTAGCTCTTGGGTTCCTGAAGGTTTCGGAACAGGTGATTTTTTAGCACTAGAACCGACTGTTTTACACGTTTTTGATTACAAATTCGGTAAGGGTGTGAAGGTTTCAGCGCATGAAAATTCACAACTTATGTTATACGGCTTAGGTGGTTTAACATTCCACAAAAAAGCCGCAAAGGACGTAAAAGAAGTTCATTTACACATAGTCCAGCCCCGTTTAAATCATTTTGATACTTTCGTTATTACCAAAGTTGATTTATTGAATTGGGCTAATAAAACCTGCAAACCGAAAGCCAAATTAGCTTTTGAGGGTCAAGGTAAATTTGTACCCGGCGACCATTGCAGATTTTGCAAAATTAAACATAACTGCGAGGCTTTAGCTTCTGCGTCCATACGTTTAGCAGGGGTAGAAATGAATAGTTTAGACGATGAATCTATAATAGAGTTTTACGAAAAAGTCGATATGGTTTTATCGTGGGCTAATGCGTTGAAAACATACGTTAACGATCAAGCGGTAGCCGGTAAAGTTTGGCCTGGTTATAAGTTAGTCGCAGGTAAAGCAAACCGGAAAGTAACAGATATTACGAAAGCTATTAAAGCCTTAAGCGCGGCAGGTTATCAACCTAGGCAATTTATAAGTACGAAACTTGAAGGAATTACGGCACTCGAAAAACTTCTCGGTAAGAAAGGTTTCACAGAGTTATTAGGTAAATATGTCGATAAACCAATAGGCGCGCCGACATTGGTACCGGAAAGCGATAACCGACCTGTGTACAGTTACACCACGGCGGAACAGGATTTTAAAGAATAAATATTAGTAAAAATGTCAGATAGAAAAACATTTGTTAAAACAGGATTGGTACGCTTTAGCTATGCGCACGTACTAGAACCGAAGGAAGACGAGAACGGTAATTTAAAATACCAAACATCGATCATCATACCAAAGAGTGATACAAAAACACTGCGGGCTATCGAAAGAGCCGTAGACGCTGCAATAGCGGAAGGTAGTTCTAAACTCACGAAACCGGGCGGTAAAAAACCAATACCGAAAAAGAATCTAAAACTACCTCTGCGCGATGGAGACGAAGAGCGGGAAGGTGACGAGGCATACGAAAACGCAATGTTTTTCAACGCTTCTAGTAAAAATGCCCCGGCGGTTGTCGATGATCATGTATTACCGATCGGTGAGGATGAATTTTACAGCGGTTGTTATGGGCGTGTCACTGTTAATTTTTACGCGTTCGACGGTGAAGGCAAACAGTACGGTATTGCCGCAGGTTTGGGTAACATTCAAAAATTGCAAGACGGTGAGCCCTTAGCCGGTGGTACTACTGCGCAGCAAGATTTTGGCGACGATGACGTTTCAGATTTTACAGATGAACTGGGAGAGGAAGAAGACGATTTATTCGGCGGCGAGGAAGAGGAAGAAGACGATTTATTCGGTTAGTGGCTCGTCTTCACATTGATATTGAAACGTACAGTAGCGAAAATTTGGCTACTTCAGGTGTCTATAAGTATGCGCGAAGCGGCGATTTTGAAATATTGCTATTCGCGTATGCTTTCGACTCTGAACCGGTCACCGTTATTGACCTTGCACAGGGCGAAATGATTCCGCCGGAAGTTGAACGCGCGTTAACGAACCCTTTCATTAAGAAACACGCCCATAACGCTACATTTGAAAGAGTTTGTTTAGCTGAATACGGTTACGAAATTCCCGCTTCGCAGTGGTCTTGTACTATGGTAAAATCTGCGTATTGCGGATTACCTTTAAAACTAGAAATTCTTTCTAAGGTTTTGAATCTGGGTTTACTCGGTAAACTGGAAGGTAACCGACTGATAAAATTTTTCTGCACCCCATGCAAACCAACAAAGATAAATGGAGGAAGAACAAGAAACTTACCGATCCACGATTTAGAGAAATGGGAGACCTTTAAAACCTATAACGCTAATGATGTGGAGGCGGAGCGGCAAGTAGTTTTAAAATTGAAGCCTTACAAATTACCCAGGCGAGAAAGACAACTATACAACCTTGATCAACGCATTAACGACGAAGGCGTACAATTTGATAGGGTACTAGCCGAAAAATGTATAGAAGCGGACGAGATTTTTAGTTTAAAAAATGTCGAACGTTTAAAAGAGCTTACAGGACTAGATAACCCCAATAGCCCGGCACAGTTGAAGGAGTGGTTAAAATGTGAAACGGGGCAAGATTTCAAAAGCTTAAAAAGTGAATTAATACCCCGTATTATCTCTTCTACTGATTCGGTGCTAGTTGGGGAAGTCCTGAACCTTAGATTAGCGAACGCGAAAACTTCTACATCAAAATATCTAGCAATGATAAATTGCGCAAGTCCTGAAGATCGAATACGGGGTTTGTTGCAATTTTACGGGGCCAATCGTACGGGCCGTTGGGCTGGTCGTTTGGTTCAGATTCACAACCTACCGCGTAATAGTGTCGGAAATTTGGACGACGTACGGCAGACTATGCGCGATGAAAGTTTAGAGGATTTCGAACTTATATACGGATCGTCAAAAAAACTAATTTCGGAACTGGTACGTACGGCTTTTGTAGCTCGTCCAGGTCGTACACTCGCGGTAGCAGATTTTAACGCAATAGAAGCCCGCGTAACAGCGTGGTTTGCTGGTGAAGAATGGAAGCTTAACGTTTTTCGAACAGGTGGTAAGATATACGAAACGGCCGCTTCTCTTATGTTCGGCGTACCCGTGGAGCAGATAGATAAAGGTTCAGAACTGCGGCAAAAAGGGAAAATAGCTGAACTAGCGTTAGGTTATGGCGGCGGCAAAGGCGCGTTAGCTCAGATGGATAAAAAGGGAGTTCTACAAGAAGCAGAACGGCAATCTATTGTTAATAAATGGCGCAACTCTAACCCCAATATCGTAAAACTTTGGCGCAAATTAGAGAAAGCGGCTTTAGCTACTCTAACTACACGCGAAAAACATACCGCAGGATCGGTTTACTTCTCTGTCGATAAGTTCGCTTTAAAAATGCATTTACCTTCGGGTCGAGAACTATATTACTGTAAACCGTCTATCGGTACTAACAGATTTAACAAACCCTGTATAAAATATTGGGGCCTAAACCAACAAACGAAACAATGGGTACAACTGGAAACGTACGGGGGTAAATTGGCGGAGAATTTATCGCAAGCATTCTCACGCGATCTTTTGGCGGAATCTATGTTAAATGTTTCGAAAGAAGGTTATACCATATCAATGCACGTGCACGATGAAAATGTTTGCGAAGTTCCAATAGAAACGGCTGAATCGGATTTAAATAACATTTGCGAAATAATGGCAAAACCCATAAAATGGGCGGAGGGTTTGCCACTTAAAGCCGCCGGTTTTGTTTCTGAATACTATCAAAAAGATTGAATGGTACGTAAAGAGTTCGACGGGGAAATAGACATAGCTATAGGTTGGCGGGCAAGTGCGAAAATCTGGAAGAATAGAGTTTACACATGGGCCCGATTAGTTAAAAAATTGAGCGAACCCCAGATAACCGGGGAAACTCTAAGGCAGTACACAGAAGCCAGTAAAGAGGATCGGAGCAAATTAAAAGACGTTGGCGGTTACGTAGGTGGCCGGTTATTGAACGGTCGCAGAAAACCCGCTAATGTTGTACACCGTCAGCTATTGACGCTAGACGTTGATTTCTTAGATGAAGATCAAGGCCGCGACCTATGGGAATATTTCACATTAGTGTTTAACTGTTCTGCCGTTCTACATTCAACGCATAGCCACACAAGTAAAAAACCTCGTTACCGTTTAATTATACCGCTTTCTCGTGAGTGCGCGAGCGATGAATACGCCGCATTATCTCGCAAAGTTGCAGCCTTGGTTAATATCGATTATTTCGATAGTACTACTTTTCAACCCGAAAGGCTAATGTTTTGGCCTTCCATTTCTTCAGATGCAGATTATGTTTTTGAGCTACAAAACGGTGATTGGTTAGACGTTGATTATATTTTAGGCTTATATCCTGACTGGACAGATAGTAGTTTTTGGCCCGTGTCGTCCCTGGTAGCCACGGAAATAAGAAAAAACATAAATGAGAGACAAGAAGACCCGGAAACCAAAAAAGGCGTAATAGGCGCATTCTGTAGGACATACGGGATAGACGAAGTGATAGAAGAGTTTCTTAGCGATCTATATACCACGGGCGAAGACGGGCGATATACTTACACGAAAGGTAGCACCTCGAACGGTTTGGTTCTCTACGACAATAAGTTTGCCTTTTCGCACCACGGTACCGACCCATGCAGCGGTAAATTGTGTAATTCCTGGGACTTAGTGCGGTTGCATAAATTCAAACACTTGGACGGTGAAGGTAAAGACGACAAAAGCGCGAAAGCTATGTCTGAATTTGCCAGGGATAGCAAAGCAGTTCGTAAAACTTTGGCAGAAGAGAGTTTAAAATCCGCCTCCTACGATTTTCAGGACTCGGAAGAATTGGATTTTGAAAGCCTTAGTTTTAACGAAGAATTTGAATCGAATTTTTATGAAGAAGAAGACGAAGAGGACCTTTTCGGAGATTTAACCGATTGGCTATCGGATTTAGATATAGACGCAAGGGGTAAATATCTACCTACCGCAGGTAATTTAAACCTAATTTTTAAACACGATCCTAAATTAAAAAACAAATTTAAACTAAACGTTTTTAGTGGTAAACCTTACATTTTCCCCGGTGTACCTTGGAGGCGCATAATTAAACCAGAGCCTTTAAAAAATGTTGATTTTGCAGGTTTGCGTAACTACGTTGAAGCTTTTTACACTATAGCCAGTTCGCAAAAAATTGAAGACGCTTTAACGATCACACTAGAACATAACTCTTTCCATCCGGTTACAAAGTTCCTAAACCGGTTAACTTGGGATGGTGTACCAAGAATAGACAATTTACTAATTGATTATTTCGGCGTTAAGGATTCACCTTATACACGCGAAGCCATACGCAAAACCCTTGTAGGGGCAGTAGCCAGGGTTTTCAATCCTGGTATAAAATTCGATTTGGTTCTAACGCTCGTTGGCGAAAAACAAGGAACAGGGAAAAGTACGTTTATATCTAAGCTTGGCGGCGAGTGGTTTTCAGACACGTTTACCACTGTACAGGGTAAAGAAGCATTCGAGCAAATACAAGGTGCATGGTTAATAGAAATCGCTGAATTGTCGGGATTCAGGAAAGCAGAAATAGAAACAGTTAAGCACTTTATCAGTAAACGGGAAGATCAATTTAGACCCGCATACGGTAGAACGGTAGAAAATTTTAAACGTCAATGCGTTTTCATTGCTACTACTAATCGGGTAGATTTTTTACGCGACCCGACGGGTAATCGTCGTTTTATGCCTGTTCTCGTTAGACCCGAAAAAGCTAAATACAGTACTTTAACAAAACGTATCGACTCTTCTATAAATCAGATATGGGCCGAAGCGGTTGCGCTATATAAAGGTGGTGAAAAACTATTTTTAAGCGCGGAATCAGAAGAATTAGCTAGAACAGAGCAATTAGCACACAGCGAGACAGACGATAGAAGCGGCCTAATCACCCGTTACCTAGATCGGCGTTTACCGGATCAGTGGGAAGATATGGGCTTAGGTGAACGTAAGCTATACCTAGAAGAATCGAAAAATAATAAGGGGTATTTCCGCGAATTTGTTTGCGTAGCCGAAATTTGGTGCGAATGTTTGGGGCATGAACGAAAGGAAATGAACCGGTATAAAACTAAAGATATTAACGACATTATGCGAAAATTACCAGATTGGGAATATTCTAATTCTACGCGAAATTTTAAACTATACGGTAAGCAGAAATATTACACAAGGCTTTTAATCTGGTAAAGGTGCGAGAAAGTAGCATAGAATCGATTTTAACAGAAAGAGTAAAACGCGAAGGCGGGTGGGCTATAAAATTAGCGGGCTCAATTAGCGGCCTTCCTGATCGAATGATATTATACCCAGGTGGTCGAATCACATTCGTAGAACTTAAGGCACCGGGTAAAAAGCCTAGACCTCTACAAATAAGCATGCATAACAAATTACAACGACTAGGCTTTAACGTACACGTCATTGATAACGCCAAAGATGCTAGGGAAAAAGAACTTACATAAATACCAAAAATTCGTAGTTAGGTTTATACTAAAAACTAAATTTTGCAGTTTGTTTTTAGATATGGGTTTAGGTAAAACTATTTCTGTTTTAACGGCTTTAGATTTTTTGATGTATGGCGTTAATTACCTTGAAATAGATACCTGTTTAATCGTGGCACCTAAAAAAGTCGTCGAAGGCGTTTGGGATGATGAAATAAAAAAATGGCAACACGTGCAACACCTGAAGGCTGTTAAAATCATAGGTACCGAAAAACAAAGAATACAAGCTTTAAACGAACCCGCTGATATTCATTTAATAAGCTGTGATAACATAGCATGGCTTTGCCAGTATTGCGGCGGTACAAAGTTGCCTTTCGATGCATTAGTAATAGATGAAAGTAGCAAGTTCAAAAATCATCGATCTAATCGTTTCAAAAGTCTGAAGAAGATACGAAACTTAAAACGCATAATACTAATGTCAGGAACCCCCGCCCCTAATGGGTTAGTCGATCTTTGGGCACCTCAGTACCTGTTAGATAGGGGCGAACGTCTGGGCCATACTATAGGGGCTTTCAGAGAGAAATATTTTAATCCTGGGGCCCGGAAAGGTCATATAGTTTATAACTACGTCCCTAAAGGGGAAACAACCCAAAACCTAATATACGAGGCCATTAAAGAAACTACGGTTTCTATGAAAGCCGTTGATCACTTGAAAATGCCGGAACACAGGGTTATAGAACGTGTAATTAAATTCGATTCCAGGTTACAAACCGAATACGACATTTTCGCGGCTACCCAAGTGGCGCAACTGGAAGACGCAGAAATAACAGCCGTTAACGCGGCGGTTCTTGTTAATAAACTTCTTCAGTTTGCTAATGGATCGGTATATGATGAAGAGAAACAAAGCCACGTATTGCACGATTATAAGCTAGACGAACTAAGCGAAATAGTAGAAGAAAATAACGGTAGACCCGTTTTAGTTGCTTGGACCTACAGGCAAGACGCGCAACGAATACACAACTTTTTCAAAACTAAGAATAAACCCGATTCTCGAAAAAAGTATGTAATCAGAGAGTATAAAAACGCGAAAGATAAAGACGACTGGAACGCCGGTAAAATTGATATACTAACCATGCATCCCGCTTCAGGTGGCCACGGTTTAAACTTGCAGAAAGGCGGTAACACTATAGTTTGGTTCGGCCATTCTTGGAGTTTGGAGCTTTACCAACAATTGAACGGGAGACTTTACAGACAAGGCCAAACGGCAAGTTTTGTCGCCTTCTATAGACTCATTATAGATGGTACCGCAGATCGGGACGTAATTAACAGCATAGAAGCGAAAGACACCACCCAGGAAGCTTTACTATACGCTACTAGGGCTATTCTCGATAAGTACGCGGCCTAGTCTTTATTTTGTTCCTTCAGGTCCTTAATTCTGTCCTCCATTGATTTTTGATATTTAGCTAAAACACCGAAAAAAGCTCTAACCAAAAACACAATAGAAGCCGCAAACGCCGATAGGACATACCAATAAAATGCGGGTAAATCTTCCGGGGGTTCTGCGGAAGGTTGCAAATTTAAATACGCAAATCCGTAACCGGACACAGCGCAAAACAGAAGCGTAAAAGATAACAACGCTACAAAAAGGGATTTCAACATAGCTAATCTAGGTTCGTTAAGCGTCAACATGGCGAATATAATTTAGCTGTATACAAAGTTAGTAATTTACCGTACTGAATTTTTCTATGTACCACTCGGTTTCGCCCATTGAAGTTTTTAAATCTCGCTGAAATCTTGTAGTAGAGCCCTGTTTAGAATTGACTTTCATTCCGTTAATGTACACTTCCTCGTGATCCGTCAAACTGGCTAAAGCTTCGTGCGCGTATTCGTTAAATAGATACGGCTCTAATTTCACAAATTTAGATTTTTGGCTTTTCTCCCTGGTATTTATACCTGTGGTAACTTCCTTGTAGTTGCTGCGGTCATAATCAAACCCGTGATCGATCAAATTAGCCCGTACTCGAATTTCGTTGTAGTACGACGGTAAATCGGTATACTCGAAACCGTCTAAATTAGTGTGGTGCCTGTATTTTAGGGCGATTGATTGCTTAAGAATTTCTTCCCTGTGACCTGCGTAACCGATTTCAAAATAATTGCTTATGTAAAATACTGCGGTTGTAGTAGAGTCGTATAATAAAAATCGGTAGTCTTCACCCGCTACCGTTTCACTGTCCGGGAAAGTGTGAGAAAAATACGCTATAGTGCCCTGGGCGTTAACTATCGTAGTTACTGGTATATCTTGCTGTATAACTGTAAAATCATGAACGATAGCGACGCGTAAAGGCCCGGCAGGTAATGCCAAACGTTTATTAATTTGAACTGTTATTTGCTCTTCTTGTAGGGCTATTGGTTGCCACTCCGTGCAATCGTCTTCGTTAAAAATATTTGGTAGAGAATCACCTAAATCGTTATCGCATGAAAGTAATAAGTTAGCGCGGTTTATCTCGCTTAGAGTGAAACCACTAACCCGGAACCACTGGAAAAAACTATAAATGTTAGTCGTAGATTTAGACACGCAAGGCGGTTCGGTGACATTTATAGTAACTAAAACAGTGGCTACACCATCGTAAGTAAAATCGATACCCGCAGGGTCACCGGTCCAAGAACTGTTATTAACGAATGCCACGTTAAAGTTACCCGGATCATTAAGTAAAACTTTAACGGTACCTGTACCTGTGTTACTTATCGTTTGGGGCGATTCCCCGTCTGGGGTTAAAGTTATCTCGAAATCTTCCTCTATCGGTGTTCCCAATAGGGTGCTGTTTACCGTAACTACTAGGTTATAACCTATTTGTAATTCAAACCCTAAAAAACTACGAGAATATGCATCTAAACCTAATTCGAAACCAAAAAAAGTACCCATTAATTTCTAATTAGAGTTCTGATTTTAACGTACCTTAAACCAATTGGTAAACCGATTCCCGTAGCACCCCAGTCGAAACCGTCCTCGCCGTTACTCTTCCCTGAACTGTCTAAACTCATAGGAAAAGCGGAACTATACCTAAACACTTTCCAGGTGCCGTTGTATACTCGATCTTTACCGGCCCATTGCGCTTCGAATAATAAGTGATCTTCTTGACTGTGGTTAGCTACATGGTTAACATGATCAGCGACACCCGAATACGGCACATACAGAGCGGGTACAAATTCTTGTAAATCTATTTCCGTAGATTCTCTACTAGAAGTTATCGGGGTTGTCCCGCGGTTTATCTGTAAACTGTTACTCGCGTCAAACACAGTAATACCGGCACTTGCAGGGGAAACGCCCCACTGAGTTGTAGAACTATTTTGCGCAAAACCCTCTCTAACTCCGCCAATGTTGATACCGCTCAAACCAGCCCTTATAGCAGGGCTACCGGCTTGGACGGTTCTAGTTTGATATTTATTAGGATCACCGGCGAAAAGTATGTCACCTTCGATACAGTTGGGAAAATAACTGTTTTCAGATTGCCAAGCAGACAAAGTTTTTACCGTACCGTCCACGTTAATCGTAACATTTGGGTTAAACAGATTGTGCGAACAGATAGCCGCGCGCGCGGCTGTCCAATAAGTTGTACCGGAATGGAAATAGTTAGAATGGTAATTTATAACTGCATTCCCCGCCGTATAATAAAAATCCGCTAAGTGGATATTTTGACGTAACTGTTGCACAGCGCTTGAACTGTTAATATTCCAGTTAAATTGCTGTCTTAAAGTGTTATTCTGAAAAGTCAAAGCCCCGCCAGGGGCGAAGAAAGACCCCAGTTCGAATATACCAGCGTCTACGGTGCAACCATCGAAGTAAAAACTTCTATGCGAAGCGGAGGGCGTACTAGGGGTTATTAAAAAACCGGTAAAATTTACGTAGGTAATGTTTATACCTGTACTATTATGCTGTGTTAAAATACTAGCAGTACCGCCCGCGTCAATAGTTACAGCACCGTCACCCCAAAGTCTTCGAGTTATTGCCGTAGCAGTACCCGAATTATGGAAATAGTAACCCGATTTTAAAACCACGTTATTAAAACTAGCTGCTATCGCTGCGCTAACACCTCCGGCAATTGTTAGGCACGGGTTATTAGGGTCAGTACCCGCGTTAGAATCGTTCGCCGCAGGGTGATTCGAGTCTACAAAAACGTAATCTGTTAACGGGGTGTTGCCGGTTCCGTCGGCAGTCCAATTTATACCGATTCTAAAATTATGTGCCATTTGTCAAAGCTATTAATTTTTCAGCTAATACCCGCTCGAAAGCCGCCACTTCTGTAGCTTTCGTACTGACCGCTGTTTTAAAAGCTCCAACCAAATAATCTTTGAAGAGTTCCCCGCTAGGTATAGCGTTTTCGTTTTCCGAATTTATAACTATGCCTTCGTCGGCAGTAATTAAAATAGTTCGGAAAAAATCGTTACCCCTTTCTTTGTAGTGGGTATCGTAAATCCCGTAATCGTTATAGAACTTCTGTACATCGGCTTGAAGTGTTCTAACTTCGTCTAGTGTTAAATCATCTGGATTTTTTGCGTACAGGGCCTTTAAATCGCTTGCGCTTACTTGTGACATGGTTTTTTGGCGTTGTATAGGAAAATTAAGAGGGTTTTTTTCGTAGAATAAAGTTAACCATTTCTCGGAAAGGGTTATAATCCATATCTCGAATAAACCCTTTGTATTCGGTATTTTTATAGATTATGGTGATATATCCGTACAAAATCGACTTAATCAGTATCACATCGGCAAAACTTAACCGCACCGATACGTTAATTAAATCGGGGGTATATAGTTTAGTTCCCTGGTTAGTTTGCTGTATTTCAATGTCCGCGCTTTGCGGAATATCTAACCGGTCCGGGTCTAAAGTTGTATATTCTTGACCCACTGTAAACTGAGCTTGTAGCGAGGCGTTATTTTCAAATCCGGCTAACTGATACTTAGCTGTTCCGGGCTTTTTATCATAGGCCGCGTTCAAAATAGGACTATTGGCGTAAAGCATATTTTTAATGCTTAATCGCGCGTTGTAAATAGCTTTAGGATCAGCTACCCCGGTGATAGAATCAAAGGGTTCGTCTGCTTCAGGTCCGGTCCAAGTCTGATCGCTAGTTACGTTTATGTGTAGCCATTCTAAAATTTTACCTGTTGGTTCAGTTGTGAACCCCAGGTTATCAGTTACATTTATCAAAGTAGTATTCTCTTCTAAGCTCAAAACAACCGAATCAACGGTGTAGGGTCCAGGTAAAGGCCCACCGGGGAAGCTTAGAGTAGTAGCGTTTTCTAACTGTGGTAAATGGTTGTGTATAACGAAATAGTATGCGTCCGGCTGTGATATAACGGATAAATCTATTTTCCAAAGTTCTACGACTTGATCGTATATAACAGATTTCGTTACAGTGGCTACGATAAACGGTTTATCGTCTTTATCCCATTTTTCATTTTCGAATAGCGGGTAGGGTTGTTGTTTGCCTTCTTCGATAACGTGCCCCGAAGCGATCCACTTACTAATAACGGGTGTTTCGCCCTTATCGTTTTTTATCGCTGTTAAATACTCATGAGTTGTTAAAAAATCATTATTGCTACTAGCTAATATAGCCGTATCATTACCTTTAGCAAATGTTTCGTAACCCACTTTTACAGAATTAGGTATAGCTGCGGGATCGACTATTAACGAAAAAGATTCTATACCCGATTCAATACGTAACATCTCTATATCTTGGTAAAACTCTGAATATGGAAATACTCTAATTTTTACCGGGTCTTCTTGCACAGAAAAGCCTAAACCAAAAAGAGCCCCTAAACTAGCGATACTATCCGACCAATTCAGTTTAAAAGCTTCTGTTTCCGGTCTACCTCTTACTAAACCCCCGCTCATTAATCCGAAATTTAGAGAGTCGATAAAAGGGCTTTCTATTAAACTGTCAAAACCCGTATAACCTTCTAAAACTCTGTTAAGCGCGTTTTTTATGGGTAGATATTTAGTAGCTAAAAATTGGCTTTTGGTTTCCCCTTCTAACAACAAATCTGCCGAACTCAGTTCTATAGAAGTGAAAAAGTGTGCCGAAGATTCCAAATAAACGCGTATAGTCATACCCGTATTACCCCAAAAATTAAGGGTTTCGTTTGTGGCGTTCCAGGTCGTCGGGCTTGAACCTATAGAAGATAAAGCTATAGTTTGTTTAGATATTTGTTTGTTATTTTTCCGCAATTCCATGTATAAACGAACCTGGGAGCCGGAAGATAGAGCTATTACGCTTTCGAAATTAACAGTTATAGAGTAATAACCGAATCCACTTAAAACGAAATTAGGGCTATCTACGGGTCCTATCTGGGTAGAATATGGCGTAAAAGATTGATTTTTAAAACTACTTTCTAACTGATCGCCGAAATTAAAACTAGCGACGTTGTAAGAATCTGAACTAACCGCGCTTTCTGAAGTGGATAAGGCCGTTTTCAGTTGCTTAATAACTACCTGGGGGGCTAGTATTATATCGGAATAAGACACAGGGTCTAAAGGTCCTTCGTTAAAGTTTTGAGTTCGGTTAACGTCGAATAGTTTAGATTCTCTGTTTTTAAAATCATCGTCTAAATCTATTCTGCGAATTTGAACTTTAAACTTTTCGTCGCTATCATCTTTAGACGAAAATACGATTCTGCCGTTAAACGTTAACGTAGGGTTGTCTACTCTGCTATATTTGAATCTTATTTTAGCGTCTGTTCCCCGTAAATCGTAAGCTCTGACAAGAAACGAGTAACCGCTTTCGTTAGCACCCGGTTTAGTCTTATTTCTAAAGGAAATCCGGGTTTCTGGGTCGAAAAACTCAAAATCTAAACCGTGATATTTAGATCGAATAATACGTATACGAGCATCGGCCATACCTAAAGGTTCGATTATCTCTAACGATTGACCTACACCTAAAATAATACCCTCTTCGTCTATCAATTCGAAAAGGTGGTCTGAAAACTCATATAAGTTACTCATACGTCGCTTGATTATTAAGATGTTCGGTTATGGTGTTTTCGCGCTTAGTGTATCGTCTATAACCGCTATCGTCCCAACTAGCTATAGGTTGGGGTAATTTAGAAACAATATCTTCCATTTCTGATTTAAAACGCTCTTTCGTTTCGTACAGTTCGCGCGTATCTGCGCCTTTTGATTCTAGTACGAAATCAATACCGTTTTGCACCTGGGCGTTATGGGCGTTGTGTTTAAGTATGTTTAAATCTAAATCCCTACTATTCACCCCTGCTATTAGTCCGGTTAAGCCTGGGCCATATTTTCGTACTGCTTGTTTATTAAATATAGCCGCTTTCTCGCCGCCTTCCGCCTTCATGTGTACACCGTTGTGATAACCTAGTGAAACATCATTACCGGAGGCGTGAGAACCGCCCATAATATCAAACTCGCCGCCGCCGCCGAAACTTCTAGTAGCTTTTCGAGCTTGAACTTTTTGGGCGGCAAAAGCTCCAAACATTGCGGCTATAACCGGAATAGCTAAAACTGATCCGAACAGCGGGAAAGCCGCCGTAAATCCTTTGAATATCTGAGCGGCGGAAGTTATTAATGCGCTCGTTTGTTCTAACGTCTGTATTCTATTCTGTGCCCGTTGTGCTTTTCGTTGATTTTCTAAAGCTCTGTCGTTTATGGCCTTTTTTTGATTGAAAGCATTTAGGGCACCCTCTACGTCGGCTTCTTCTCCGGCGGCTCTAAGTGCTAATTGTTGTTCTAAATTCTGCCGGGCGTTCTCTAATTCTTCGGCGGCCACTTGCTGTGTCTGGTTCGCAGATTCTAACCTAGTGGCAAATACTGAAGATATACTTTGTTTGATTTGATCGTAGCCGGTTTTAATCTGTTCCTGTTGTTCGTCGTTAACCCCTATTTTTTCGAAGAACGTAGGCCCTTCGGCCATTTTTTTATTAACGTCTTCTATCTGCTTATCTATTAGTTTAATTTGATTTTCCAGAGTTTGTATCTGAAGCGAAGATAATTCTTTACCAAAAGCTTTGTTTAGGTTTAGTATCGCTTGCAATCTTTTTCGCTCTGCCTGTAACCTAAGTTTCGTTTTCTCTTCTTCCGAAACTTCCATTAAATCAATTTCAGTTAATGTTAAAGCGTGTAATTGATCTATGGTATTTTGGGCTAACCTTAATCGGTTTTTCCTTTCTTCTTCGGCTCTTTTTATACGATCTGCGGCTAATTTTCTTTCGGCTGCGTCTATCTCTTTAATAGTAATTAGGTTGTCTCTGTCGGCTTGGTTCTTCTCTATTACAACTTCACGGAGACGGTTAACGGCCCTTTCCACGTCCACACCTAACAGTTCCGCGTACTTTTTAATTTCTGCACCGGACATTTGTAAAAGTGCTTGTTCGTCTAACTGCTTACCGAATAATCTTTCGAAAGCTGCTATTTGTCTATCAAAAGATTCCTCTATTATTTTTACGTTTTCATTCGCTAACTTTCGCTGCTCCGCTAAAGTCAACTGATCGTTTTTAATTCGGTCTTCGTTTAGTTTTTTCTTTCTGTCCGTTACATCTAGTTCTAAATCTAATTCCTGTTCAAAAATATCTAAACGTATTTTCCCCAGGGCTTCGGCTGCCTCTAATTGAACGGTAGTTAGTTCGCTTCTAGCTTCTATTACTGCACGTTCTGCGTCCATTAATTCTAACTGAGCTTTTCGATAATCTACCGATCCTTTAGTTAATGACTTCAGGGCGAGAACTTGTAATTTAGCTTCGTCTTCTGCTTGCTTAACCCTAATTTTGGCTTGGTCTACCTCTACTTTAGTTAATGATATGGCGGCATTTTTCCGGGCCGTAAGGGTTTTACTGTCTGCGTCCCTTATACCTCGTAATTTTGCTATCTGTCGCCCTAATAACGCTTCTGCGTGTGCGTTTTCCCTGGTTGTACGCTCTAAATCCTTTCGGGCCTTAACTAACGCTACTGAGGCTTTTACGTTTTCCGCTATCTCTTTGTGCGTCTCGAAAAGTAACTCTTTAAATGAAATTTGACCGGTCAAAAATGAGCCAATACGGGAAGTTATTGTTTCGAATATTGCGCTAAGGGCGGCTAACCCCTGTTCCAATAACTGAGCCCCGGCGGCGTTCTGGGTCCAAGCTTTGAATAAACCGGCAAGAAGGCCCACAATAGCCGCTATTAATAGTAATATCGGGTTAGTCGCGATAAGTGCTATTAGCTGTTTACCGAATGCGGCCACCGCTTGCCCCGCTTTACCGAATGCGGGTACTAAATCGCCTAACGCTTCTGTTTGTTCACTAACTCTACCGGTACGTTCGGCTACTCGTTGCGCGAAGGTTTTAGATTTTTTATTAGCACTCGTTAAAGCCTCTTCGTAATTACCAACGTTAAGCGTATGTTTTCCGGTAGCTTCCTGCAAACGCTTCATTTCCTGGTATATTTTGTTAGTTTGCTTTTCCAGGGCTTTACCTTCTTCGGTATTGTTGCGCATGGCCTCGCTCATTTTATTAAGCTCGATTTTATTTAGCGCATATTCTGCCGACAAAGCGTCGTAACTACCTTCTGCGGAATCCGCCAATTTGGTTTGCAGCTTTAATACCTGGGCCTGCTCCTTCTCCTCTTGCTTAAGAGCTCGCATTTCCTCCGCTATCGCAGCGGTAGTAAATTCTAGGTCCCTACCTTCTTCGGTGGATTTCCGCATTTCTGCGCTCATTTTATTAAGCTGAACTTTATTTAAAGCATACTGCGCCGCTAATTTATCGTAACTGCCTTCTGCGGCTTCACTTACTTTTGTTTGTAATTTTGTTAGTTTAACTATTTCTTGCTGTTCCTTTTTCAATTTTGCTATTTCCTTGGTGGTATCAGAAGAGGCTTTTTCTACTGCTATTTGGGCTTTAGCTAAATCGTCTGTTTCTTTTACAGCTTTTTCTATTTCGTTACGCTGATCACCTGCGGCACCGTTTACGCTTTTCAATGCTTCTCGTAGTTTTTTCGCCCGATCCACGATATTTTTAGTTATTTTATCGTGTGTCTCGTCGGCTTCTAAAAGTTGATCGATTAAATTTTGTATAGAATCGTCGGGCCTTACAAGCGTTTTATATTCAATTGGATTAACGGCCATTTCTTTTTGGTTTTTTCTTCTCCTTGTTCTTCACGTACTCCAAACTACGGTAAAACTGTAAAACTGTAGAATCGGAAATATCTAAATTCATTTCTGATTGTAGGAATATACCCCAATCTGTAAACTTTTTATCGAAAAGAATTTCTTTCGATTTGCTACCGGTAAATCTTTCAGGTTTAACATATAAGAATAGAAGTAATTCAGCTTTTCGGGCTTCTTCCATTTTAGATTTACTACCGGTTATTATTGCGTCTAATTTCTTATCTAATGCCCGTTTTACTGTGCCGTAGAATATAGTTTGTTCGCTACCCCTGAAGTAGCTAGGAAAATATAGCTCTAACTCTTCATCCAGTTTTTTTTTACCCGACTCAAAATGCCGAAAATTAAACTTGCGCGTCCGTGTTGAAGTTTTACTAAAATCTTTTGTAAACCCTCTTCCGAAATATCTGTTACTGCCTCGCCATCTACACTTTTAACGAGACATGCAAAAGCCAAAGATTTTAAATTCATTTCGGAGAATACGAGACTAACACTAAGAGCCATATTTTTAAGATCGCCTTGCGCCGATTCAAAATCTTTTGTTTCTATATAGCCGTTAACTTTGGCTATTTTCTTAAGTACGTCTTCATACGTGCTACCTACGCCGCTATCGATCAGAACATATTTAGAGTATTTTTGAAATCTGATCATGGGTAAATCTTCCACAGATTCGAACAACTCTACGCGATGATTATTTATTAGATGCATGCTTTCAGAAAAATTTAAGATGTCATAAAATTACCAGAAAAACACGGGTTAGTTTTCATTTCTCCGTAAACTCGTATACCGGCAAACGGTTTAACTATCATTTGCTTATTAAAATTGCCGAAACTAAAGTCTTTAAATATTCGGTCCGGTTCTACTTCCATACCGTGCATTTTGAAAGAACCTGCCCGCATAAAAAATTTGTTAGTTATTACGTCTACTACTTCCAGGCGAATAGATTCAATAGATGTCGCGTTTAACCGTGTATCTACCCAAAAAATTATATTAAAGTTAGAAACGAAAGTTTTTTCTTCGCCTCTTCGGGTGTTTCTCGATTTTTCGGGCTCGGAAGACCAGAAAAAACAGTAATTTTTCAAATTTTCCGAAGGTTCTAAAGAGTCGTATTCGCTCCGGTCTGATACGGGTAAAGCCGGGTAAAAATGTTTTTTACCTGATCTATCAGCTTTAAGTTTTTCAACTTGACCGTAAACGTTATTTAACCAAGTTAATTCGTTAGTTAATATCGCTTTTGCTTCTTGTACTACTAAGTTAAACGCGCCCATTTATTTCGAATGCTTCAATTAAAAACGGTCGTAGATATTCATCTACGAAATCTTGTATATTGTCGTCTGTTACCTTAAGAACTTCTTCGCCATATTTAAAAAATATTTCCCCGGTTTTATCATCTGTGGTTCTTACTTCCATCATGCCGGGGCCTATAAATAAATAGGTGGAACGGCCCCAATCTTCGGAATCTCTTAACGTTATCCGATCTGTAGGTTGCCCCTTTATCTGCTTTATTGAAACGGTAATCGGGCTATATTCACCTAAAGTTTGCTCGTTACCGTCTACACCTCGTTCGAATAATTGGTCTTCTATCACATAGTCGATTATGATAGCTTCGTTTTCATGTGCCGCGTCGCGTATTAAAATCGGTATTCTATTTTGGTAACGGGTTAAAGCGTCGGATATGTCCGTTAACTCTTTCAAGCTGTTCGAATTTTTATCTTACGTTGTTTCCGTTTAAAGCAAACAGGGCTAAGACCGTCTAAACTTAAGTGTAGAGCTTTCTTTTCCTTTTCCAGTTGATACCCTAACCCATTACGTCCATACTGCTTATCGTCTCCGTCTAATTCTCGTAATATATACCTAGGGTCTAAGTTCAATGTTTCGCGAGTTAATTTCGCGTGTGGGTTATAGGCTAATTCTCGTAAAACTGTACAGGCTACTTGCAATGAAATAACCCTTTCGAACAAAAGCTTTTGCTCCAAAAATAAATCGGTCGGATCGCAGTATACAGAAGCTTGAATGTTTAAACCGTAATTTTCTGAAGGCGTGTAATTGTTATCGTCTATATCCCACAAAGTGCCCGAAAAAGAACCAGTAAATTTAAAAGGTCTAACGGCTAAATGGTTACCAAAACACTGTGGGTTGAAAGTTTCCGGTATAGTGTTTATAGCTTGGGCCGTAATTGTGCTTTGATCATAAACTAACATCCAAACCCCGCCGGGGCCTAAATCGTTATTTTCAAAAGGTAAAATTATCTCTTCTGTTGGTTTATACCACTGATTACCATTAACTATCGTTCGGTCTACAGTTATGGTTTTAATCGCTTCAGGTCTACTAGTGTGGAATATGTACAGCGTGATAGCTTCGGCAGGTGTAGCAAATGTTAAGCCGATAGCATTTATTTTCAAAGAAACACCTTTAGCGCGCGCGGGTTCTAGCTCTAAACCTACTAGATGCCCCTGATTAACTATAAGATTGGTATTAGAAACCGGATCAGTGTAGAGCGACGTATTAGCTAGTATTTCCTGAGCCGTTTTATCGGCTACTTTGTTAGCGTAAATAGAGCTTATAACGCTAAGGGCCGCACCTTGCGTTAAATCACGCAACCAACGCGAACGGGCTTTTACTTCGGTCCACTCTTCCCAATCAGAAGAACCGACGGACGGTGTGTCTGTGGTATCGTTTATAGCTATCCAATTGGTACCCGAATGGCTAAATATAGAACCTTCTTTTTTCTGCCCGGTGGTGTACGTTTGAAATTGTTGTAGATCGAATCGGGGTGCAACGGCTAAAGCTGTTTCTAGGGTAACTAAAGCGTGGGTTTGCTGATAATATAGACCCGAATCAGAAGTAGTTAAATCTTCTTCTATTTCTTGACCGACTAAATATGAAGGTCGCCAACCTCTTACGTTTAACAGGCCGGTTTTTAAGTCTTCCTTTCTTAGCATGTTACGCTTTTTGGTACTAAGGTAATAAAAAAGCCCAATGCGTTGCAAAGGGCTCCCTGAAAATACCTCTATTGAGGAATTAGAAAATTAGCTATCGGCGATAGTAAATTTCGCAATCGCACTCGGAATAGTTGCGGGATCACTAACGTAAGGCGTGATAAACGCTACGTCAAAACTGAAACCGTAATGCTGAACGCGCGTACGGGTTAAATGGGCAAAATCGGCACCCTGAGCGGAAACGTCTTCTACAGAATCGTAGTAATAAGTACCCACAGGCAAATTACTTTCGGGTAAAGTAGAAATACCCCATTTGTGACCAGTACCGGAATCTGTACCCAAAATAGAATCAGGCTCGAACCTTACCAACATACCTAAACTACCCTCTTCTACCGCATAGAAATTGGCAAATTCAGACGCACCGTTTAGGATTCTTGGGGAATACCTTAGCGTTTTATCCAGGTATTGCAATTGCTGGTTAACTGCTTGCTGCGAACCCTCTTTACGCAAATCGCCTACAGTAGCTTCGAGGCCACCGTTACCGATCAAGTAGAGCGAACCGCCGAAATCATTACCGGCCATAATCGGGTTAACGTGTCCGATAATGTTGTTTCGTTGGGCGTAAGGTACTTGAATCGCATTACCGGTTACCGTATAGTTCAAGTTCTCGTTAAAAACCTGTGTACGGGCGGCATTCAAAGCGGTATTACCGGCAGTATCAAGGTTTTTATGAACCTGATTTAGGTACTGTTGGAAACGGTTATCGAAATATTCCTGCATTTTGACTTCATTGTTTTGATGTCTTGCCGGAATAATCGTGAAACCCCAAGAATACGTAGCAAACGTAATCGTTACAAATGCGCTCGTTCCTTCCTCGATAGGAATAGTAACGCTACGGGTATTAGCGATAGTTAACGTACCGTCGTAGTTCAGTGCAACGGTTTTCAATGTCGAACCCGCGCTTTTTTCCGCGCGCTCGATCAGGTCAGTAGAGATTAACCCCCTGGGGTTACCCTCTTCGTCGTAACTCATTTCGTGGAAAGACGCTAATACTCCGTAACGACTACTTCGTATTTCGTTTTTACCAATGTTCGAACGAGCTACAAAGTCTTGTAGACGGGTGTTCGTAAGCATAGAAATAAAATTCTTTTTGCTAAAATAGGTTTTTTACCGGTATTAACTTATAGGTAAATCGGAAACTTTGTTATCCGCCCGTAATTTCGCCAACACTGTTTGAAATTTAGGTGTTCCGCGTCTATGACCTAGTGCTAAAACGTGCTTCTCTAATAGCTGGTCTGCCTGTTCTCGTGTTTTAGCTCCGCTCAAATCTAAAATTGTAGCGTCTCCGCCTGGGTTCTGCGGATCAGTACCCGCCCCTGTGGGTTTGGTCGCCTGAAGATAATCTTTAACTTCGGCTGCTAGCAATTCCTGATACGTGAAAGGTTCCATTTTATTGTTAGGATTCGCGGCTACTTTATTATCGGAATCCCTGAAAACCAAAACGTCGTTATCTTTCAAATCTTTAACGAAAGAGGGCGTATATTTAGCTAATATCGAGGTATTAGCCGCATTCAATAAGCCTTCTTTCACTTTATCAAATTCAGGTTTAAATTTAATCTGTGCGGTTGCCGCTGAATACGCCGTATTAACTCTAAAGCCGTTTAGTTGTTGGGCGTGTTCGTCTCCCTGACTTTTAGATTTAGCTTCCAGGTCGGAATATGCGGTTTTTTGTGTAGATAACGCGTCCTGTGCGTCTTGCAATTGCTGTTTAAGTGCATCGTCCGTAGACCCGTCGGCTATTTGTTTTTCAAGGTCTTTTATTTTAGTCTCTAACGCCCCCACGTTTTCAGCTTTTTTTGCAGTTGTTACCAGACCGCCAACAACTGTTTTAAACCGTTCCCCGAATTGAGCGTTAGCCGGTATTTCCACGCCGGTTAAATCCTTCAAAGTAGATAGGTAATTACCTTGTAGAGCGTTAACGCTTGCCTGTATAGACGTTTGTTCGTCGTTGGTAGATAGCGTTTCTAACGCTGAAATTTGATCGGGGGTAAGGTCTTTTAAAGATTCTTGCGCGGTAATAAGGTCTTTTGTTAAAGCCATAGTTTCTAATATTTTTCAGTAAAATTTAATTATGGCCACTAATATAAATGAAAAAAGCCCGCGATTTCTCACAGGCTCAAAAATACAGATGAAAGACAAATCTATTTTTCGGATTCTTCAGTTTCCGGGTTATGTAGAATCACGTATTTTAACGCCGCAAAATTACCTAGATTTTGCATCTGCTTAAACTCCGGCACATTAAAGCTTTGAACATAAAAATTCGACTTAATAATCTTACTCGTTTTCTGGTCAAACTTTTCGCCGCGTTGTATGCCCAGGTGATAAAGGTGTTTTTCTTTTTCAGGAACAACCCAACTACTAAAAGGGTTTTCCGATTGATCGATACGTTTTTGAACTTCGGCGGCTACCTCTTCTTCCTTATCAGCTTCGTTTTGCGCTAACTGTCTTTTTAAACGCTCTATTTCAGCGTCGCGCGGGTCTTCCGCTCCGGGGGTTTCCAAAGTTTCGAGTTCTTCCGCTCCGGGGGTTTCCAAAGTTTCGAGTTCTTCCGCTCCGGGGGTTTCCAAAGTTTCGAGTTCTTCCGCTCCGGGGGTTCCGCCTTGCTGGCTATTCTGCGCCTTCAGGGCTGCTAATTCTTCGGGTGTCGGCATATTCTAATAAAGTTTCTTGAATGATTTTTATTTTATCGTTTAGAGGAAGAAGCGAACCAAATGTTACTACGTCCGTGTTTTCCCGTTCAAATTGTGCTACGAATGTAGCAAAATCCGTTTTAAGAATCAAAAGTCTATCTTCTGTTAAACTTTGGTTCTTCAGTTCTATTAGTTCTTCGCGCGTGTTGTGACTGTACGGCTCCAAATGGCTAAGTATCAATAGCCGATTTCGTAAAACTGGGTCGTGTCTGTACTCAGTGGCTATTATCTGATCGCGTATAGCGTCTAACTCGAATATACTTGCACCATTCTTTTTAGCAGTGTCGTAAAGCTCGTGTAAGTCCTTCACAGTAGCTAAATAGAACTCAGTACCCATGTTCAACGAACTGTTAATAAATGCGCCACCGTATCGGAATTTAGCACAGGTGTCCAACGTCCATTTTCTAATAAATTGTATGTTCTCTTTCAACCCGCGTAACACTGTGGTTTTAGCATCGAAATTCGAAAGAACGTGCTGAACGTTTAAAGCCTCTTTACTGTCAGCCATTCCGCCTTTACCTACTACAGACTCTTTAACCCGTTTCTCTAACCGCTCTACCTCGTCTACGTTATAGTCGAGGCTATCCCGGTCAATCGGTGTTATAGTTACTGGTTCGCGTAAATCCGCATCGTCTTTCGCTTCAGGTGCGGGAATCTCTACGAAAGTACCCGGCCCGGCTAAACGCTTATCGGAACACACAGGGCACCGGGTAAGAGTGCCGGAACTATCCATTAAATACCGGTCGTCCGATCCTCTTAGAAAACCTTTATCGCAGTGCCTACCGTGTATTAAATCTTCGTAATCGCATTCAACTTCGTAAGCCGAATATATAGGGTATGGCGCGTATAAATCTAACTGCCTTTTACCTATGCTGAAAAATAGCAACCAATCAAGATTAGCGATTTCGGGCGAAATAGGAGCGGCTTTTATATCTGGGTGCTTTAAAGTCATCGGTTCGCGCCAAAAAAACGAAGCAGGGCAGTACCCTAAATCGTGCGGCACATCCAATAGAATATCTATTATTCGCCGATCTGTCGCGGACACTCTAACACGCCGTAAATGCGTATCGTCGAATATTGCATATTCGTAAAATTCTTGTTTTTTGTTTCTTTTAGTTGGCTTTGTTTGATCGAAAATTATGTGTCTTAACGATCCGTCGCGGTTCATTTCGTAATCCACGACTTTATCGATACTCAAAAAATAGAAATAAGGTTCTGCGAAAATACCTGCGCCTTGATCCTGGGGTAAATCGACGACTACAACCGAATTAATGCGAGTTTTCATTATCTCCCAACCTGCGCCACGCCATACGCTAGGATCGTCTAAAACGTTTTGTCTGTAGTCGCTCCAATCATCCGCTAATTCCATGTCGGTAAACGTCCACTGTTCCGAAGCGTTTTTACTGTCGAATACCCGCGAAAGCTCTGTGTAAATCTCTTTCGTCAATTGAAGAACCGGAGACGGTAACCGAAAGAGAAATTTAAAAATGGTGAATTTGTCCTTAGCTATTAGGCCCGATACCCAATTAAGGAAATCAGTTACCGGGCCCGCTAAATCTGAAGTATCTAAATGCGTCTCGGTATGAAGCCTTAAACGGGATTCGTGCTTAGACGCTTTGTCGATAATACCTTTTTTAGGTCTATCTTTTAACCGAATATGGTATGTTGATAAATCAGCCAAAACTTTTAGTCTAGTTTTTCCGGTACGGTCGGCTTAGAACTAGGGGCCTCTTTAACCTGGGTAGCCTCTAATTTGCCGGTCAACGCGTTAGAATCTTTGTCAAAAGCTTTTATTTCGTCGGCAGTAGCTACACGCCATCCGCCGCCGCTATCCATTGCCGCCAATCTAGCGGCTTGTTCCTGCGACACTTGCAGAGGTGCTACTTTCTCAGAGTCGCAAACTAGTAGCACCTTTTTTCCATTAACAGCCATATTTTACAGGTCTAAAAGTGGGTTAAAGTTAGGCTGAATAATAGAAAACTTGTCGAGAATGTTGTTACCAACTTCCCAAGAAATCATATTAGCGTCGGCCTCGTCATAATTACCAAACTTTTTCGAACCTACGAAAAACGCCTCTATCGGAATAGGGTAGTAAATCGTTGGCGTTGTTACGTTATCAGCTAAACCGCCGATAGTACCGAACTCGTCTACAGTCCATACACCAAGATTTTTAATCTTGGTGTATTTTTTCAAGGCTTCTATAACGTCCTGGCTTTCCGAAAAAAGTTTAGCGTTAAACGTAGACGGGTTTTCACCTAAAACGATAGACGTACCCCCGGCTGTAACCGTACCGCCTCCGAAAGTTCGAGCTTCGCCCGCTTCATTCTGGAAGTCGTGGATTTTTGGGGTTTTGGTGATTTTCGTATTATCCGTTGCCGTTATTTTAGCAGTCCAGGACGCTAAAACGGTAGGATCGGCGGTAGAAACTACAAACGAGTTCTTCGTTACTCCGGCAGAAAATTGTTTCTGTATCAGAAGTTTAACAATCTGCCCCTGTGATTCGCAATTACCCTCGCCGATGTCCGGTAAAGGGTCTGTACTAAATATTGGCATATAAAGAAAAATTATTTATTGCAAATATTAACGAAAAAAACTGCATTGTCTAGCGTTCTGCGAGCCTTTTTTCTGGTTTATCTGCGTTTCTGTTTACGTGGATTTCTCGGATTCCGTTCTAACATCATGTTTAAACAGTCTACTAACTCGTCGTGTTTATCATTCGGGAAGTTGCAAAGTTGATCTAAAAAAGCTTCTACCCAGGGTCCTTCGATTAGATTAACGCGCCCGCCCTCCAAGGTAGGGGTATTATCGATTAAACGTGATTCTTTACCGCGCTGTTTACCATTTGCGCCTGTAGGTATTTTCCCTTCTATTACGTTAAGTTCTGTTTCTTGCTTTAATGTTTGTTTTAGCGAAACTCCGTTAGCCTTATTCTCGATTATCAATAAACTTTTACGATTGTGCCCGTTCTGGTCGCAATGACCCGGTAAATAAGAACATAATTTAGGAAACTCGTAGTAGTCGGTATGAGCTAATCTAACATACCATTGATTTTTATAGTACGCCCAGGTTAAAAAACCGCAAGGGTCGTTTTTCTCGTCCTCAGTAAATGCCGTATCTACTGTAGTGTGCCATGTGAAGCTATTAAATCTTGGGTCCCAAGGAATGACGGGGAACCAGTGCCGTTTAACATGGCCCCCGTCTTTCGGTGCCGGGGTTTGGTCGAATTGGCCTGAATACTTATAAGAACCTAGTTCTACCCGCATTTCGGCTAAAACTTCCTGATCCATACGCACAGGGTCTAAAAGACCGTCAACGTAACATACTTTCAATACTTCGGGCTTTACAGCTTCCGAAACTTCGGCAGGTAAACAGATATGTTTAACGGTGCTTTTACGTTCAAGCATTACCGCGCTAGGGTCGTCTGCATCCACCCTTTGCATAACCATAATTGTAGGCGTTAACCGCTTGTCTACCTTTCTGGTCGCCAAGGTCGTTAAATGCCCTTTGGCCTCTTCTATTTCGCTTTTACTGCTTGCTTGCCTGGGGTCTAGCGGATCATCTATTATAATGGCGTGGGCATGTTCCCCGGTTACCTTGCTGCGCGTCGATGTTGTATACCTTTGACCCCCTTTCGTTAGGTTAAGGTTAGATTTAGCCGCTTCATCCGCTTTTATCTCTACTTCCGGGAATAGTGCCCGGTACTTAGGGCTTTGTATTATGTCGCGCGTCTTAACTGCGTGTTTGAGCGATAAACCCGATTCGTAGCTAGAAGAAATTACCCGTAAAGAAGGGTCTTTAGCCCATAACCACGCATTCCACATTTGCGTTACGATAGTGCTTTTTGTGGTACCTGGGGGAATGTTAATTAAAAGATCGTACGGTTTCGGCTCCCTGGCTATGATGTATTTCGAAAGTTCTTGTAATTCACTACATAAATATTCTATGTGCCAATTCCATACAGGCTTTTCATGTATTATAATAGACCAAAATTCGACCACAAATCGAAAAAAACTCCTTTTGCAAAGTTCCGCTAACGCCTTATCTGGATTCATTCAACTAAATTACAGGTCTAAAAACATAATACAGATGAACAAATTTGCAAAAATCTTCTCATTCGCCAACGACAAGGAAGTTTTAGTTTTCAAGGACCTTAGCGAAAAACAGGAACCGGTTATAGTTTTTATGACCTATCACGGAGCCGTGCAAAACAAAATGTCGCTAGGCTATAAAAACGACGCTGAACGTAACCAGATGTTCGAAAAAGTAGATAAAAATCTAGCCGAAGACTTTCTTAATGAAGGTATGAAACTGCAAATGCCCGAAGATAAAAAGTTTAACAAAAGTAAATTGTACAGACCATGAGTTATTTAACAAACAAGCAAATAGACTCTATCACAAAAGAGTTAGACGGAGTTATAGACATGAAAGCTATTTTTCCGGGTTTTCTGGGGTGGGCCGGAGAACGCGCCGACGGTCCTGCTATCAAAAAGGGGTTGAACTGGGTCAATGATTCGTTTTTACCTAAGATCAAAAACACAGCTTTACGGGACGCTATTATTACCGGGTTGACGACTTTAGCCGACGGGAAAATTACACCTGAAGAAGTGGGGCAATTGAATTACGCTATTCACCGTATTTCCGAAAAATCATTAGACTTTATCGAAAATGAATATTTACGAATAGCTGCGAAATACCAACTTATGGCCGTGGCCGACTTTATGGTTTTGAAGTTCGGTTAAGTTTGTATACTTTAGCAATTCGTGAATAATGTAACTGCGCACCCGCTGCGACCACCAAGCAAAAGCCCCGGAGAAATCCAGGGCTTTTTCTATGTCGATAGGATTTGTGAGTAAACTAGAAGTGCCTAGCGTTTTCTCGGTGTAGTTTCTCTAATATCCAATCCTGTTTACGTTGAGCAAAAAGTAACATATCTAACATACTATCGGCGGTTATACTACTGGATAGATGCCCTTTAACCTGCAACTCCCTTTCAAAATATAAAGTTACAGGCGTTAAATCTTTACGCGTTGCGTTTTTGCGCGATTTATCCGCAAAGTGTAAACGGAAAACTCCGAATGCCCCGTTATAGTATAGTTCAAAAGTAACATTTCGGCCAACCACTTGTAATAATTCTAAACCTAACGATTGGTTTTTGGGTGTTTCTTCAATTTTAGTAAAATCCATTCTGCTTTTGTTTTAACTAATATACGAACAAAGCTAAACAAAAGTTCTCGTTTAAACAAATAGCTATATAGACATTTCTGTAAATTCCAGATGGCACGACGTATCGGCACTTCCCGCATTAGGTAACACGCTAACTTTAATATCGGCTTTAGGTGGGAATTTCTTATTATTCATATTAGCTAACGAATTAGCGTTTGATCCTATGAAAGCCACCGATTGAAACAGAAACGTATTGATTCCTACCAATTCCCTGTTATTTGGGTTAACATTAGCCCGTAACCTAATAGATTGATCTTGATTAGCGGAAGAAACACTTAGAGCGTGTACAAATAATTCTTTATCTGCCGGTACGGTGTATATAGCCGTCATATCCTTGTTACCTCCCTGGGCTATGTACGCTAACGTCTGTGTGCCGTTCCAAGGGGCTTCTATGGTCGATCCTGAAGAGGTTCTTAAAGTGATATTACCCCTAGCTGTTCCCCACTCGCCCGACTCTTTGGTGTACATGTCGTTATCTAAATAATCTACTGTCACGGTTTTTACACCTGCGTCGGCTATTGCTACGCTGTTAGAATCATTAGCGTTTGAACTCAACACCTCTAAATCATACGTCAAGGTATCGGGGGTATATATCCGGTAATTATCCTCGTTAGACTTAACGCCGAATTTTGGGGTATCTCCATCTGCGTAGTGTGGTTTATACGCCCCGCATTGGTACGGTTTATTATCTATCAGGAATTGGCCTAATATCGTACTGGCTTTTATCTGTGGCATTTTTTCGGCACAATATAAACCAAAAAAGCCGGTTACTAAGTAATCCGGCCTTTAAACACACTATGAAAAATCTTTACACGACTTGGTTAATTAGCCGTTGTTCTAACCACTCTTTAACCTCCATCGCTAAACGTTTACTTTCATCCCGGTTATAAGTCGCGTGGTTATCACCTGGGTATCTGTATTTTTTCAAAGAAACCTGTACCGTTAAATCGAACTGATCGCCGGAAACATTCTGTAGACGCTCATACGGTTTATTATAAGACCTGGGCGACCTCAGTTTAATACCGTTGCGCTCTTCAACCTGTAAATAGTCCCTGCTTTCTGTCTGATCAGCGACCGGCGGGTAGTTCGAATCCTTAAGAGTTTGTAAACGGGCTATTATTAGTTTATAGTTAGCTTCGTTAAAACCTCCGTTTCCGATAGCTATAGAATCCATAGCCCCGTTTATCAAATTGCGTAATTCTGCTAACGCTGCGTATTCGTTTTTCGCTTCCATTTGTTATTTAAGTTTTATCATGTTTGACACACAAGGTATTACACTTAATTCACCTGGCCCTGACCCGTATTGTATTTTTCTTACCGTAAAACATTCCTCTGCGGAATCTAACTCTATAACAATTTCAGTTTCGCCGTGAGTTATGCTAACGTGCCTGTTAGCTCTTATCGGTTCGCCACGATCTACCGATAGCGTAAAAATATCATTGTTAGCCATTATTTAAGACGTTTAGTATTAACAAAATCAAAAGGTCGTAGAGCTATTCGAGTAACTACGTACTGTTCGGTATACCACGGTATCGGGTTACCTTCGTTATCTTCTATTTCTGAAGCACTGAGCCAGACGTAAGAGTTACGCGGCCTTTCGGATTCTTTGACATGTATTTGAACATCTTTACCGCCGTTTAAGAGTCCGGCTAAATCCCTACCCTTCAGATCGGTGCAAAGAAAATGCTGCAACCAGCTTTGCAGTAAACCCCTATCTAAATCATAGTCAAAATCGTAAATTAGGGTTATGTTAAAAAATTTTTGTTTTCTCATAGTGTTAAACGTTTGTTTGTTTATACGAACAAAGATATATAAAAGTTTCGTTAAAACAAAAATAAAAAACCCCCAAACGTTGCGCGGTGTCTGGGGGCGTTCTGATAAGCAGAGGGCCGACAAAACGTCGAAATACCGGCCCGGCTTTTTGTGCATCTGTTGCAAGTATAGCTAATCTGTTCTAAAACTATTGTGTCCCAGGGTGAAAGAATCGCAAATTTTACCTTTTTTCGGTATTAACTGCCCTTCCTGGGGGCTTCCTGGTCCTGTGCATTTATGGCGAGTTTGCAAGCCCTTACGGGTCCTCTGAATGAATACACAGTCTTTGCACTTCGCTTTATAGGTAATCTCGAACATATTGCTAGTATTTAATAATTCGAACGTCTAAACCTCGCTGTTCTGCTTCGGCGATCATACTTTTAGTGCCTCTGCTCTTACCATCCCAGAAAGCTAATAGAACGTCGGCATAATCTGCCATTTCTGCGTTTCTAATAGGTCCTGCCGACTTACCGAGGCTATCCCAGGCAGCTAAAAACCTCCTAACCCTTAGATCGTGTATTAACGCGTAATACTCGCCTAATTTATCGGCCCCGGTGGCGGCTCCGCTCACGATAATAACACCTGATCCGATAAGGCTATAATCTTCTATCACTTTGTCGGCTTCCTGTTTAACCAGATCGTAATTAGAGAACTCGCGACCCCCGGCAATTATTATTTTAGTAGGCTGTAACTTAGGTTCCAAATCGATTATGCGACCTACCATTTGACTAGATCGTTTTTTATTTCCCGTTCTACTTTCCGTTTAACATCTTCAGAGGGTTGTTTCGAAAGTGTTACAGTCTTACTAGGAACATCTAATAAACCGTACAAGGTATCAGATATAAAAACAGATATTCTAGCGATTAACCAAAACGGGAAAAACAAAACCTCGAAAACACTTATTAAAATCTTTCTTGGTTTAAGCGAATACTGTAAACCATCCCTGCGTAAAACCCACAGTAAACTAGTAAAATATCTTCTCATAATCCTGCGTTCCAATCTGAAGAAACACGCGCTTTGTTAATCTCTTCTAAAGCTGCGTCGCTCAATTTGCTATAATCTATACCGTCGTCGTTAACGTCGGCTTTAAGTTCTTGTTTATCCGCTAAACCTAATCTACGAGCTATCAAATTAGGATCGAAAAACTTCATAGCGGCCCCTTCAAAGTTTTGAGTTTCTATTATTTTGTCTATAGCTAACATGACGTGCGAAAAGTCGCTATAACTGCCCGTGCGATTCTGTTTATACTCCTTCACCGTTGCAATAATTCCCCTGATCGCTAAATAGGATTCGAAGCCAGACCAAAGGTAAGGGCGTTGCACATCTAAACCGAAAGTGCTACCTACGTAATCGCCTGTTTTGATTAATTCGGCTTTTTCTGCGGGGTTACCGTCTACGTCTGCGCAGTATTCGCAGAACAAACGCCACATTTCCCCTGGTGACTTTATTTTTTTTGGGGCCCCTCCTTTGGGGTCCGGGAACCCGAAAAGGTCCTCTTCATCATCTGAAGAATATAAGTCTTTAAGCTTAAGCCAGTAATCCGAACCTTTAACCCACGCCATTTTTTTAGAGTAAAGGTAATAGATTTTCGATAATCGCAAATAAGCACTACTGAAGACGTGCTTTTTTCTGTTATAACTATGTGGTCTTCTGCTTGTTCGATCACAAAAAATATGAAAACCGGCATAGCGTTTAATTGTGCGATACAATCAGAAAAAGACTCTTCGTTTAAACATATTAGAATTAGTTCAAATTCTTGGCTTTTCAAGGCTAAAGCCCCAAGATCGCCGGATAGCGACGGGGCTTTAAAAAGTGTTATGTTAGGTTTATTCATGTTTAGTTATAGATTATCGGTTGACCATTTACGCTATTTAGATTTAACCATTAAACAAAAAACATTCATACGGCACCGATTTTCGCAAAGTATTTCAGCTACTTCTAAATATCTTTTTCTTTCAGCCTGTTTAATGACCTTTACCAAATTAGCGTAATTGTATTTTATGTTTTTCTCTCCTTTCTCGAAATACTCTATGCTAATAGGGGTATAACCTATGTCCTGAATGCCCCTAAACAAAGCTTTGACGTTAGTAAACGCCAAATGGGCTAAACCGTCTTCCGATAAACGGATTACGTAGATATTCTTGTTT
>Ga0181380_1000073_pt1:32500-39836 | contig 39836 bp, 52 predicted proteins | sample 3SPOviralmetaG_FD_130116 | JGI IMG/M metagenome (GOLD analysis project Ga0181380, IMG submission 130116) | Marine viral communities from the oligotrophic San Pedro Time Series (SPOT) site, San Pedro Channel, CA, USA - 3 SPOT_SRF_2009-08-19 | ecosystem: Environmental > Aquatic >... | reverse complement strand
AACGTTTATTACGTTAAGAAATTTGATCTTAATACAGTACAGGGAAAAATTGAAAAATATTTGATTTTTCCTTGTTTCTTTTATATAATGTCTTTAGGTTTTAGTAATTATTTATAAAAACTATGGCAGTACCAAAAAAACGAACATCAAAAACAAAACGAGATACTCGTAAAGCGAATTGGAAAAGAAAAGCAAATAAAGCAGCACAAAAATCTTTATCTTTAGCAAAATCAGTTTTACAAGGAAAACCTACGAGTTTTATATATAGTATATACGTAGATGAATAAATTTTTAAATCTTATCTTAAGACTTAAAAATTTATTTGTTAAAAAAAGAAGTATTTAAAAGCGAATGTGGCGAAATTGGTAAACGCGCTAGATTTAGGTCCTAGTTACCCTGAGAGTTCGAGTCTCTCCATTCGCAATTTTAGAATTTATACCCAATTATGAAAATTTGCTAATTATTTATCAGTTAATAATTTAGATTTTTAAGATTATGATTCTTCCATTTACCTTACAACAATTACGTATTTTAAAAGCAGTAGCTAATGAAAGAAGTTTTACACGAGCAGCAGAAGTTTTATATGTCTCACAACCTTCACTAAGTAAACAGATAAAAATTTTAGAAAATAAATTAGGAATTGTATTATTAAATCGTGAGAATAGTACTATTTCTTTAACAGAAGGAGGTCGAGTTTTCTTACAGTATTCCGAACGAATATTAGCTTTATGCGAAGAAAGTTGTCGTGCTTTAAATGATGTGAAAAATGGTGATAGAGGCAATTTAACAGTTGGAGCAAGTCAGACTATCGGAACCTATCTAATGCCACGGGTACTAGCTTTATTTGCACAAAATTACCCACAAATTAATATTAAAGTTCAAGTGGATTCTACGAGAATAGTTGCAAAAAATGTTGTTAATCGTGAGATTGATATTGCTGTTGTTGGTGGTGACATTCCGGAAGACTTAAAAAAAAATTTACATGTCGAAAATTTTGTTGAAGATGAACTAATATTAATTGTCCCAAAGTCTCACCCATTTGCTCTAAAAAAACATAAAAAAATTAATAAAGATGATTTATATCATTTAAATTTTATTACCTTAAACTCAACTTCAACAATTCGAAAATTTATTGATAATATTTTAATACAAAATGATATTGAGACAAAACAGTTTAATATTATTATGCAATTAAATTCAATTGAAGCTATAAAAACTGCTGTTAGTTTAGGATTGGGCGCAGCATTTGTATCGTCATCTGCTATTGAAAAAGAAATAAAACTGAAAACAGTAGAAATTATCGCTATTGAAAATATACGAATAACTCGAAGATTGTCTATTATTACAAATCGACAATCTTATCGATCAAAAGCCCTAGAGTTTTTTCATAATGAATTATGGGTATTAAAAAACATAAGTCATTAAGATATAGTTCTAAATAATTTGACTTACTAAAAATAAGTTTAGTACAATAATTTATAGTTTAATTTTCTAATTATTATGTCTTTTTAAGTATGAAATATGCAATTGTAGAAATTAGTGGGAGACAGTTCTGGATTGAAACAGGAAAATATTATGATTTAAATCGTATTCCTACAGAGCTAGGAAAAGAAATTACATTAAATCGTGTTTTACTATTAAATAATGAGGGTGAAATTCTAATTGGGAAACCTTTTTTAACTGATGTAACAGTTAAAGGACGTGTTTTAGAGCATTTACGTGATCGTAAAAAAATCGTTTATAAAATGCGACCTAAGAAAAAAACTCGAAAGAAACAAGGTCACCGTCAAGAATTAACACGCGTATTAATTGAAGATATTAGTATTAGTTAATAATCATATAAATTAAGGAATTTTAAAATGGCTCATAAGAAAGGTGCTGGTAGTACAAAAAATGGTCGTGATTCAAACTCAAAACGACTAGGTGTTAAGAAATTTGGTGGTCAAACAGTTAAAGCTGGTAATATTATTATACGCCAACGAGGTATGAAAGTAAAACCTGGTTTAAATGTTGGTTGTGGAAAAGATTTCACTCTCTTCGCTTTAACAGACGGAGTTGTTAAATTTGATCATAAAGATGCAAGTCATAAACGTGTAAATATTGTTGCATAGAGAAATACTTTCATACAAAATGCTAAAAAATCCATTTAAAAAAATTTCAATTGCCAATGAATATCAAGTATTAGTTAATGAAATTAATTCTTTTGAATCTAGTTTTAAATTATTAACTGATACTGAAATTCAAACAAGATCAGTTCAATTACGAAAACGTTATCAAGAAAATTCTAACTTAGATTTAATAACAGCCGAAGCATTTGCGTTAACCCGAGAAGCTAGTTTAAGAACTTTAGGATTGCGTCATTATGATGTTCAATTACTTGGGGGTTTAGTTTTAAATAGTGGTAAAATTGCCGAAATGAGAACAGGTGAGGGGAAAACTTTGGTAGCAACTTTACCTGCTTATTTAAATGGTTTAACAAAAAAAGGGGTTCATATTGTAACGGTTAATGACTATTTGGCTAGTCGAGATCAATTGTCAATGGGTCAAGTCTATCGATTTTTAGGTTTAAATACTGGCTTAATTCAAGAAGATATGGAAGTGGTTGAACGGCAAAAAAATTATGATGCTGATATAACATATGTTACAAATAGTGAGTTAGGGTTTGATTATCTTCGTGATAATATGGCATTAAATATTAATGACGTTGTTTTAAGACCATTTAATTATTGTATTGTTGATGAGGTAGATTCGGTTTTAATTGATGAAGCCCAAACACCATTAATTATTTCAAACTCAGTTAAAACATCAATTGATAAATATATTGTTGCAGCCGAAGTTATTGGTTATCTAGAAGTTAATATTCATTTTAAAGTTGATGAAAAAAATAAAAATGTTATTTTAACTAAAGAAGGTGCCGTTCAAATAGAAGAAATTCTAGGTATTAAAGATTTATACAATCCTAATGATCCATGGATTCCGTATATTATTAATGCTCTTAAAGCAACGACATTATTTTTCCGTAATGTTCATTATATTGTTCAAGATGATCAAATCATTATTGTAGATGAATTTACTGGTCGAATTATGCCAGATCGTCGTTGGAGTGAAGGTTTACACCAAGCTGTTGAAGCAAAAGAAGGGGTAACTATTCGTCAAAATAATGAAACTGCAGCTTCTGTTACTTACCAAAATTTCTTTTTATTATATCCAAAATTATCTGGAATGACTGGTACTGCTAAAACTGCTGAGATTGAATTTGAAAAAATTTATAATTTATCAGTTGTCGAAATCCCAACGGCTAAGCCAAATTTACGAAAAGATTTACCTGATTTAATTTATAAAGATGAGCTGTCAAAATGGACAGCAATTGCCAAAGAATGTGAAGAAATTGCTACAAAATCCCAACCGATTTTAGTAGGCACAACAAGTGTTGAAAAATCAGAAATGTTAGGCCAACTATTAAATGAATATGATTTAAATTATCAAATTCTAAATGCTAAGCCAGAAAATGTAAGGCGTGAATCTGAAATTGTAGCACAAGCTGGTAAAAGAGGTAGTATTACAATTGCCACTAATATGGCAGGTCGTGGAACGGATATTATTTTAGGCGGAAACACAAAATTTAAAGTTTTAAAAGAGTTATATACTATTCTTGTTAACTGCAAAAATCAAACTCAAATTAGTAAAATAAATACCGTTTTTCCACTAACTACTCAATTTAAAGGAATTTCACAAAAGTTTTTAAGTGTTTTAAATTCATTAGTCAATAATTCAAAATTTCAAACATTGACAGATACTGAAATTCTTAAAATTTTAAATGAAACTGATCAAATTCGAATACCAAAATACAGTTATCAACATTCAATTAAATTTTTAATAACTGAATTATCAAAATTTGAAAAGAAAAATCAACAAATTGAGAATATAATCGTTAAAAATATTGGTGGATTATACATCATTGGTACAGAACGAAATGATTCGCGTCGAATTGATAATCAACTTCGTGGGCGCTGTGCTCGACAAGGAGATCCAGGAACTTCCCAATTCTTTTTAAGTTTAGAAGACCGACTTCTTCGTTTATTTGGGGGCCCTAAAATGCAAGAATTCATGAAAAATCAATTTCTTGATGATACTCCAATTGAAGCGGATTTATTATCAAAAAGTTTAGATTCTGCTCAGCAACGTCTTGAAGAAATTACCTATGATTCAAGAAAAAACTTATTTGAGTATGATGAAATTTTAAATAAACAGCGTAAAGTTATTTATTACGAGCGGCGAAAAATTTTAGAAAGTGCCTCTGTTCAAAAAAAATTATTAGCTGATGGTGAACAGGTTATTACTGAAATTGTAACTCGACTTGAGAAAAAAAATTTAACCATTACCGAAATAATTCCACGTCTTGAAAACTTATTTGGAACAAACTTACTTCTACTAAATAAATTTAAAGAAAATTTAAATAATTTAGACCCTCTAGAATTAAAAACGTATTTATTTCAAGAGTTCTGGTTATGCTATGAAACAAAAGTTTTAGAATTGGAAATTCGACATTTAGGTATTATTAGAGCTTTAGAACGAACACTTATTTTAATTTATATTGACACTGAATGGAAAGAACATTTACAGCGAATGGCGTTATTACGTGATGCGGTTGGCTGGCGAAGTTATGGTCAGCGAAATCCATTATTTGAATATAAAGATGAAGCTTATGAATTTTTTAAACGTCGGGCCTTAATAACACGTCATCTAGTAATATATGATCTTATTCGATCATCTATTATTTAAAATTATCTTTTTTAAACATCTGAATAAACCTTATTACTTAAATTTAACCTATTTAATTATGACAAAAAGAACATTATCAAATAAAAGTCGTGTTTCAATACTACGATTATCGGGGTTCCGAGCTCGGATGGCTACAACAACCGGTCGTAAAACGATTAAAAACCGTCGTAAAAAAGGGCGTAAAAAAATTGCATTAACTCATTAAAACTTCTATTATTAGAGTAGATCATTTTTGTTCACTCTAATAATACATAATTTTTTCGTTAAAATTAATATAATAATAACTTAGCAAATATAGTTTTTAGACAATTTTTTATGAAATTTAATGATGAACTAACACTTTTATTAAAAGCTCGGTATCCTGTTATTTTTATTAATACTATTGAAGAAGATCGTGTTGAATATGTAATTCGTAAACATATTAAAACTAGTTTAAACCGAAGTATTTATAGTTGGGATTTTGTTGATGGATATACTAATAATCCAAATAATGAAGGATTTGCTAAGCGAAATCCGTTACAAGCCTTAGAATTAATAGAACGTTTAACTTCAGAGACACCTGCTATTTTTTTATTAAAAGACTTTAATCGATTTTTAACAGATATTTCGATATCCCGAAAATTAAAAAATATAGCTCGAATGTTAAAATTACAACCAAAATCTATTATTATTATTGGATCTGAGTTTACTATTCCTAAAGAATTACAAGATTTAATTACAGTAATTCAATTTCAATTACCAATTGAAAATGAAATTAGTCAAGAATTAACCCGATTAATAAATTCATTAAATATTAAAGTTGATGCTGATTTATTTGAAAGCTTAACACAAGCCTGTCAAGGATTATCTTTGGAACGGATTAGACGAGTTCTATCAAAAATTATAGCAACTCATAAAACAATTGATGAAAATAGTATTGGAATTTTATTAAGCGAAAAAAAACAAATTATAAGTCAGACGGAAATTTTAGAATATTGGTCAGCTAATGAAAAAATCACAAATATTGGTGGAGTTGAAAATCTAAAAGATTGGTTAAGAAAACGAAAAAGTTCTTTTAGTATCCAAGCAGCGAATTATGGTTTACCGACTCCACGAGGTTTATTACTTGTAGGAATTCAAGGTACAGGGAAATCCTTAACAGCTAAAGCAATTGCTACTGAATGGCAATTACCACTACTAAAATTAGACGTAGGGAAACTTTTTGGGGGAATCGTTGGTGAATCAGAATCTAGATTACGACAAATGATTGAAGTATCAGAAACATTAGCTCCGTGTATCTTATGGATTGACGAAATTGACAAAGCTTTTAGTATTAATGAAAGTAAAGGCGATAGCGGAACTAGTAATCGAGTTTTGGCTACTTTTATTAGCTGGTTATCAGAAAAAACAAAACCAGTTTTTGTGGTTGCAACAGCAAATAATGTAGATCTTTTGCCATTAGAAATTATTCGAAAAGGACGGTTTGATGAAATTTTCTTTCTAGATCTACCACAAAGACAGGAACGCGAACAAATTTATCAAATACATATCCAAGAATTTCGACCAAACACTTGGAAATCTTTTGACTATGAAAAATTAGCCCAACTTTCAGAGTCTTTTTCCGGGGCAGAGATAAAACAAAGTATTATCGAAGCAATGTATCACGCTTTTTATGAACAACGTGAATTTACTACTGACGATATTTGTTTAGCTTTAAATGAATTAATTCCACTAGCTCAATTAGAGAGTAGTCAAACAATTAAATTACAAAACTGGGCTTCATCCGGTAGAATTCGATTAGCTTCATCAAATTCTATATATATATAAATTAAACAAACAAATGAAACAACGTTTTTTTAGATTCTTAGCAGATTTACGGTTTGCTATTGCAATTTTATTAATAATTGCCTCATTTAGTATTATTGGAACTGTTATTGAGCAAGATCAATCGATTGAGACTTATAAATTAAATTATCCATTAACAAATCAAGTTTTTGGGTTCTTATCTTGGGATATTATTCTTAAATTTGGCCTTGATCATATTTATAAAACTTGGTGGTTTATTACTTTTATTGTTTTATTTGGCATAAGTTTATTAACCTGTACCATTTTACAACAACTTCCAGCTTTAAAAATTTCAAGACGCTGTCAGTTTTTTCGAACAGCGCAACAATTTAAACGATTAAAAATTTCTACAAAACTTCAAGATTATAATTTTCAAAAGTTTCTATTTAAAATAAAAGAAACACAATATTCGATTTTTCATCAAAAAAATATAATTTATGCTTATAAAGGTTTAATTGGGAGAATTGCACCGATTGTTGTGCATTTTAGTATGATACTAATTTTAATTGGGACAATTATTGGTGCTATTAATGGTTTTAAAGCTCAAGAGATTGTTCCCAAAACTGAAACCTTTCATATTCAAAATATTTTAAGTAATGGACAATTAACCCAAATTCCAAAAGTTTCAACAAGGGTTAACGATTTTTGGATAACATATACAAAACAAAGAACAGTCAATCAATTTTATTCAGATATTTCTATTCTTAATATTGAAGGAAATGAAATTGAA
>Ga0181380_1000073_pt1:0-30000 | contig 39836 bp, 52 predicted proteins | sample 3SPOviralmetaG_FD_130116 | JGI IMG/M metagenome (GOLD analysis project Ga0181380, IMG submission 130116) | Marine viral communities from the oligotrophic San Pedro Time Series (SPOT) site, San Pedro Channel, CA, USA - 3 SPOT_SRF_2009-08-19 | ecosystem: Environmental > Aquatic > Marine >... | reverse complement strand
CTAAACTTTGGAGTAATTTTAACTTTCCAAGTTCCGCTATTTCATCTGACGGGGAAAAGAGTTTTGCTTCATAATAATCTAACATAACATTGTAAAGTGGTAATGACGACTCATCAACTAATCTTAAATCAATATCTTGATATTTTGAAATTACTAAAAATAATATACACAATAATGAACCCATTATTAATGTAGCGTAACTTAACATCATCATACTAACATGCATCATTAACCAATTAGATTGTAAAGCAGGAACTAATGGACTTGCTTTTTGCATATCAGGTGATAAAGTTAAATTAGCAAATCCTGTTATTAATAAAGCAACAGGTATTAAAACAGCGCCCATCAATTTACTTTTCGTTTTATTTTCAAAATATAAATAAATTGTTAATAATGTCCAAGTTAAAAAAAGTAATGACTCATATAAGTTGCTTAATGGAAAATATCCGGCCACAATCCAACGTGATGCTAAAATAAAGAATAATAATAAGTTTGCTATTAAGGAGCTAATTCGCCCAATTAGTACAAGAGTGTTTGTTTGTTTGAAAAATGATAAACTTACCCAATACGCAGTCATTGAAACTAATAAAACCCCAAAAACGATATTAGATGAAAAATTCTGAATGCTATCCCAGTCCATTTAATTTTTTAATAAATTTTTTATATAAATTGTTTTACATTATATAATTTTACTAAAAATTTCAATGATTTGTTTACTTTTATCTATAATTTTTTTTCCTTAATAAAAATAAATAAAAATTGGGCATATTTTGCTAATCAAGGAATTAACGGTATTTGATTAATTTAGACCATGTTTTTCTAAGAAAAAAATTTCAAATACATCTTGAAAATTAAAATTGACATTAAGAATATATTACAAGTATCATATTTTTAACTTTGATAAACTAATATACTATGTCAGTAACAATGAAATATGAAATGATGATTCTTCTTACAGAAGAATTTAATGATGGCGATTTAAAAACATGGGCATTTCATTATGCAAAAACGTTAAGAAAATTAAATGCTTCAGAAATCTCAGTAATTTCTCGTGGTAAACGTGACTTAGCATATGCTATTAAAAATCAAAAACGTGGAAATTTTATTCAAATTAATTTCGCTAGTCTTCCAAAAAATATTGAGGATTTTTCGAGTAACTTAAAATTAGATCCAAATGTTTTACGATTTTTAGTTTTAAATAAAAATTAATTTCAAAAAATTTATAATAATTAAAATTATAAATTTTTCAAATTCACTTGAATTAAAGGCAAAGGTATGATAATATATGAGTAATTAGAATATCCTCAGTAGCTCAGTGGTAGAGCAATCGGCTGTTAACCGATTGGTCGTAGGTTCAAATCCTACCTGGGGAGTAAAAACAAAAAATAAAAAATGAAAGATAATTTTGATAAATTACAAATTGGAAATAAATATTTTAATTCTCGACTAATGTTGGGTACAGGTAAATATAGAACAGTTGACCATGCTATTAGTAGTATAAATAGTAGTGAGTGTGATATTGTAACAGTCGCAATTCGGCGACTACCAACAAATTTGCATCATGATAATACAACATTTTTAAAATTTTTAGATTGGGAAAAGTTATGGCTATTACCTAATACAGCCGGATCACAAACAGCTGAAGAAGCAATTCGAATGGCATTTTTAGGACATGAATTAGCATGTCAATTAGGTCAAGAAGAGAATTTCTTTGTTAAACTCGAAGTTATTTCAGATCCAAAATATTTATTACCAGATCCTATAGGAACATTAAAAGCTGCAGAATTCTTGGTAAAGAAAGGATTTACTGTTTTACCATATATAAATGCTGATCCTATGTTAGCATTACATTTAGAAGATCTTGGTTGTGCAACTGTAATGCCATTAGGTTCACCAATTGGTTCCGGTCAAGGTTTAAATAATTTAGCAAATATCCAAATTATAATTGAAAATGCAAATGTTCCAGTCATTGTTGATGCGGGTATTGGTGCTCCAAGTGAGGCTACCAAAGCTTTAGAACTAGGTGCTGACGCTGTTTTATTAAATACAGCCGTTGCTCAATCAAAAAACCCTGAAAAGATGGCATCAGCGATGAATCTTGCAGTTCAAGCAGGGCGGTTAAGTTATCTTGCAGGACGAATGGAAAAAAAATATTATGCAAACGCTAGTTCTCCACAAAATAATATTAGTACATTAACCAAACCATAAGATAAAAAATTGTCAAATTAGTAAATAAAATAATATATACTTTATTTACTAATTTAATTGGTATTTAAGAATTATCCATTGAAATATTTTTTAATTCATTTGTTTCTAAACTAGTTTCAGATGAATTAAGTAATTCAGGATCTACATCACTATAATCAATCTCTACTTGAACCTCGTTTGTATAATCAACTAATGATCCATCTTGTTTTTCTCGTTTAACAATTAATCTTGTTTTTGGATACAATGGTGTTGTTAAACACTGTTGAGCTAAAGTATCTTCTAATAGTCGCATTACGGCTCGTCGTAATGGACGAGCTCCATAAACCGGATCATAACCTTCTTCAGTTAATAGACTTCGAACAGCAACATCTACTTCTAAAGTAATATCCTTCTCACGTAAGCGTTTTTCTAATTGATTAACCATTAACCCACAAATTTCCCAAATATCATATTTAGTTAAATGGTTAAAGACAATAATTTCATCAATACGATTTAAAAATTCTGGACGGAAAAATTCTTTTAATTCATCATTTACTAACTCTGTTACTTTTTCAAAAACTGATCCGTCTTTAATTGGTTCAGGTGTAGGTTCCCAGCCAACACAACCATCTTCATCAATTTTAAAAGCAGGCTTATTTTGTTTTGATTTTGGTTTAATACCACTTTCTCGCTCAATAATTTTAGCCCCTAAATTTGTGGTCATAATAATTAAGGTGTTTTTGAAATCAATAACACGACCTTTTGAGTCAGATAATCGACCATCATCCAAAATTTGTAACAACAAGTTGAAAACATCAGGATGTGCTTTTTCAACTTCATCAAATAAAACAACTGAATAAGGTTTTGTTCGTACAGCTTCAGTAAGTTGACCACCTTCATTATAACCAACGTAACCTGGAGGTGAACCAATTAATTTTGCAACAGTATGTTTTTCCATATATTCAGACATATCTAAACGGATCATACTATCTTCACTACTGAACATATATTCAGATAATGCTTTTGTTAGCTCAGTTTTACCTACCCCAGTTGGACCTGCAAAAATAAAACTTGCAATTGGACGATCAGGATTTCGTAATCCGACACGTGCTCGACGAATGGCTTTTGAAACAGAAACAATTGCATGATGTTGACCAATAAGTCGTTCATGTAATGTATCTTCCATTTTTAAAAGTCGTTTTGATTCAGAATCAGAAATTTTTGTTACAGGTACTCCAGTCCAACCAGCAATAACTTCTGCAACATCATTTTCTACTACGGTATCAACTTCTTTACGTGTTAATCCAAGTGCTTCATTTGTTAATGCTGCTTGTTTCATGATAGTAATATGTGTTCGTACTTCCATTTCATGATCTACTAATTGTTTAGCAATATCAAAATCATGTTCTTTAATACTTTCTTCTTTATCACGTAATGTATCTTGTAATTCTTTTAATAGTCGTTTCATCCCTAATGGTAAACGTCTATTTTCTAATCGAACTCGAGACCCAGCTTCATCTAAAACATCAATAGCTTTATCTGGTAAAAAACGATCGGCAATAAATTTATCAGCTAAAATTGCTGCCTGCTCAACTGCTTTATCATGATAACTCAATGTATGGTGTTGCTCAAATTTTGATCGTAAACCACGTAAAATATCAATGGTTACACCTACACTTGGTTCTTCTACATGAACGGGTTGGAATCGACGTTCTAAGGCCGGATCACGTTCAATATATTTTCGATATTCATCAATTGTCGTTGCCCCAATACATCTAAATTTCCCTCGTGCTAAGGCAGGCTTTAAAATATTTGCAGCATCAACGGCACCTTCAGCAGCACCTGCTCCTACCAATGTATGAATTTCATCAATAACTAGAATAACAGCAGCATCGTTTTGTGCTTCTTCTACAATCCGTTTTAATCGCTCTTCAAATTCCCCTCGATATTTAGTACCTGCTAAGATTGACCCTAAATCTAATGCCATAATTAAATGACCATCTAAAAAATCTGGAGCTTTTTCAGTTAAAATTAATTGAGCAAGTCCTTCAGCAACAGCCGTTTTACCTACACCTGGTTCACCAATTAGAACAGGATTATTTTTTCCTCGTCTTGCTAGGACTTTAATAACTTCATGAATTTCTTTTTCACGACCAATAACAGGATCTAATTTACCTTCAACAGCTTCTTTCGAAATATTTTCTGAGTATTCATCTAAGGTTGGAGTTTGACTACCTTTTTTCTCACGGTCGATTAAAAACTTTTCAGCTTGTGTTAATGGACGCAATATTTCTTCTTGATTTTCTTCAATATAAGCCAAAATTAAATTTCGTAACTTAGCAATATCGACTTTCAATTTATCAAGCGTACGCATTGCAACACCATCGGATTCGCCAATAAGTGCTAATAAAATGTGCTCTGTACCTACAAAATTTTGTCCTAAATCTTTTCCTTCATGTACAGCCATTTCTAAAACGCGTTTGGCTCTTGGAGTAAAAGGTATTTCAGAGGCAACAAAACCTGTTCCCCGACCAATATATAATTCAATTTCTTTTCGAGCTTTTTTTAATGTAACCTTCATTTTTTTTAAGGCTCTAGCACCAATACCATGCCTTTGACCAATAACCCCTAATAAAAGTTGTTCTGTACCAACAAAGTTATGACCCATTCGACGTGCCTCTTCCTGGGATAACATAATTACTTTAATTGCACCTTCTGTAAATTTTTCAAACATTTTATTATCTCCTTTGAATTTTTAATAAACTTGAAGAACTAAATTAATATATTAGATAGTTTTATTATAAAAAATCAGTTTACTCCCAAAACTAATATAACTAATCACTCAAAGTAAAATATTTATTTTTTCAATTTCTTGATTTATATTCTAGTATACATTATACTTTGTAGAGTACGATTTTGCAATATTAAAATTGGCGGTATGGCCAAGTGGTAAGGCAGTGGATTGCAAATCCTCTATCCCCAGTTCGAATCTGGGTGCCGCCTGCTATAATTTTTCTATAGTATTGCTTTTTTATCATATTTAATATAAAATATCTTTAGTGATCCAAAATCTTAAGGGGATGTGGTGGAATTGGTAGACACGACGGACTTAAAATTCGTTGCCTAGTGATAGTGCGTGAGGGTTCAAGTCCCTCCGTCCCCAATTTAAATTATTATTTGTTTAATAATCTTAGTATAAAGAAAATATAAAATTTTTTATTTGTGATTAATTAGTAATTATTATAACAAGCTTTAACTTGTTATAATAATCTTCATTTTTTATGATAAACAAATTCGATATAAAATCCCAGGAGGTAAATCTGATTTTGATAATAAATCAAAAATATTTATACTTGGATCATAAGAAATATCTAAAATTCGTTTATGAACTCTTATTTCAAAATGCTCTCTTGAATCTTTATCTACATGAGGTGAACGCAATACACAGTAAATACGTTTATTAGTTGGTAAAGGAACCATACTAAATTTATTAACATCATTAGTTTGAAGAAGATTAATTATTTTTCGACATGATGATGTTAACAGTTCATGATTAAAGGATTCTAATCGTACACGAATTTTCTCATTCGTTTTTATTTCCATAAATTTAATTAATTAATCAATAATTTTAGAAACAACACCTGCTCCAATTGTTCGACCACCTTCTCGGATTGCAAATCGCATTCCTTCTTCAATCGCTACTGGATAAATTAACTCAGCTGTCATTTTAATACGATCACCAGGCATTACCATTTCAACCACACTACCATCATCAGCAGTAAATTGTGTAATTGAACCTGTTACATCAGTTGTTCGAACATAAAACTGTGGTCGGTAACCTGTAAAGAATGGAGTATGACGTCCACCTTCCTCTTTTGTTAAAACATATACTTCTGATTCAAAATTTGTATGTGGAGTAATAGTTCCTGGTTCTGCTAAAACCATCCCACGCTCAATATCTTCACGTGTTACACCACGTAATAAAATACCAACATTATCACCAGCGAAGCCTTCATCTAATGTTTTTTGGAACATTTCAATCCCAGTAAGTGTTGTTGTTTGAGTCTCGCTAATACCAACAATTTCAACATTATCACCAACTTTAATAATACCACGTTCAATACGACCGGTTGCTACAGTACCTCGACCTGTAATTGAGAAAACATCTTCAATAGCCATTAAGAATGTTTTTTCTACATCACGTTCTGGAGTTGGAATATACTCATCTACAGCATCCATTAAAGCATAGATTTTATCTACCCATGGGTTTTCACCACGCTGAATAGCTGGATTTGCTGAAATAGCTTCAATTGCTTGTAAAGCCGAACCTGGACAAATAGGAATATCATCACCAGGGAAATCATACGCTGATAATAATTCACGAACTTCTAATTCAACTAATTCTAATAGTTCTTCATCATCAACTTGATCTTCTTTGTTTAAGAAAACTACAATATCCGGAACACCTACCTGTTTTGATAATAAGATATGTTCACGCGTTTGTGGCATTGGCCCATCTGCAGCAGACACTACTAAAATAGCACCATCCATTTGAGCTGCACCAGTAATCATATTTTTTACATAATCAGCATGACCTGGACAATCTACGTGAGCATAGTGACGAGTTTCTGTTTGATATTCTACGTGTGCTGTGTTAATTGTAATACCACGTGCACGTTCTTCTGGTGCACCATCAATTTCATCATAAGCTTTTGCTGTACTTGAGCCATCTAAAGCTAATGTTGCCGTAATTGCGGCTGTTAACGTAGTTTTACCATGATCTACGTGACCAATTGTACCAATATTAACATGCGGTTTCGTACGTTCAAATTTTTCACGTGCCATTTTAAAAATTTCCTTTAAAGTCTAAATTAATATAATAATAAAAGCTTTTAGCGAGAAAGACTATTGTATTAATATCTAAAATGAGCAAATGCTTTATTCGCGTCCGCCATTCGATGTGTTTCTTCTTTCTTTTTAATAGTATTACCTATGTCGTTTGCTGTGTCAATGATTTCACTTGCTAATTTAATTGACATACTTCGCCCTACTCGGTCACGAGCATATGTAATAATCCAACGTAATGATAAATTTGTTGCACGGAACCCACTAACTTCTATAGGAACTTGATATGTTGACCCACCAATTCGACGAGCCTTAACTTCTACTGCTGGACTAGCATTTCGAATAGCTCTCTCAAAAACTACTACAGGATCTTCATTTGTTTTTGCTTTGATTATATCAAAAGCACCATTAACAATATTTTGCGCTAAATTTCGTTTTCCAGATTTTAAGATTCGATTAACTAATAAACTTACAAGGTAACTGTTATAAGTAGGATCCGCTTCAGGAAACCGTTTTTTTGAAATATTTCGACGTGACATAAAACTGTATATAATTTTTAAAATATTAAATTGACTTAAATTTATAATGTAATTTTTTAAAAATTATTTTAAAAAAATTACATTCTTTGATTAATTATTTGTCGTTTTTAGGTTTTTTAACACCATACTTTGAACGACCTTGTGTTCGGTCTTTTACACCCCCGCTATCTAAAGCACCACGAATAATATGATATCGAACACCGGGTAAATCTTTTACACGACCACCACGAATTAAAACAACTGAGTGCTCTTGTAAATTATGTCCAATTCCTGGGATATAAGCTGTTACTTCAAATCCTGATGTTAATCTTACACGTGCTACTTTACGAATTGCTGAATTTGGTTTTTTTGGTGTTGTTGTATAAACACGTGTACAAACCCCTCTTCGTTGAGGACAATTCACTAATGCCGGAGATTTTGTTTTTTTCTTTATTTGGATTCGTCTTGAACGAACTAATTGTTGAATAGTTGGCATATATTTTTTAAACTAATCGGTAAATAGATTATTATTTTGTTGAGTTTAGTCCATATTTTTTCATAAATCGTTCTACACGACCCTCACTGTCAATAAGAGTTAAAGAACTACTATAAAATGGATGATTTGCTAACCAAATATCAACTTGTAATTTTTCTTTTGTTGAACCTACAGTACATAATGGTTTACCGTCACAGTACACTGTTGCATCATTAAACCATGTTGGATGAATTTCAGATTTTGGCATATATTTAAAATTATTAACGTTTTGAATATTGTGGAGCTTTTCGAGCTTTTCGTAAACCATATTTTTTACGTTCTTTAATTCGTGCATCACGAGTTAAAAGTCCAAATGGTTTTAAAATACTACGGTTTTGTGGGTCCATTTTACAAATTAATCTTGCTACACCCAATTGAATAGCCTCAGTTTGACCGGTTAAACCCCCACCTTTAACTAATACTATAATATTAAATTGGTTTTCTAAGTTTAATTTCTTTAATGGCTCCCAAATTTTATTTAAATAAGTTGTATTGTATTGTAAATATTTCTCGCCTGAAACTTTATTAATAATAAGGTTTCCTTCACCAGGAACAAGAAATACACGCGCAATTGCCTGTTTTCGTTTTCCAAGACCAATGTTATCTTTTTGTAATTTTATACTCATAAAAAGTTTTATAAATTATTTATTAAATTATCGATATCATCTATATAAATTGGAGTTTGCGCACCATGTGGGTGTTCTGAGCCTTGGTAGACTTTTAAACGTTTTGCTAAACTTTTTTTAGCAACCCCGTTTGGCATCATTCCAAAAATACATCTTTCAATAATTTGCTGTGGTAACCCATTGGTAATTCTTTTTAAAGAAGAACCAGGACGTCCTGGTTGAAAGACCCGAATTCGTTCTAAGTTACGATCAACTGTTAATGCTTCAGCGTTAATTAAAATAACATAATCACCCGTATCAAAAGCAGGGTGATAATAAGATTTAACTTTACCAGATAATAAGCCAACAATAATGGATGAAATTCGACCTAATTGTTTACCTTTACAATCAATCACATACCATTTTTTTCGATTATAATCTGAAGCTGGAATAAATGTTTCGTTCATAAAATATTTATTAATTAAATAAGTAATTACTTTAAAACTATTCCGAGTTTATTTTTCAGAGTAGTGAAAACTTCGTCTGCTGATTTTCGACCAAAGTTTTTAAGTTCTTGTAATTTTTCTGGAGAATATTCTAATAAATCACCGATTGTGTTTATTTGAGCACGTTTCAAACAATTATATGCTCGTACTGACAATTGAAGTTCTTCAATTGCAATATTTATGTGTGGATTTATTGGTGTTAAATTGTTACTATTTTCTAATTTATCGACATCTTGTGTAAATTTATTTTCCATTATTGAATTGAAGAATTCAATAATAAATTTTGATACAGATGAAATAGCATCTTCTGGTGAAATACTGCCATTTGTCCAAATATCTAAAAATAACCTTTCTGTAATTGAATTTGAATTATCATAAACATTTTCAATTTTGAAATCCACTTTTTGAATTGGCATGAAAATAGCGTCAATTTGAAGGAAGTCTTCAGATTTGTCACAAAATGTTTGGCCTGCTAATTTATAACCTGTACCATACTCAAATTTAAATTCAATTTCAACAACATTTGAGGTTGAAATTGTTGCAATGTAATGATTTGGATTTACAATTTTAATATTTGATGGTAATTGTATTGAATCTGCTGTAATTACAGCAGGTCCTTTAACTTTTAACCGTCCAAATGAAAGATCTGTATTTGTACTTTTAAATACAATTCCTTTTAAATTTAATAAAATTTCAAGAATGTCTTCTCGTACTCCAGGAATAATAGAGAATTCATCACGAATTCCCGCAATTCTGACTGCAGTAATAGTTGTTCCACCTAAGTCATTTAATAAAACTCGTCTTAAAAGATTGCCAATTGTTATACCTTGACCAGGTGATAACGAACTTATCAAAAATTGCCCATACATTGCACCGGATTCAATTTTCTCTGATTTCAAACATTTAAGATATAAATTATTCAGAGTCATAGTTTAAAGTTATTCTAGTCTTCTTCGAGATATAAATTTTTAAACTCTTCGACGTTTTGGCGGTCGACAGCCATTATGTGGAACTGGGGTGATATCATTAATTGAAAGAATTTCAAACCCTGCACCTTCAATTGCTCGAATCGCAGTTTCTCTACCAGATCCTTGACCTTTTATTAAAATCTCAACATTTTTCATTCCAGTACTTAAAGCGTCTAGAGCAGCTTTTTCTGCAGCTGTTTGAGCAGCAAAAGGTGTTCCTTTTCTTGCACCTTTAAAGCCAGAACTACCTGCAGATGCCCATGAAACTGTATCACCAGCTAAGTTTGTAATTGTTACAATTGTGTTATTAAATGTTGATTGAATATGAGCAACACCGGTCACAAAAGTATTTTTATCTTTTTTAAAGGATGTTTTTCTAATTTTTTGTGCCATATTAAATAAAATTGTTAATTATTATAATTTTCCTAGGAGTGAAATTATTTTTTCTTACCTGTTACAGTTTTTTTAGACCCACGTCGTGATCGAGCATTCGTTCGTGTTCGTTGTCCACGGACAGGTAAACTGTTTCGATGTCTTTTACCTCTATGTGAATTAATTTCATTTAATCGTTTAATATTTAAACCATTAAAACGTCGTAAATCACCCTCTAATTGCAGATCACTTTCTTCCAAAATTTTTCTTAAAGCAACAGCTTGTTCAGTTGTTAAATCATTTGTTCGAGTGTCTGAACTAATATTTGCTAATGCAATAAGTTCCTTTGCAGTACTAATACCAATCCCATGAATATATGTTAATGCATAAGCAATTCTTTTATTCCTTGGTAAATCAACCCCTACTAATCTTACCACTTTGTTAGCTCCTTAAAATTATTAACCTTGACGTTGTTTATGTTTTGGATTTTCACAAATTACCATAATTTTACCATGTCGTTTAATAACACGACATTTATCACACATTTTTTTTACTGATGGACGGACTTTCATTTTCTTTTTTTAGATAATTAATTAATATTTTTTAAATTATTTAGTCAAACATATCATTATAAATATTAGAAAGAATGATACTTCTAATTTCTCGAGACAATTCTAAAATTACCCCAACTAAAATTAATAATGATGTTGTTCCTAAACCGTTAAAACTTGAACCTGGTACAATAGCTTCAATTAAATTTGGTAAAGTTGCAAGAATAGATAACATAATTGCACCTAAATATGTTACTCGTTGCATAACTTTTTTAAGATAAAATGTTGTTTCTATCCCAGGTCGAACACCAGGAATTGAAACTGCCATTTTCTGTAAATCATTTGCAATATCTTTTGGGTTTAAAACAATTGTTGAATAAAACGAACTAAATGCTAAAATTAACATAAAGTAAGTAATCCAATAAATAACCTTAGATGATTTTAAAAAAATTGGTAGCGTAATCAACGGTAAAAGTCCTGCACTACTAATATAATTTGGTATAACTAAAACCGCTGTAGTTAAAATAATTGGCATTACCCCTGCTTGATTAAATCGTAAGGGAATATAATTATTTTCCAGTAAGGACGAAGTTGAAAATGTTTCAGTTGTTTTTGTTAATTGTTTGGATGATATTAACGGAACAACTCTAGTTCCTTCTTGTAACAATACAATTCCATAGATAGCAACAAAAAATAAAATTGCAATAAAAATCCAAGAAATTACAGAAACATTTTCCGTTGCTTGCACAAATAGATTTTTACCAAAATTTGGTAAATTAGAAACTATATTTGTATAAATTAATAATGATGCTCCATTACCCAACCCATACTCGGTAACAATTTCGCTTAACCAAAGAACTATCATAGCTCCGGTAGTTAACCAAATCATAATTTGAGCAGCTAAAAAGATATCCCAATCAAACAATGCTCGTTTTAAGTAAAATGCAATACTAAAGCTTTGAATTGAAGCAAATCCTAAAGTAATTAGTCTAGTTAATTTATTTATAGTTCGGCGTCCTTCACCTCCACCTTCTTTTTGTAATTTTGAAAGGCTTGGAAATAAACTAACTAATAATTGCATTACGATTGAAGCATTTATATATGGAAATATATTTAGAGTAAAAATTCCAATTACAAAAGTGTCATTACCTGCAAATGTACTTACTAAACTTTTTGTCATGGAATGACGTTCAAGATAAAACGCTAAATGACTATGATTTATTCCAGGAACTGGTAAAAAAGTACCTATTCGAATAAAAATCAATATTCCTAAACTTAATAAAAGACGATTTAAAAGAATATTTTTATCATTAGTTTGGTTAATCATACTTTAATATTTCAGTATTCAATAGCTAATCTTAATTTAAATTAAGGTCACGTTTTTTTGCAACTTGTGATTTTGTTGTTAAATTTTCTAACGCACATATGGCAGCTCGGGCGTTATTTAATAAATTATCTGAACCTAATTGTTTTGCAATTACATTTTTAATTCCGGCAACTTCTAAAACAGTTCGTATAGCTCCACCAGCAATTACCCCTGAACCCTCAATGGAGGGTCGCATAATGATATCACAAGCTCCAAAAGTTCCATTAACTCGATGTGGAATACTTAATGATTTTGTAATTGGAATTTTAATTAAATTTTTACGACCATCCATTTTAGCTTTTTTAAAAGCATTAACAACATCATCAGCCTTTGCTACACCAACACCAACTTGCCCATTTTCATCCCCAATAACAACAATAGCTCGGAAACTTAATTTCTTACCACCTTTAGTTACTTTTGATACACGGCTTATCTTAATTAAGCGTTCTACAAATTTCTGATCATTTCCATTCTCAATTCGTCGTGAATTTTTTTTTAACTTATTAATTTTTTTTAAATCGGTACTCATAAAATTTATTAAACTTATAGTTTTAATTTTCAGATTGGTTATTAAAATTGAAGACCACCTGCTCGCGCACCGTCAGCTAAAGCTTTAATCCGTCCATGGTAAAAATATGGTCCTCGATCAAATACAATTTTTGTAATATTCTTTTTTAAACTAAGTTTTGCTAACTTTTGTCCCATTAATCGTGATGCATCACATGTTCTTCCATTATTACTATCTAATGTAATATCGCGATCTAAAGTTGAACAAGAAACAAGAGTTTGTGATGTTGTATCGTCAATAATTTGAGCATAAATATTCTCATTTGATCGATATACAGATAAGCGTGGACGTTGCGATGTTCCTTTGACTAAACCTCGTAAACTTTCACGTTTTAAATATTTAAATTTTTGTAAATTTAATTTTTTATTTTTATTTTTGAGTTTTAATAAAACTCGTTTTGATAATTTCATACTTTTATTGATTATTAAGGTTAATTGTTTGAAAAGATTGTTATATCAAAAAGATTTATTTTTTACCAGATTTACCTGCTTTACGTCTTACAATTTCTCCTTCATACATAATCCCTTTTCCTTTATATGGTTCAGGGGGTCGCCAAGCTCGAATTTTCGCAGCAAAAAGACCTAACTGTTCTTTATCGCAAGCTTTTAAATTAATTTGTGTATTTTTCGTTACTGCAATAGAAATCCCTTCAGGAATTTCCATTTCAACAGGATGACTATACCCTAAATTTAAAACAATTGATTTACCTTGAACAGCTGCACGATAACCAACACCATTTAAATTAAGATTTTTTTGGAATTGTTCCGAAACTCCAATAATCATATTATTAACTAAAGTACGATATAACCCATGTAAAGCACGTCCAGTACGTGTTTGGGTTTCTAAGATCACAATTAACTTACCTTCATTTTGTTCAACACTTAATAAATCTGGAAGTTGATTTTCTAACGTTCCAAATTTTCCCTTTACAGTAATATCTTGACCATTACAACTAACATCGACACCTGAAGGTATCTTAATTGGTAATTTTCCGATACGTGACATAATTTTAACTTACTCCAATTACCAAATATAACATAAAATTTCGCCACCAATTCCCAGTTCTTTTGCTTTTAGATTTGTCATCACACCTTTTGGGGTAGACATAATAGCAATTCCTAAATCATCTAAAACTTTTGGTAGATTTTTTGAGTTTGCATAAACCCGTAAACCTGGTTTGCTTATCCGTTCAAGTTTACAAATAACAGGTTCACGCAATTGACCTTTGTATTTTAAAGAAATTAATATGTAAGAATTAGATTCTTCATTATACATTTCAAAATTTTCAATGAATCCTTCTTCTTTCAAAATGGTAGCAATTGCTTTTGACATTTTTGTCATAGGAATTTGCACAATTTGATGCTTTACCATATTTGCATTTCTAATACGCGTTAACATATCCGAAATCGTATCTGTTACCACAGTTATCTCCTTATTTCTTTTTCACTGTTTATTTTATTCTTGAGACCATCTTTTACGACGTAAATGTTTTTTCTTATCCCAAGTTTGGTTAACTTCAGCTAAAGATGCATATTTTTCATAATATCCACAATCATTTAAAGGAAAACGTAAGAATTTTAATAGAATCATACCATTTAAAACTCTATTAAACGTTTGTTTGCGTGTTTTCGGATGTGACGCAGAAAATACCAACGTAATACTTAATCCTTGTGTTTGATCAACATCTTCGTAATCAATTTCTGGGAAAATTAATTGTTCTTTTAATCCCAATGTGTAGTTTCCTGCTTTGTCAAAACTTCGAACCGATAAACCTCGGAAATCTCGAATTTGAGCAAAAGTAAAGAAGATTAATTTAGTTAAAAATGCATACATCTTCTCCCCTCTTAAGGTCACAGTTAAACCTAATTCTAGATCCTCTCGAATTTTAAAACCAGCAATAGCTTTTTTAGATTTCGTAATTAAAGGTTTTTGACCTGTAATTGCTGTGAATTCTTGAATACTTTTTTTCAAAATATTTGTATTTTGAGCCGCTAACCCTAAACCACGATTTATTTGAATTTTTTGTAATTTTGGAATGGTATGAACATTTCTAAAAAGATTCGGGTCATTTTTTTTCAAAACACCTCGAATTCCATCAGTATATTCTTTTTTAATGTCTTCAAGTAAACTATGGATTTCAGCGACTTCTTCTAATGAATTTGGATTACGCATAATATTAAGACTATGTTACATTTAATTTTACATTTGAATGATGAATAGGCGCTTCCATTTGTTTAATTTCACCTACTTCATTATCTGTATTAGGTTTAATATGTTTAAATTTAAAATTAATACCTTTTACAAGAATTTTTCCTGTGTTTCGATAAATTTTAGTAACTTCACCAGTTTTATTTTTATCAAAACCTGATATTACTTTTACACTATCACCAATTTTAATATGCATTTTTTGTTGTTTTGCCATTTATAAAACCTCCGGTGCTAACGAAACAATTTTAGAAAAATTCTTATCACGAATTTCACGGGCAACAGGTCCAAACACTCGTGTACCACGAGGATTATTATCTACGTTAACAATAACGGCTGCATTATCATCAAAACGAATAAACATACCATCTTGACGACGAATACATTTCGTAGTTCGTACGATAATAGCTCGAACAATATCCGATCTTTTAATAGGCATATTTGGAATTGCTTCTTTAACTACACCAATAATTGTATCACCAATTTTTGCGTATTTTCGATTTCCACCTAAAACTCGAATGCACATTATTTTTCGAGCGCCGGTATTATCAGCTACTGTTAATAAGGTTTGTGGATAGATCATAAAATTTTAATTTTCATTAATTAAAGATGATTTTGAAATAATCTGGGCTAATGCCCAACGTTTTCTTTTACTTAACGGTCTCGTTTCACGAACTAATACTTGATCGCCAATATTGCAGTCACCTGCTTCATCATGTACTAAATATTTTTTCGTTTTAACCATTGTTTTTGAATAAATTGGGTGCGAAAATCGACTTTCAACTTGGACAACAATTGTTTTTTCCATTTTATTACTTACAACAATTCCAACTCTTTCTTTTACTGGCATTAAAACTCCTTATCGTTTTTGTTTACTCATTCAGGTTTTTTTAAAAATTTCCAGTCAAATAATTTTGTTTTTGAATTAAGTTAACAATTGCATCAGGACTCGTTTGTTCTAACGCATCTAATCGCAAAGTTAAGACTGTTTTTAATTGAGCTAATCGACGTTTAGTAAATTTAATTTCATGAGATTTAAATGGTTGTCGAGTTGCTTTTTTAAATTTTAAATTAAATAGTTCTTTTTCTGCTTTAATAATTGCATCAGAGATTTCAAGATTTGAAAGTTCTTTAATATCATTAAATTGAGGTAAACTCATAAGTTATTCAATGTTTGTTCTAATAATAAATTTTGTTTTTATTGGTAATTTATAAGCGGCTAAATTAAATGCCGCACGAGCAATTTCTTCGGGAACGGAAGCAATTTCAAATAACATGGTACCTGGTTTAACAACTGCTACCCAATAATCTACCGCACCTTTACCAGAACCCATTCGTGATTCTGCAGCTCGAGCTGTTACAGTTTTATCAGGAAAAATTCGAATCCATAATGAGGCACCACGTTTTGTATATCGAGTAATCGTACGACGTGCGGCTTCAATTTGACGAGATGTAATCCAACTTGGTTCTAATGCCTGTAAACCGTATTCACCAAATGAAACTTCATTCCCACGAGTAGCTTTTCCCCGCATACGTCCACGGTGATATTTTCTATATTTTGTTCGTTTTGGACTTAACATAATAAATTAAATTCCTAAGATCTATATATTTTTGTGTTTATTTTGCTAAAATTTCATTTTTAAATAACCAAACTTTAACCCCTAATACGCCATAAATTGTGTTAGCTTCTTTAGAACAATAATCAATATCAGCTCGTAGCGTTTGTAAAGGAACTCGCCCTTCTCGAATCCACTCACTTCTAGCAATTTCAGCTCCATTTAATCTACCCGAAACTTGAATCTTAATTCCACTAACGTTATCTTCTTGTGCAGCTTGAAGTGCTTCACGAATTGCTCTTCTAAAAGCAACACGTTCTTCTAATTGCTTAACAACTAAATCTCCAATTAATGATGCATTTAAATTAACTTTGTCAACTTCAATAATGTTAATTGTGATTTGTCGATTACTTGGTAAGATTTTTTTAATATTTTTTAATAAATTTTCAATACCTAAGCCATTTTCACCAACAAGTGCACCGGGTCGACCTGTTTCAATATTTAATTGAATTTGATCACCTAATCCATTTCTATTAATTTTAATGTTTGAGATACTTGCTGATTTTGCTAATTTCTTTAAATATGTCCGAATTTGATCATCTTCCTCTAATAAATTAGCATATTGATTAAAATTTGCATACCAGGCTGATCTATGCTCTTGCGTAATACCTAATCGAAATCCTAATGGATGTGTTTTTTGTCCCACCGAAATAATCCTTTTAATTAAAATAGAGTTTATAAAGTGTACTAACTTGTTTCTTTTACAACAATTGTAATATGACAAGTTGGTTTTAAGATTTTAAATGCACGACCTTGGGCTCTTGGACGAATTCGTTTTAATTTAGGTCCTTCGTTAGCATAAACTTCAGCAATAATTAGTTTTTTTTTATCTAAATCATAATTATTTTTTGCATTTGCTGCCACGGAATGAACAATTTGCCACACAGGCCCACCAGCATCATAAGGTAAAAATTCTAATATCATTAATGCTTCTTGATAAGAACGTCCCCGAATTTGATCTAAAACTCGTCTTACTTTATGTGGAGACATTCTAATATATTTTGCTACAGCTTTCACTGATTGAACGTTAGACATAAACTATTCTTTTTAATTTTTCTTTTCTGCTTATATTTTAGTTGTTTTGGATATTTTTAATTTGAATTATCAAATTCACGAAAAAAACATAAACTAACTATTTTTAATCGATATATACGGATCTGTTCAATCTTTTAAATTTTATTACCAACTAGTTTCAAGTTTTTTTCTAACAGGTTTAACTTGATAAGCTAATTTAATTGTTATAATAGTTGAAACCTTAAATGATTTGGATTGGTCATTAACAAATCTATTAAATTTTGATATTTCATTTATAGTAATATCATAAATATAGATATCAAAAAAATTTACGTATAAATTATTTTGAAGAAAAATAACACTTGAATGTAATATTTGTAAAAGATAATCCCGTTCTTCAGGCTTGGATTTTAAAAGATATAAGAGATCATCTACGGTATAATAATAAAGTTTAAATTTAAAACTTTTAAGAACGATTTTCGCAAGTGATGATAATTCATTATCACATTTAACATTAAATGTTTTAATGTTAAAATTTGGATCTACAATCTTTGAGACCATAGAAAATTTTCCTTAGCGTTTTGTTTTTCTATCTGCTTTAATATGCGTTTTAAAAGTTCGAGTAGAAACAAATTCTCCTAATTTATGTCCAACTAATTGATCAGATATAAAAATTGGAACATGTTGTTTACCATTGTAAACTGCAATTGTATGTCCAACCATACTTGGTAAAATAGTTGAGCTACGAGACCAAGTAGTAATTATATCTTTTTTCCCTTCAGCATTCATTTTGTCAATTTTTTTCAATAAATGATAAGCAATAAAAGGTCCTTTTTTTAATGATCTTGGCATCTGTACGATATTTTAATTAATTTATATATTTTAAAGTTTTAATTATGATCGGCGACGAAGAATATAAGCATTACTAGCTTTTTTTGTTTTTCGGGTTTTTATTCCTAAAGCGGGTTTACCCCATGGCGTTAGTGGTCGACTACGACCAATTGGTGCGCGACCCTCACCACCACCATGTGGGTGATCACAAGGATTCATAACAGACCCTCGAACAGTAGGACGTTTTCCTAACCATCTAGTTCGACCAGCTTTACCACTTTGGACTAAAAATGCTTCGTTATTACTAACTTCACCAATTGTAGCAAAACATTCTTTTCGAATTAAACGAATTTCTTTAGATGGTAATCGTAATGTTACGTAATCCCCTTCTTTTGCTAATATTTTTGCTGAAGTTCCAGCAGACCGTACAATCTGCCCCCCACGTTTTGGGATTAACTCAACATTGTGAATTGAAGTTCCTAAAGAAATTTCTTCTAATGGTAAAGTATTACCAATATTTAAAGGAGCACCAGAACCCGAAATAATTGTATCACCAACTTTTATATTATTTGGGTGTAAAATATAGCGTTTTTCTCCATCTTGATAGTTAACTAATGCAATACGAGCATTTCGATTTGGGTCATACTCAATTGATGCAATAGTACCCTCAACATTATGTTTATTACGTTTAAAATCTATTAATCGGTATTTTCTTTTATGACCACCACCGCGATGACGAATTGTGATAACACCTCTATTATTACGGCCTTTATTACGATGATTTTTTCGAATTAAACTTTTTTCTGGCTTACTCTTTGTGATTTCTGAAAAAGTGGATAACGCTCGCGTACGCGTACCAGGTGTATATGATTTATAAAGACGAATGCTCATAAACTTGATTTTTTTAATTATATAGTTCTTAATTTTCAGCAAATAAGTTTATTGTATCACCATCCGCTAAAGTTACAATTGCTTTTTTATATTGTGATTTCCAACCAATATATTTTCCTACACGTTTTTTCTTTTTTGGAAGTTGGCAGGTATTAACTTTTGTCACTTTTACATTGAATAAATATTCAATTGCGGCTTTGATCGTAATTTTATCAGAAGATGGATTTACAATAAAACTGTATTGGTTATTTTCTAAAAGCCTTGTTGCTTTATCAGTAATAATTGGATATTTAATAATATCATTACTACTAAGATTAAAATATGATGAATCAACCACAATAAATCTCCTTTATTTCATTTACTGCTAACGGTGTTAATAAGATTTGTTTCGCTTTTAAAATACTAAGAGTATTTAAATTTGAAGCAGAAATTAATTCCACATTTTTCATATTTCTAATAGATAATTTTAATGGTGTTGTTTTTTTTGAAACAATTACCAAGACTTTTTGATCTAATTCGACACCACACTTTTTACAGATGTTAAAAAATGATTTTGTTTTTGGGGAATCAATAGCATCTTCTAAATTGTCAATTACTGAAATACTATTTCGTTTGTTGTATAGTAAAGTCTGTAAGGCTAATTTTCGTTCTTTTTTATTTAACTTTTGAATTGTTTTTTTGGGTTTCGGTCCAAAAATAACACCCCCACCTTTCCATAATGGCGAACTATTAGAACCTGCACGTGCTCGACCTGTTCCTTTTTGTTGCCAAGGCTTACGTCCACCACCCCTAACTTCACTTCGGGTTTTAGTAGAAACCGTTCCTTGTTTTTTTGAAATTTGGTGTCTTAAAATATCTTTATGAATTAGAGAGTTTCCAGATTTTTCAAGTACATTTAATTCTAATTTATGTTCGTCATTTAAGACTTGTCCATTTATATCTAATGAATTATATTTAATAAATTTTTGAACAGTCATAGTTTATATCTTACCTATAATCCTTTCTTTTCTAATAAAAATTGAATTATTCTGATGAATCAATACTTAGTAAGTTTCCAGGTTTTCCAGGAACTGAACCTTTTACTACTAAAATATTCTCGTCATTATTTATTTGAATAATTTTCAATTTTTTAATGTGTGTAATTTTATTTCCTAATTGACCTGCCATTTTTTTTCCCGGTAAAACACGACCTGGATCTGTACCCATACCAATAGAACCTGGTCCTCTATGGTTTTTTGAACCATGAGTCATTGGACCACGAGTAAAATTATGTCGTTTTTGCAGACCTGAAAATCCTTTACCAGTACTTTTACCTGTTATATTAATAAGTTGACCTGTTGTAAATGATTCAACATTTAGAATTTGACCTACAGTAAATTCTTCAGGATTGTTAACACGAAATTCTTTTAAATACTTTAGAGGTTGAATATTTGATTTTTGTAAATGACCTAATTCAGGTTGTGTCAAATATCTACTTGGAACTGCTCCGTAACCAACTTGAATTGCATTATAACCATCAGCTAAAACTGTTTTAATTTGGGTAATAACACATGGACCAATTTTTAAAATGGTTACTGGAATAATATTACCTGATTCGTCAAAAATTTGAGTCATGCCAATTTTATTACCTAATAAGCCTAAAGACACAATATTTCTCCAAAAAATAGATTAGATATATTAACTTGTAATAAAAACTAAAATAATTAATATTAATTAAAAAATAAATAAAATAATCAAGATTATTAAATTATTAGTACTAATTTAAAAAATTTTAAACTATTTGTCTAGATAAGATAAATAAACACTTTTATTAAAAACTTTACGGACTTGAAACTTCTTTTTTTTAGAAATATTACTTATAAATTTATTTATATAAACTTAATAGATTTAGAAAAAATTTTATGGGAAAAGTCGTTGGTATTGATTTAGGTACAACAAATTCAGTAGTTGCTGCTATTGAAGGAGGTCAGCCAAATGTTATTACAAATGCTGAAGGGTTAAGAACTACACCTTCCATTGTTGCATATACAAAAAAACAAGAATTGTTAGTAGGACAAATTGCTAAACGACAGGCAGTTATTAATCCAGAAAATACATTTTTTTCAGTAAAACGATTCATTGGTTCAAAAGAAAATGAAATTTCGCAAGAAGCAAAACAATTACCATACAAAGTATTAAAAGATTCAAATGGTAATATTAAAATTAATTGCTCATCTTTAAATAAAGAATTTAGTCCAGAAGAAATTTCTGCTCAAGTTTTAAGAAAATTAATAGGCGATGCTAGTACCTATTTAGGACAAGAAGTTACTCAAGCTGTTATTACTGTACCAGCGTACTTTAATGACTCACAACGTCAAGCCACAATGGATGCAGGTAAAATTGCAGGTATTGAAGTGCTTCGAATTATTAATGAACCTACCGCGGCTTCTTTAGCTTATGGTTTAGATAAAAAACAAAATGAAACAATTTTAGTTTTTGATTTAGGCGGTGGTACTTTTGATGTTTCCATTTTAGAAGTAGGTGATGGTATTTTTGAAGTATTATCAACCGCAGGTGATACAAATTTAGGTGGTGATGATTTTGACAAAGTTTTAGTTAATTGGCTTGTTGATGATTTTAAAGAAAAAGAAGGTATTGGTTTAACTGAAGATATTCAAGCTTTACAACGGTTAACAGAGGCTGCTGAAAAAGCAAAAATGGAATTATCAACAGTTGAAAAAACTACAATTCATTTACCTTTTATTACTGCAGATAAAACAGGTCCAAAACATATTGAAACAGAATTAACTCGTGAAAAATTTGAAAGTTTATGTCAAAAACTAATTCAACGTTGTCGAATTCCTGTAGAAAAAGCATTAACAGATGCTCGCTTAGAAAAATCTGATATTAATGAAGTTGTATTAGTAGGTGGTTCTACTAGAATTCCTGCTATTCAAGAGTTAGTAGAATCTTTAACTGGTAAAAAACCAAATCAGTCTGTAAACCCAGATGAAGTTGTAGCTATTGGGGCAGCTATTCAAGCAGGTATTCTTGCTGGTGAAATTAAAGATATTTTATTATTAGATGTAACACCATTATCATTAGGGGTTGAAACATTAGGTGGTGTTATGACAAAAATTATTGCACGAAATACAACAATTCCTGTTAAAAAATCGGAAATGTTCTCTACTGCAGTAGATAATCAAACAAATGTAGAAATCCATATTTTACAAGGTGAACGTGAACTTGTTAGTGGAAATAAAAGTTTAGGTAATTTCCGTTTAGATGGAATTCCAAACGCGGATCGTGGTGTTCCACAAATTGAAGTTACATTTGATATTGATGTAGATGGATTATTATCTGTTAAAGCAAAAGAAGTTGAAACAGGCGTCGAACAATCTGTTACAATTCAAGGTGCTTCAAATTTAGAAGAAAATGAGATTGACGATATGTTAGCTGACGCTGAAAAATATGCTTCAGCCGATCAAGAAAAACGACAAAATATTGATATAAAAAACCAAGCTGAAACTTTATGTTTTGAAGCAGAAAAAGAGCTTGATCTTTTAAAAGATAAAATTTCTGAAAATCAAAAAACTAGTATAAAACAACTTATTGAGAATATTCGTCAAGATATCCAAAGCGAAAACTTTGAATCTTTAAAATCAGTTATTGATGAATTAAAATTAGCAATGAAAAACATGGTTGATGAAAATTCATCTAGTACCGATGGAATGAATGATTTAAATGATTTATAAATTTATATAAAAATTAAAAATGTAAACGAATTTGATTATTCGTTTACATTTTTTTCTTGGTCAACAATAATACATTCAGTAGTTAAAATCATACTCGCAATTGAAGTTGCATTTTGTATTCCTGACCGTGTCACTTTTGCAGGATCAACAACACCTTCTTCGTACATATTTCCAAATTTATTAATAGCAGCGTTATAACCTATTTCAAATTCTTGTTGTTGTACTTGTTCAATAATAACAGCACCATTTATCCCTGCATTTTCAGCAATTCGACGTAATGGAGCCACAATTGCTCGTGCAATAATTAGCGCCCCAACCAATTCATCTTCTTGTAAATTATTTTTAGCCCATGTTAATAAATTCTCAGATAAATGAGTTAGCGTTGCTCCACCTCCTGGGACAATTCCTTCTTCAACAGCAGCGCGCGTTGCATTAATTGCATCCTCTAATCGTAATTTTTTATCTTTCATCTCAGTTTCGGTAACCGCACCAACACGAATAACAGCAATACCTCCAGATAACTTTGCAATTCGATCCTGTAATTTTTCTTTCTCATAGGAAGTATCAGCTACGTTAACCTGTTTTCGTAACTGTTCACAACGAATTTTAATAGCTTCTAGTTCTAATCCATCCCCAACAATTGTTGTACTATCTTTATTTATAATAACGCGACGAGCTTGTCCTAATAAATTTACTTGAATATTTTCTAAACTTAATCCTGCATCTTGTGTAATAACAGTTCCCCCTGTTAAAACCGCAATATCTTGTAACATCAATTTACGTAGTTCACCGAAACCTGGAGCTCGTACTGCTACAGCATTTACAATACCACGTAGTTTATTTAAAATTAATGTAGCTAATGCCTCTTTTTCTACATCTTCGGCAATAATTAATAAAGGTCGTTTTGTTTTTGTTATTTGTTCTAGAATTGGTAATAAATCCTGTTGAACTAACGTGATTTTTTTATCCGTTAATAAAATATATGGATTTTCATATGTAACTTCCATTTTTTCGGTATTTGTAATGAAATAAGGTGAAATAAAACCTTTTTCAATTTTCATACCTTCCGTTATTTCTAATTCTGTATTAATTCCTTTGCCTTCTTCTAATGAGATTACACCTTCTTTTCCAACTTTTGCTAATGCATCTGCTATTAATGAACCAATAACATCATCATTTCCGGCTGAAATTGAAGCAACTTGTTGAATTGATTGAATATCTTCAACTGGCTGTGCAAATTCATTAATTTGACTTACTAAATATTGAGTTGCTTTTTCCATTCCTAATTTAAGAGAAATTGGATTTGCCCCAGCAGCAACATTTTTTAATCCTTCTTTAACCATTGCGTATGCTAATACCGTTGCGGTTGTTGTTCCATCGCCTGCCACATCATTTGTTTTTGCAGCCGCTTGTCGAATTAAAGAAACCCCGGTATTTTCAATATGATCTTCTAATTTAATTTCTTTAGCAATTGTTACACCATCATTAACAATTTGTGGTACCCCATATGTTTTCTCTAAGACTACATTACGACCTTTTGGACCTAAAGTTACAGATACGGCTTCAACCATAATTTCCATACCTCGTTCTAAAGCTCGTCGAGCATTATCTTGATATAATATTTTCTTTGACATATCGATTACTTATTTATTAAAAAATCTTCAAAATTTGATTTTAAAGGAAATTAGATAAAGTTTGCAAGTCAATTAATTAATTTGTTTAAAATCTTTTAGATAAAAGCTTTACTAAAAAGAATAGTTCTTAGTATTATATTAGTATGTAACACAGTTTGGGCTTGTAGCTCAGTGGACTAGAGCACGTGGCTACGAACTACGGTGTCAGGGGTTCGAATCCCTTCTTGCCCAATAAATAAAAATTTTTAAAAAATGAAACTGTGTTACTATTTTGGGGTGTCGCCAAGCGGTAAGGCTGTGGACTTTGACTCCGCCATTCGTAGGTTCGAATCCTGCCACCCCAGCTTAAAAAAATTCATAGATTACTAAATATTCAAGAATTTACATTACCTTCCATTTTAGCTACACTAAAGTTATTAGAAAGTTTTAAAAATAAAATATGGAAGCTAAAATTCAATTTATAAAAGGATTAAATGAAAAAGTTTTACCAGATGTACGTTTAACGCGTTCTCGCGATGGAAGTACAGGAACTGCAACTTTCCGGTTTAAAAATCCAAATATTTTAGATAAAAATACTGCAAAAGAAGGTGAAATTACTGGCATGTATTTAATTGATGAAGAAGGGATTCTTGAAACCCGAGATGTTAATGCACGGTTTGTTAATGGTAAACCTGAAGCAATTGAAGCCATTTATATTATGAAGAGTCCAGAAGCGTGGGATCGTTTTATGAGATTTATGGAACGTTATGGACAAAGTAATGGATTAGTATTTACAAAAGCAAATTAATTATAACAAATTATCCTAACTGGAAAAATGTATACATCATTAGATTGGATTAACGAATTAGTTAGTTTAGAGACTGTTCAATTAAACGACTTAATAGATAAACTTACTCTTGGAGGATTTGAGGTTGAAGAAACATTAGAAATAGAAATTAATAAGCAAAAAAAAACTGTTTTAGATATCTCAGCAACAGCAAACAGAGCAGATAGTTTATCCATTAAAGGGATTGCTAAAGAAATTACAGCGTTACTTAATACACAAAGTTTAGAGTCACTATATACACAACAGGCGCTGAATTACCATGATCAAATTGAAAATATATTAATTTCTTCTGAACCATCAATAAATTACTCAACGTTTGTTGCTATTACTATTGATAATTTAACTGACCTTACCATTCCAAAATGGTTAACCGAAAAATTACTTTGTTCGGAAATAGAGCCAGCAGAAAATTTACTAGATTTTCAAACGTATATTTTATTAGAAACGGGTTATCCATTTGAATTTTACGATTTAAATAAACTTAAAAATAATATTCAAACCGATGATTTTAAATTAACACTAAAATCTGCAACTAAAAATACCATACTTACTGCAAACAATAACTTAAATTATAATTTAAATTCTAATATTTTAGTTCTTGAAGCAAATAATTATCCATTAAGTATTGCAGGAATTATTCCAAATAAAACCGTTTCCTATACATCTGAAACGACTTCATTATTAATTGAAGGATCAATTTTTAATTCTAAAAAAATTCGTCAGCAATCTCGAATCCTTGGACTTCGTACAGATCGCTCAGCACGTTACGAAAAAGGTTTAAATAACAGTTCATTTATTCATGCTTTAATTAGATTGGTTTCCTTATTAAAAATTTCAAATCCTGAACTAGTTTGTAAAATTCATACAACGTCTCAGGTAGAGCAACCAAAATTACCAAAAATTATTTTAAAATATGAAAATATTATTGAAATTTTAGGTCCAATACGAAATGAAGTTAATCGTGAACCAACTAAATTGTCACCAATTCAAATCACTAATTATTTAAACCGATTAAATTTTATATTTTCATTTGAAGAAAAAAATTTAACGTGGATTGTTGAAGTTCCGCTATCACGAGTGGATGATATTGAACGAGAAATTGATTTAATTGAAGAGATTGGGCGCTTACACGGATTTAATAATTTTGTTACCGATTTACCAAATATTTATAATATTGGGAAAGAAGATTTTAGTTATCAGGTACGAAAAAAATTAACTAGTTGTTTTTTAAATGAGGGATTTAATGAGCTAATCCAATACTCTTTGGTAAATGAAAATACATCAAATAATATTCCTCTTATAAATCCGTTGATAACTGATTACTCAACGCTTCGGATTAGTTTACTGCCTAAATTGATTCAAACAGTTGGCGAAAATTTAAAACAAAGTAATTCTATTTTAGAAGGATTTGAGTATGGGCATGTATTTTTAGGTGATATTAATTCGCAGTACATTGAAAAAGAAGTTGTCTCAGGTATTTTTGGTGGTTTAAAATCTAAACGTCAATGGAATGATACTTCAACAGCATTATCCTGGTTTGAAGCAAAAGGAAAAATTGAAGCATTATTTAAGAAATTAAATATTTCAGTTATTTGGAAAAATTCGACTTTAGAGACATATAAAAATATCTTACACCCATATAGAACAGCAGAATTATATTTATCAAACGAACTGAAATTAGGTGTTTTTGGGCAAATTCATCCTATTGCGGCTAAAAATAATAATATTTCTATAGGGCTATTTTTGTTTGAATTTAATTTTGAAGTTTTAAAAACAGAATTTCAACAAAAAAATCTATCCTTATATCAGCCATATTCAATATACCCAAAAATTACTAAAGACTTATCTTTTGTTGTTGGTCGAAAAATTCCTTTCACCGAAATTAAAGCGACAATTTTAGATCATGGAACAGAGTACTTAAAATCCGTTGATCTTCTAGATGAATATCAAGGTTCTTCAATACCAAAAGATCAAACAAGTTTATGCATTCAGTTAACTTTCCAATCTACGGAAAAAACGTTGGTTACAAAAGAAATTGATGAAATTATAAAGAGTTTATATAAAGTTTTAGAAACTAAGTATGATATTAATATTCGCATTTAACAATGATAATTCTATAAACAATTTATAGAATTATCCACCCCCTACAATTGTAATAATTTCAATTGTATCATTTTTTTGTATGATTATTTTATTCCATTTCTTTTTATCGCAAATAAAATTATTGTATTCAATAACAAACAATGATGATTGATAAGCAAAATATTCTATTAATTCACTTAAAGTGATAGTTTTAGTGCTGTAATATTCTTCACCATTAAAAAAAAAAGTGATTAAATTATCCATGCTGGCATTATTGTAGGAATTTTGAGATAAATAAATTTTTTTAGAAACTCTAGACTAATGCTAATATAACCTGATAAAGTATATTTGTAAATGTTATGGCGGGTGTGGCCAAGTGGTTAAGGCAGCGGGTTGTGGTTCCGCCATTCGCCGGTTCAAGTCCGGTCACTCGCCCAAAAAAATGATTTATAGGAAAAATTTAGAAAATCTAATTAAATAAATTTATGATATTTTATGTCACGATACCGTGGACCTAAATTACGAATTACACGACGTTTAGGAACTTTACCTGGCTTAACACAAAAACAGTCAAAGAAAAAAGATCGTCCAGGTCAACATGGAAAAGGAGCTGAAAATAAAAAGAAACCTACAGAGTATGGGATTCGATTAGAAGAAAAACAAAAACTAAAGTTTAATTACGGTTTAACAGAAAGTCAATTATACCGTTATATTAAAGAAGCACGTCGTCGAAATGGAGTTACAGGCTTAATTTTATTACAATTATTAGAAATGCGTCTAGATAGTATTTGTTTTAGTTTAGGATTTGCTCCTACTATGGCAAGTGCACGACAATTAGTAAATCATGGACATATTACCGTAAATGGTAAAACAGTAAGTATTCCAAGTTTTCAATGTCGCATTGATGATATAATCAGTGTTAAATCTAAATTAACATCAAAAAATTTAGTTGAAACAAATCTAAAAAATATACGATTTGCTGAGCGACCAAGTCATTTAAAATTTGATACTACAAAAATTGAAGGTAAGGTTATGAATTATTGTGATCGAAATGACTTACTTTTAGAGCTTGATGAGTTATTGGTAATTGAGTATTATTCAAGACGTTAATTAGATACAATAAAATTTTTAAAATTCTTATTTAAATTTATAATTATATATTTTTATGTTAAAACTACGGTTATCTAGAATTGGTCGAAAAAAACAACCTGTATATAGACTAGTGATTATGGAACATTCAACACGACGTGATGGTCGTCCCATAGAGCTTGTTGGGTATTATAATCCTTTAACTAAAGAGTCTAAGTTTCAGGTTGAAAAGATTCAAAAGTGGCTAAGTTATGGCGTCCAACCAACGGAAACAGTTTATCAGCTTCTTAAAAAAGCAAAAATTATTGAGTAGCCTGTCATTTTTTATACTGGATTGATAATCCAGTATAAAAAATGACAGGCTACTCAATAAAACAACAAATAGACGGTTTTTTTACTGAGTTCAGTTTATAATACATATTAGAATATTTTATTAATGTTAACCATTTTTACAACACATATGTCTCATTTTACAAATATGAAAACAAGTTTCCAAAACCTTACTTATTTAGAAAAAGCCTTAAATAAGTTGGAAATTTTACATCAAAAACAAAAAAATACAACACAATTAGAAAAATCAAATCTGATTATCAACCAATCGAATGGTTACGATATTGAATTTGCTTGGAATGGTCAAGAGTATGAATTAGTTGTTGATATGAGTTTTTGGGAACAACCATATCCAGTGGAGAGTTTCATTGATAAAGTTGCTCAGCAGTATGCTGGTGAAGTAATTATTGGTGAGAGTCAAAAACTAGGATTTCAGCCTGTAAAATACCAACAAAATAATGATGGTTCAAATACTGTTGTGTTAGAGCGTTGGAATGAAAATACATAGTTTATTTAACAATTAAATTATTTTAAGAATCTAAAGTGAATTTTCTATTAGTTAAATTCACCTTAGATTCTTTAAAAAAAGTATTATATTATTTTCTAGTTTTTATAAATAATTACTAAAACCTAAAGACATTATATAAAAGAAACAAGGAAAAATCAAATATTTTTCAATTTTTCCCTGTACTGTATTAAGATCAAATTTCTTAACGTAATAAACGTT
>Ga0181380_1000071_pt1 | contig 40002 bp, 20 predicted proteins | sample 3SPOviralmetaG_FD_130116 | JGI IMG/M metagenome (GOLD analysis project Ga0181380, IMG submission 130116) | Marine viral communities from the oligotrophic San Pedro Time Series (SPOT) site, San Pedro Channel, CA, USA - 3 SPOT_SRF_2009-08-19 | ecosystem: Environmental > Aquatic > Marine > Strait... | reverse complement strand
ATCGTCGAGGGTGTTGGCGCCGTGGACACGCTGGGTGTCGTCACGGACGACCCGCAAACCACAACCGTGGTGTCCACCGCGCCCGCCGAGGTCGCCGCCGCCGCGGAGAAGTACTTCCACGGCTTCCTCCCGTCGCACTTTGTGTGGCCGGGCAGCCGCGTCCCGCCGCAGGTCGTCCCACCCCGCGCCGGTCTGTCCCGGTTTGCGGCCTTTCTGCTCGACGCCGTCGGCCGCCACACCCTAGAGCTGCACGCAACGCGCAACGTCGCGCCCGGGCACGCGCGGGGGTGGATGGAGAACCTCGTCCTGCGCATCGACGCCGCCGGCGTCAACCGCGCCGCCGCGCCGAGCCTGCACATGCTGTTGGCGTGGGCGCTGGCACCGGCAGGAGAGGACGACGACGGTAGCCTCGTGTCCGGGGACGAGCCGGCCGCGGTGCACACCCTCGTGCTGCGCCAGAGCCAGGCGCCGTCCCTGGTGGCGGCCGTGCGCCGGGTCTGCGACAAGTTTACAAACGCCAAGTGGGCGGCCCTGGCCAAGGAGGAGCGCGCCGTCGCCGTCCTCGCCGCCCGCCGGGCCGTGCCGTACACCGTGTTCGAGGTAGGCGGCGCCGCCGCCACGCCGACCCGCGTCAACAGCGACCGCCTGCTGCCGGACGCCACGGCGCTGTTCGCCGACTACCCCGCCGACCTGACGTCGTCCTTCTCCGCGTGCGTGGCCACGGCGCTGGCGTCCGTGTCCACGCTGCCGCCCCAGCACGCCATGTACGCCGTCGTGCGCCTGCCCAACGGCGTCGCCGTGACACTGGGCGCCAAGTTCCCCCTGACCGTGTCCACGGGCGTGGCGGGCTTCAACGCCGACCTGGACGCGGCCCCCAGCCTGGACAGCGAGCACGACGTGGTCAACGGCCCCGGCCTGGCGATCATCCTGCGGCGGGGCGTCCTGGAGCTCATGGCCAGCATGCCGAGCAACCCCGCGCTGGCCACGCCCATCGCCACCGAGCTGCGGGCGGCCGCGTGGATGGACAGCGTGCCGCTGAAGCACCCGGACATCTTGAACGAGGGCGTCCGCCGCACGTGGAACGCGCTGCGGAACCACACGCAGCCGTCCAAGTGGGCCTCCATGCGCGTGCGCGTCGTCGCCGCGGCGCTGCGCCACGCGCACCGGCTCGTGGACGCGGACGCCGCGCTGGCACGGCGCATAGACGTCAGCGCGTGGGCAGAGTTTGCCCTGCACCGCACGCTCGAGGTGAACGGCGTCCTGCCGCTGTCCGGCTCCCCGGCGGCCTTTACACCCCTGGTCGACGGCGACACCGCGACGGCTGGCGTCATGGGCATTGTTGCCCCTGCGCGGCTGGACTTGTGGCCCGACTTCATGGGCAACGCGGCGGCGGACGGCCTCCTGGAGGTCGTTGCAGCGCACGTCGCGGACGGCCACGTGGCCGCCGTCCTGCAGTCGCTGCTGGCGCTCATGGTGGCGTCGGGGTCCGTGCGGTCGCTCCACGACGTGCTGGGCTTGGCCGCCGCCGGGGACGGGCGGGACGACCTGGTCGTCGCCACGGTCAACGCCCTGTTTGTGCCCGACATGCTGCCCGTGGAGCGCGCCGCGACGTGGCTCGTAGAGGCGGGCGCACTGCCCGTCGTGCCGGGCCGCCCGACGCACGTGCGACAGGGCACCGACCGCGCCATGAAGGTGCTGCTGGGGCCCGGCATGACGCTGGGCGTGCTGGGCGACGCGTTCACGGCGCTCATGTCCACGCGGGTTCGCCGCGCGCACACCGTGGCGCAGGCCATGGCCAACCTCCGCACCGGCGTCACGGAGGCCTTTGTCACGGCGCCCGTGGCGCCCGGACTCGCGTGGGCCCGCGCCGTGCTGTCCGACCCCGTCGCCTTTGGCAAGCACATGACGCTCGTGGCGCCGCTGTACTACCGGGAGGTTGTCAAGTTCCTGCCCGTTGTCATCCCGTCGGCGGTGGTGCCGGACACGACGCCCTCTGCGACGTCCGCCGCGCTGGCCGACGTTGTGTGCCCGCCCGGTGTGAGCAGGGCCCGCGTCGTTGGCGCCGTGCTCGCCGGGCGCCTGTGGGACGTAGTGCACAGCCTGGGGTCGTCTGCGGCGATCGGCGCCGCCATGGACAGCGGCCTGCGGGACACGCCCGTCGGCCTGCAGCTAGACACGATGAGGGCGCAGGCCGCCGCGGCCATCGCCGGCATAGAGGCCGTGGCCGCCGCCGTGGACGACTGGAGGTTCCAGGCGGTGACGGCCAGGACCGGGCTGGGCGCTGCGGTCGTCGACCTGGACACGCTGCACGACGCGGACGGCACGTCGCCCGTCGCGGCGCAGTACAACGCGTTCGTCGCCGAGGTGAAGCGCCGCCACGGAGAGGGCGAAGTGCTCAAGCCCAAACTGGCCGTGGGCATCGGAGTGCTCATCCGCTTCGTGGGCACCACGCTGACGCCGTGGCTGGAGGCGGTCCGGGACTGGGCGGTCCCCCCGTTTGCAGACGACACCGCCGACGCGCGGGGCGTGCTGCGCGGCCTGCGCTTCGCCGCCGCGGCGTGGGCCCTGGTGCGGTGCTGCAACACGCCCATGTGGCGCAGCCGGGACGTGGGGTTCGCCGCCCGGGGGCAGTGGGCGTCGTCGTCCCACGGATACAGGGAGGGCGCCACCCCACACGAGGACTGGACGCTGACGGGCATGCGGGGGTGTCTGAAGGCCAAGGCCAACGCCGGCGGCGGGCGAGACCTGTCGGCGTGGATGAAGCAGGGCCGGGGCGACCACTCGGGCCGCCTCAGGGAGTACCTGGCGGACGCGTCCAAGTACGCCATGGACATGGCCGTGGCGACCGTGCGCGGCGTCGCCGGCACGTGCCCCAGCGTCGGGCAGTGGCTCGAAACCGTGCACGCGTGGCAAGCCGCCGCCATGACTGCGTCCAAGGACGCGGAGCAGGGCGCGTGGCTGACGGACGCGGGCAACGTCGCGGGCGGCGCCGCGTGGACCCCCCGCGACGAGGGCGTGTCGGGGACCCCCATGGCGTGGCTGACGTACAAGTGGGTCATGAACCAGAAGCTGCAGGAGACGGTGTCCGACGTGTCGCCGCACCCCGCCCGGTTCGTCACCGCCGGGTACCTGCTGCGCGGCCACCCCGACAAGTACAGGTCGCGGGGCAAGACGGACGGCGCGGAGAACGAGTCCGTCGCCGACACCGCGGTATTTGAGGCGCCGGTGTACACCGACTGGCTGGGCCGCAGAGGGCGGCTGCCCAACATGCAGCCGCCCCTGTTCCCCGACGCCAACTTTGCCCAGCTGGCGCCGGCCCACAAGGTGTACACCCCGTCTTCCACCATCGTGGCGTCCATGGCGGCCACCGTCGTTGTGCGGCGCCTGGCCGAGCCCGGTGCCATCGCCGGCGACCTCGCCGCGGCCACGGGCGCCGCCAAGCCCAACGCCGCCAACGTCGTGGCGGCCTGCCGCCAGTTCGGGTCCATGGGCGCCGTCGCGGCGTTCCGCCACCAGCTGGCGGCCATTGCCGCCGCGTCCACGGGCACGTGGCCCATCTACGCCGAGATCTACAACAAGAAGGCCGGCGTGGAGGAGGGCAAGCTGCCGCCTCTGCCCCGCGGGTGGCGCCTCCACGACGTGCCCGCGTGGCTGGAGCCCGTGGCGGCCTGGCCCGACGGCAGGCCGGGCCCGGCCCCGACCGACGCGCCGTGGCTGTGCCTCGCCGACACGACGTGCCTCGTGTGGCGCCAGGTGTGGCCCGGCGACGACGGCGCCGTGCGCGAGGTGCCCTTCGCCGCCGTGGCGGACCCGGCCGTCGTCACGGAGCAGCTGGCGTGGTTCGTCCTGCGGTACACGGTGGGCACCACCCCCGTCACGACCCAGCTGTACAAGACCGTGTTCAAGGCCGCGGGGCTCGGCACGCACGAACACCGCCCGAGGGACAACGTGTTTGACGTGGCGTCCGCTGTGCTGCCCGCGGGTGGCGGCAACATCCCGTTCACAGACGGTTACGTGGCCGGCATCCGACGGGGCTGCTTTGCCGAGGCCGCGGCCGCGCTGCGGGACGCAGGCCGCCCGCGGGAGGCCAAGTTCATGTCGTTGTGGGCACACACCGTGCAGGCGGGCATCGCGGTGTTCGACCGGCCGGCGCTCGTCACGGGCGCGGACACGCCGGAGCCGCCCCACTTCAGCGCCGCGCCGGTCGTGGCGCCCACCGTCGGGTTCATGGCGCTGCGCAGCAGGGACAACAAGGGTGCCAACATGCCGTCGGCGCCCGCCGCCATCACGGCCATCGCGGCCGCCCACGCGTACGCCTGCGCCAAGGGGCCCAGCGTAGAGCTGAACAGCGTCGCGCAGTCCGTCCCGGCGTGCAACGCCATCCTGTCGGCGTCCAGCGCCATGGCGTTCGCCCGGGTGTCCATGTTCGAGCGCGCGGCGGGGGTCGCCGTCGACGCGGGGCCCGCCATCGCCGACGTGGCGGAGTTCCTCAAGACGCGCCTGGGCGAGGACGCCGTGTCCGTGAGCAACAACGTGGGCAAGGTCATGACGACGGGGGAGCGGCGCCGCCGGCGGGCCGGCGACAAGCCGGCAGTGGGCGCAGCCGCCGGGCACACCAGGAAGGGCGAGTACCTGGGCGTCGACGAGCGCCTGGACATCGCGTGGAACACCCGCGCGGCGGTCCTGGCGAGCGCCGCCGTGGACGACAGCACCGGCATCGCCGCGCTGGACGACGCCTTCCTGCACAACGTCGACGTGGCGACGTTCAACAAGGCGCTGCTGCGGCCGCCCAACACCATCCACGTGCGGGGCACGCAGGCCAGCTCCGTCCAGTTCCTGGTCTGCGACGTCCCGGCGGCGATTGCCCGCGCGGAGGCGCCCAAAGAGCTGGTTGCCGCCGCCACGGGGTGGCCCGAGCTGTCCACGGGCACCTTCCACGACGCGGACCTCCACGACGGCATCGCGCCCGCGGACGTCGTCGTGCCCCGCGTCCTGTGCATCCCCACCACACCCGGCGGCGGCCACTGCAACAAGCTGGACCTGCGCCCCGTGCCCTTCGCGTGCAGCACCTCCGTGCTGACGCCCGACAACGGCGGCGGCGGCTCCGAGACGCCCACGCTGTCCGCCGCACACGTCCTGTCCCTGCAGGGCCGCGTCATGGCGGCCACCGACCGCGTGGGCGAGGAGGCCCGGCACGTGCCAGTAGAGGTGCTGGGCTTCGCCAGCGTGGCGACCCCCGCGGTCGACGCCAACGCGGACTGCCTCGCGTCCGCCGCGCTCGTGGCGGCGTGGGTTGCAAACGACGCTCGCCCCACCGTCAGGGTCGCGGCGCAGGTGTGGTCGGAGAACGTCATGTGGAAAGAGGGCACGCACTGGCTGTTTGCCGTCTTCTCCGCCGGCCTCACCCTCACGGACGAGTACTACACCATGGGCGTGGACGCCTTTGCGGCCCGCGCCGCCGCCGTCGCCGCCGCCGTCGTGGAGGTGGACCCGGCGGCCGGCCCGGCCCACGTCCTGGCGTGCTGCGGCGTCACCCCCGTATCCGCCGGCGGACTGTACGCCGCTCTGAGCGTGGCCCCCGACCGCGCCGGCGCAGTTGCCTTCATGGTCCTCACCGCGGCCCGCGACGCCATGGTCCGGGTTGGCGCACCCGGCGCAGACGCCCTAGCGCCGTGGATTGCCGTCGCGTCGTCTGCGGCGGCGTTCTGGGAGGCGCCCGTCACGTGGGTGCACTCCGCCAAGCAAAACGTGGAGCCGCTGAGTAAGGCGCCGCCCGCAGCCACCACGCCGGGCACCCGCAAGAACCACCGATGTGTCCCCGCCGGCGCCGTCGAGGCGCTGTACTGCACGATGGCCGCCGCGGACGCACACGTCGCCCGCATCAACGCCGACTTTGACGCGGCGCTGGCCAAGCGCAAGACGCGCGTGGCCCGCGCCGCCGTCCCCACCATGGAGACGGCCGCCCAGACGGCTGCGGTCGACCTGGCCACGTGGCCGCTGCAGGGCGGATCCGCCATCATCCCCCGCGCGGCCGTGCCCAGCGTGCTCGCCGCCAACGCCGCCGCCGGCGTGCTCAGCGTGATGTCCCACGCCAGCCCGGCACTGAAGGTGCCACGTGGACTCAACGTCATCGCCGGTGTGAAACCCGGCGAGGTTCTGCCCGCGTCCCTTGCGGGTCAAGACGCCACGCTTCCAGCCCCCTACGACGCCATGTCGCTCGTGGGGCCCACCCTCACGCAGGCGGGCGTCGTGTCCACCAAGGGGTGGGTCGCGGGCCGCTTCGCCACGGCGTACCTGGGCGAGTTTGGGCTGCATGGCGCCGCGTGGAAGGACACGCAGTGGTTCAAGGACGTGGCGGTACACCGCCACTCGAGCAAAGCCCCGGACGGCGTGGAGGCGACGGCGCTGCCCGGCGTTGCCCGGACACCGGGCATGCACGCGCTCAGTGGGCACGTCGACCTGGACCTGACGGCCCGCGGCAGCATGCCACGCAACGCGGACTGGCGGTGCATGCGCCCCGCGACCATGCTAACTGCAGCCACGTTCCCCTTTACCGCCGGCAAGGGCGTGCAGCGCATCCTGCTGGAGCCCGGGTCCGCCGCGACGGGCGGCATCCTCACCGCCGACTACACGACGACCAGCCAGGAGGTGCACTTCGACGCGCCGTGTCTGTGCGTGGACTGCGTCCGGGACGGGCCCAGTGTGCCCCTGTCGTTTGCGACCACCCGGCCGCCGTACGCCGTGGCCGTGGCCCAGGACGCGGCGGCCTTTGTCGCCGGGCGCATGATCAGGACCGTCGGCTGCGGCACCAGCCCCTTCGTCATGGACGCCTCGATGGACGGCGGCCAGATGGCGGCCGCGCTGCTGCGGGCCTTCTCCGGCGACGCGCCGGCGCTGGGGCGCCGCACCGTGACGCGGGTGGTGCTGTGCCCAAAGATCACCAACGGCGCGGTGTGGAGCCCGGCGCTGCCCACCGTGGCGGCGTCGCACGCTCTGGAGGCCACGGCCATGGTGCGCGCCGTGGTGGAGTCCCATGCCTGGGGACAGCGTGTCGCGTTCGTGTCCCGTGTGGCGGGGTCGACGGTGGCGCAGGCGACGCCCGACAGGCTCACGCTCCTGGTGGCGCTGTGGCACCCCCGCGTCGCCGTCGTGGACGACTCGAGCAGCCGCCCGTTCCGCGAGTTTGCAAGCTACGTGTCGCGGGCCACGGACGTGCGGCGGGTGCTATGCCTCAACAACGGCACCGCCAAGCTGTGGGCCGACACGGGGTTCTGGGAGGTTCGGAGGTCGCGGCGGCACGGCGTGGCCGTGCGGACGCTTGGACCCGGCGACTCCGAGGCCGCCGGTGAGATCGTGGAGCTCAAGCGGACCAAGGCTGGCGACCCGGAGGCGCCCCACGCCTTCACCGCGCTGTGGGACGACGTGAAGCTGCCGCCGTGCCTCGAGGGCGTGAGCCAGAGGGCCGCCGTGGCCGTCGCGGACCGTGTGTTGCCGACCAGGGCGGACCATGCAGTGGGGTAGGCAATGCTATTTACGGTACAAATCAAACAGTGCCATGCAGAACACGACAGTGATGCCAATGACGGCGGCCTCGAACGCGCGCCCGGCCATGCGGGCCAGCGACCGCCTGCACGTGTGTCGGCCCCGCAGCGTCCGCTCCAGCAGCGCCAGCGCCAGCGCGCCCATGACCATGATCATGCCCACGACGATGCCCGCGCTGGCGCGGTACTTGCCCGAGAAGTGCCGGAACGACTCCAGTGCGGCGAGGACGGTGGCGTTGAGCGCCTCCGTGGCGCTCGCCGTGGGGCTGGGCGTTGGGGTGGGCGTGGGCTCCGGCGTGGGCTCCGCGGCCATCAGCGGCGCGCCGATGATGATGCCGCCCTCGGGGTGTACCATGGCGTCCATTGCTTCCTGCCACACGCACACGGAGACAGCACACCGGCGAATGCATTATACGCGTTACTGGTTGTCGTGCAGCTCGCCCACCAGCTGCAGCACGCCCACGGCCACAAACAGCAGGTGGGTCACGCCGTACAGCACGCCGGGGATGAGCGCGACCTTGGCCATGGCAGCCGGCAGCACGCCGCCCAGAATCAGCCACACAAAGAACACGATGTACACCACGGCCAGCTTGCAGTTCCACGTCGCCTCGTCCGCGTCCGAGTCGACCAGCGTGGACACCGTCGCGTGCACCGGCACAAACACGCGGAACCGGGTGCCGTAGAACACCGGCAGCGCGTACGCCAGGAACCCCGGAATCAGGATGGGCTGCAGCACCGCCGCGGACACCATGAGGCACCCGGCGATCATGCCCAGCACCGACACGATGAACAGCCGCATGCACTTGTCCTCGATGTTCAGCGCGTCGATCAGCCGCTCCTGGTCACACGCGCCGCACTGGCAACAGCCAGTGTCGTAGCCGCTGCTCTCCTTGCAGCACGGCAGCCAGCCGCAGCACAGCACAATCAGCATCGCCAAGCAGCCGCCAAGTGTCTCGATGCACTGCACGCAGCAGTGGCGTGGCGGCGGCGGCTTGTACGCCAGCTGTGGTGGTGGCTGTGGCGTCTCCCCGGGCGGCTGGCCGCCACCACCTCCTCCACCAAAGCGCACCTTGCGCTTGGGCGCCTTGGGCGCCGCGGGGTTGCCGCTGGGCGCCGCGGGGAGCAGCGCCTCCAGGTCGGTCTCCTTGGCCGCCGGCGTCTTGGGCGCGGTCGACGCGTACACCAGCCCCTCTTCGTCGTCGCTCGAGTCCGGCAAGATGACAGGGACAGTGGCGGCCAGCCGCTCCATGTCGGCGGCCATGCAGGGCAGCCGCACCGGCTTTGGCTCCGCCGCTTTGATCATGCACGACTCCCGCAGCGCCGCCTTCATGGCGTCGTCACGATCGGCGTCTGTGGCGCCCTTGAAGCCGCCGCCGCCAGTGGCCGTCATGGTGCCCGGCGGCACCGACGCCATGTCGACTGTGTGTTTGGATGCGCTGCGCGGCAGGCTCAAAGTACATACAATTCTACGCAGCACACCCCACACACGCCAGCGCGCCCTTGGCCGCAAACACCGGGCTTGCCGCCATGTCCGTGGTGAGCCACACGGGGACGCCCGTGTACGTCAGCGTGTGGGCGCGCGGTGTGTTGACGCCCCGCAGGCGGGCGCAGTCCAGCACGCGCCCCGACCGGATGTCGTACACCCACGGCAGGAAGTACACCTCCTCGGGGCACTCGGACGACGTCACGATGCCCTCCATGTACACCAGGTTGGCGCCGTTGTCGCCGCCGGAAAACGCCGTCTTGAGCTCCACGCACTCCACGTACGGGCTGGCGTGCCGCCGCGCCAGGCACTCCGCCATGCGGGCGTCCGTCTCCTCCGTCTCCGCGTCCGACGCCTTGATCACCACCGCGTTGGCCATGATGAGGCGCTTTGCCGTGGGCGCGACGCCCGTCGCGTCCAGCCGCAGCCCCAGCCGCGTCGCCGCCTGGGCGTCCGTCGAAAAGTTGCGCAGCTGGCCGGAGCGCGCCAGGATGGCCATCGCGCTCGAGTGCAGCAGCGTGGAGCCCTTGAGAGACGACACCCCGACGGATTCCGTTTCGACACCTGGGTCCGTCGTAAACCCGCCCGGCTCCGCGCTGAGCTCGGCGTCCGACCGTGGCGGCGGTGGAGACGGCGCAGCCGCCGGGGCCGCCCGGGGCCTGCGGGGCATGGGCCGCCGCGTCCGCCTCGGTGCCGCGCGGGGCTGCACGTTCACGGGCCGCCTGAACTTTGCCTTGGTGGGGTCCCGGGCGACGCCCCGCCGCACGGGCGCCGCCTCTGGCCCGCCCTTGCTGGCTTCGTCGGCAGACGACGACACCTCCGCGCCCATGGTGCGTGAGACGTGGTCGGGTACCCACGCCACGGGCGACCCAGTACCATACAGGGTGTATGGTGGCATGCCGCGCACGGGCCTGGCAAAGCCATGTCGACCCAACAGGGCAAGAAGCAGCGGTGCGGCTTCTGCCGCCAGCTCGGCCACAAGCGGCCCACGTGCAAGGCGCTCAAGGCGTTAATGGACGCAGAGGCGGCCGCTGACTGCGGCGAAGAGCCCGCCATCAACGACGTGGCCGCCGGCATTGCGGGCCTGACAGTGTCCGACGAGGAGGTGGCGTGCGGCTACGAGGACGACAGCGACACGGAGGACGACAGCGACACGGACACCGGCAGCGAAGAGGAGGACTGCGACTCGGAAGACGACGACAGGGCGGGCGAGAAGGAGGAGCTGGCGGCGGGGTTGGACATTGACAAGGTCAACATCAAGCCCAGGCCGGGGTTCGTGTACGCCATGATTGACCACAAGGCGCGGGACATGAAGACCAAGGTGGGCTACGCCATCGACCCGGACAAGCGGATCAAGAAGCACCGCACGGCGTGCCCCGACGCCGTCTATACCCACACCGCGGCCGCCAAGGACATGAAGGCCGCAGAGCTGGTGGCGCACCGCCTCCTCGCCAAACGGGGCTTCACACGGATTCACGGCAGCGAGTTCTTCGACGTGTCGGCGCGGGAGGCCGCCGACATCATCGACGAGGCGATTGCCATGACGGACGCGCTGGCGCCCAGACGACGGAAGTGACCACAATTGACTGTCAATACACCTCAGTGCCACAGCGTATGGGAAAGGTTTGGCGGACAGAGCGACCTCCTGCCGCGAGACTTGCGGCTCGTGTGCAGCAAGGAGGAGCGGGGCCCGCGTGGGAGTGCCAAGGAGCCCGCGCACACCCCGCTTAAGAAGTAGGATCTACAATGCATTACTGTTTCCCTATGCCGCGGGGGAGGACGTCCCCTTCTTCTCGGTGTCCAGCGGTGGCAGGAGTGGGGAGCGCTCGCAGGCGAACGGAATGTGCCTGTTGCGCGGGGCGGCGCCGAGTTCAATCTCGTCGTCGCCGTCGCCAAACAGCACGACGGAGACGGGTGGGTCCGAGCCAGTGACGATGGCGCTCCCCATTTGGAACGACCCTCGGAGCAGCGCTTCGATCGTGGGAAGGGCCACGGGCTGTCTTGGTGTGGACCAGGCGAGCGTTGGTTGCGGTGGCGGCATGACCGCGACGGCACTGTGGCGGTCGGCCATGTCCCACACCTCGATTTCTGGCGACCACTCATCCGTGTAACAGACGGCGGGGACGGCGAGGACGGGCGGGGGCGCCGACGTGGACAACAACCGCCGCAAGAACGCCGCATGGACCGCGGGAAACGACCACGCCACCTCCCTGTACATGGGAAAGTACGTGTTGGCGGTGCGTTGGCGCGCGTCGCACAGGGCCAGCATGGCGGGGAGGCTGGCCTGGCGTCTCCTCGGGACCCACATACACACGGCGCCGCGGCGGCAAATTGAGTGTCAATCCAAGCCCACGTGGTGGCCACCGGGCGCCGAGACACACACTTCCCAATTGACTGTCATTTACACCTTCCTACACCGCGGGGGCGGTCTTCCCCTCCTCCTCGGTGGCTGGTGGCGGGGTGCGCCCCCGGTTGAACGGGGTGGTTTTGCTGGGCAGGACGGCACCGCCGTCGTACGTGTACCCGAGAAGCTGCCCGGTGGTGGGTGGGTCGGTGATGACGGCGCTGCTCATTTGGTACGAAAACAGCGGAATGTCCAGACGTGTGTCGTGGCCCCCCGACCCGCCCCGGTCGGCCCCAGACACCAACGCGGACGTCATGGCACGGACCGCCGCGGGCGATGAATCCGCGTCAAAGCCCGCAGCCCAATCCAATACCGCACCGACGTCTGCAGGGTCGTTGCCCGATGGGTACGCCGGCATCGCTCGGAGCAGCGCGTACATGGAGGGAGACGCGAGAGGAGGCAGGGGCGACGTCCGCATCCGCTCCAGAAACCACCGCAGGGGCGTCACATGTGACGCGGGAATCGGCCGCACTTCCCTGTACATGGGAAAGTACGCGTTGTCGGCGCGCTGGCGCGCGTCGCACAGGGGCAGCATGCCGGAGTGGGTGGTCCGACGTCGCCTCGGAACCTTCATACACGGGACGCGGTGGCAAATTGTCAGTCAATCCACATCCATGGGGCCACTGTGTATGGACGCGACTGTCGCGTGGCGACAGTCAACCGTCATGGCAACCGACAGCTTGTTAGAGCACTGCAGAGGCCTCGTCGTCGATACCCACGACGTGGCCAACGACGTCGTCTCGGCGATCGCCAAGGCACTCAACGACACGGTGCGGCCGGCGGTGCTCGCCGTGAAGACGCACGCTGCCAGGGCGTTGAAGGACCCGGATGCGTACGCCGAGGTTGACGACACGGCGGAGGTGCACCTCTGGTGTGCCCTCGTCCCCAAGCTGAACGCACTGATGACGGAGGGCCGCGACGTGTCCATCCCGGTCGGCTTTGCTGGCTTGGTGTGGCCCCACGTGGACATCTCGCTCGACATGATCACGGCCACGGAGACGCTGACGTTCGTCTCCGGGACGCGCGTCTTCCGGAAAAATGTTCCCAAGGGGTTCGAGGTGCGGTTCACGGCCAAGTCGGCACGGGGCGTCCGCATCCGCAAGGAGCATTTTGTGCAGTGGAAGCGGACGTTCCCCATGGTGGACGCCCGCCCGGTGGGCAAATAGCGATTGACTGTCAATGCCACGCCTCAGGAACCCGTGTATGCGCTGTCTGTGCCCCAGCACTGGATTGACTCCCGGCCTGCAGACCACCCATAGCGCCAATCCAGGCCGCAAGAGCCGCCACGGTCAACGCCACCCTTTCTTCCTTGTCTGTCATGGCCGACCGCGCCCCAGCCAAGCTGACCATTGCCTCCGTCGTCAAGCACCTGGGATGGGAAAGCGGTGCCACGGTGTACATGCGGGCCCCCGGCGGCGCCACCTTCACGCTCAACCTGAGCGGCAACGACGGAGAGCGCTTGTGGGGCATCATCGCCACCCAGCACGACGCCCCCGCCACGGTGTACGCCTGGGGCGCCTCTACCAAGGCGGGCGCAGACGAATCGAACGACGGTGACCTCTGAAACGCGGCAAAGCATTGGGCCCCGTAGCGTGGACACACATGGACACACGCCGCAATAGAGGCAGGTGGCGTGGTGCAACACCGCCAACAAATCACACACGCCGTGTGCACTGACCGGCACCGGGTATGCCAACACCACGCGTCGCGTGTAGCCACAAGGACGCACATGACACGCGTGTGTCTTCTGCTGTGCGCGTTGGCGGCGGTGGGCGTCGGAGGCGCGCCCACCGTGGAGCACGCCGTGTACCGCATCGAGAGCGTGGTGCGCCCGGACATGCGGTTCCGCATGTTCACCATCGAGCTCAAGTTCAACGAGAGCCTGGCAGTGGGAGGCACGCTGTCGGGCAGCACCGTGTCGGGGGCCACCCCCGTCACGGACCTCAGCCTGGAGAAGGCTTGCAACGACTTCCCGGAGGGCAGCATAAACCTCCAGGGCGTCATGACGCTGACGTGTCCCACCACCAGCATGGGCGAGTACACGTTTGGCACCATCCCCGTGGACGACGGCATGGGCGGCGGCGGCGACCCGTGCTCGCACGGTGGGTGTGGAGGCGACCCGGGTGGCGTTACTGGTGGTGGCGACCCCGGCGGAGATCCGGGTGGCGGGGTTCCACCGCCCACCGGTGGCAACAACGGACCGGGCGAGATGCCGTCCGTGGCGGGCGCGCTGGAGTTCTGGCGCTCCGACTTCTTCTTCGACTACCCGAGCCTGTCCCAGCTGGAAGCCATGCCGGGCGTGCTCCCGCACACGCAGTACCCGCCCGACGCCTGGCCCGAGGGCGCGCCGCAGTGGTTCACGGACGCGACCGCCGACCAGTTCGCGCCCATCGTGCCACCCGACGCGGCGGGGGACGGCAGCTTCCCCGACTGGGGCGACGACCCGAGCAACGGCACGCTGACGGCGGTCGGCAGCTGGCCACCCAAGCCGCTGAACTGGGACGAGGACTGGAGCAGCGAGCTGGGCTCGTGGCCGCCCAGCAGCAGCAAGCGGGGGGACGTAGAGCAGGTGGCCGGGCCCGGCGTCGGGTGGACGCCGGTCGCCATGAACGTCATCATCGGCCCGCCCGGCGAGGGCATGCCCTCCGACCTGTACGACGAGGGGTTCCTGGCCGCCAACGAGACGTGGGACTACGAAGACGCGGGGCTGGTCCCCGGCGTCACGCCGGTGCGGCCCATCCTGCGCGCCGAGTTCCTGGGCAAGAACCCCTCGGCACTGGACGTGGGCATGAACAGCTTCATCCCCGTGAGCGAGATCGGCACGGGGTACATGCTCGGCGTGGCGGGCGTCGAGGGGGGCATCGACGCCACGTGGGAGCTGGGCCTGTACTCCGCCGTGTCGCTGGCGACGGACATGCACGACCTCACCGGCTTCTCCTCCTGGGTGCAGGCGGGCGAGGACCCGCGCGACGGCTGGTGGTCGGACCACGGCATCGAGATGGGGAGCGAAGGCGACGCCTTTGACGTCGCCTACGAACTCACGCAGAACTTCACCGACACGTTCATGGAGCAGATGGTGGGCTGGGTCCCAGGCGACAAGGCGCCCGAAGACTACCTGTCCGTCGTCACGGGCGGCTTTGCGAACCTGCACGGCCTGCACTGGGACGACTTTGACGACTATGTGGCGGACATGTCGCCCGGGCACCCCCGGTGGGCCGACTCTGGGCTGTACAACCCGGGCGACGAGGCCGAGTTCGCGCACGTGCTGGCGGGCACCATCAACTTCATGGGCGAGGGGTGGGCAACGTTTGACTTCGCGCACTGCATCCCGCACTGGGTGCCCACGTGGCCGCCCAAGTTCTCCACGTCGCACCGCGTCCCGGACATCGACGACGAGTACTTTGCCTTCCCCGTGCTGATCGAGGTGTCGTGCTTCCTGGAGACGTACATCACGGCCAGGTCCGCGTACGGGCTGCCCGAGGAGGTGCTGCCCGCGTTTTCCCTGGGCGTCGGCACCAAGCGCGAGACGTACGACCCCGCGGTGCACACGCTGGACCCGCCGACCGGCTTCAACCCCGGCATGGACCTGGGCAGCTTCATCGCCGACTTCATCTCGGACGACCTGAAGGAGGGCGCGCACGGCGGCGGCGACGACCCGCCCCAGCGCCGCCTGTCGTTTGCCACACAGCAGACGGTGCAGCGGGAGGTGAAGGCCGGCGGCTTCCCGGCCGCCCGCAAGCTGCAGCAGAAGGCGCGCCCGGCCGCCCGGCGCCTGAACTCGTGCGGCCCGGCGGGGTGTGCCGACGACAGCACGGCCGCCTCGCAGCGCAGCTACAAGGACAGCTGCTTCGACAGCGGCGCGCCCATCATGTACGCCATGGCGCCGCTGACGACGGAGTCGCCCATGGCGACGCTGTTTGGCGTCATGGGCGACCTGGACCGCACATGGGAGAGCATCCTGCCGGACATCGTGTCGCTGGGCATCATCCTGGAGTTCTGGGAGGAGGAGCAGGGCATCATGGGCGGCCTCATCGACGAGAGCCGCCTGGGCGAGTGCACTGTGCGGTTCAACCCGTCGGGCAGCCTCGGCGTCAACCCCATCACCCAGCAGCGGAACTACCTGTCGTCGCTTGCGTCTGGCGTCCCCGTGTCGTCGGCCCTCGCGGTCAACGTCTCGGCGGCGCCGGTAGTGTGCAACCACACGGCGTACGCGGCGAGCCAGGCCCGCCTGCTGGACCTGCTGGAGCAGCCGCTGTCGTCGCCGTCCCGCGACAACGACCCGGATGACCGCTTCCACTTTGACGACTACGAGGCCATCGACCGCATCGCGTGGCAGGTCACCGCCATCAACACGGAGCGCGGCATGTCCGAGTGCCGCACCAAGTTCGAGAACATGCTGACGTCGGCGTCGCAGGAGGTGTCCCGCGACACCAAGCGGTGCGGCAAGCCCCGCCTGGTGGAGGCCAGCAGCAACTCGACGGGCGACGGCGACGACGATGGGCCGCACACGCGACGCCTGGCCCTGCGCCAGCTGCAGCGCGTGGCGGTGCACGCCCCAAAGGGCGTCCGCAAGGCCCCCTCCCGGTTCGCGGCGTCCGTACGGGCGCAGCTGTCTGGGCAGGCCACGCATCTCGCGTCGGACACCCACGTGCACGCCGGGGACAAGCCGCACGGCGCCGCCGAGTGGCTCCACCGCGGCGCCGCCGAGAAGTTCGCCAAGGAGCACCTGCAGCCCCTCGCCGCCGCGCTGTCTGGCGGTGGCGGAGAGGGCCACGGGCGGCGACTGCAGTCCGCAGACGGCGGCGGCTACGGCGGCGGCGGCGGCGACATGACGGTCAACGAGGAGTGGCTCAGCGACCCGTGCTGCAACTGGGAGGCGCAGTTTGAGAGCTGCTGCACGGTGCGGCCCGTGACGTTTGAACGGACGGCGGTGACGGGCGTGGACGAGGCTCTGGTGGGCGAGCAGTGCCACGCGGTGTCGCTGCAGACAGCGCTGGACACGCTGACGCTGCTGGGCGAGGACATGAACCGCGCCGGCAGCGGCGACGCGAGCACGGACCGGTGCGCGCGGTTTGCGAGCAGCGGGCGCGACGCCATCGAGGACCGCATGGAGTGGTACCGGGACTGCGTGGAGGAGCTGCACGAGGAGAAGGACTGCACGCGCAACGCGGACTGCCCCAGCGAGCAGTGCGACGACGGGCGCGGCAAGTGCCAGATCCCGTGGCAGAACCCGCCGCTGATGGCGGAGATCTTTGCGGAGTGCCTGCTGGACCCGGTGACGGCGGACCCGCAGGTGCTGACGCGCGTCAAGGCGGACCTGGGCCTGCCGGCGTCGGCGTCGCACGCGGCGTTTGCGGCGGCGGTGGCCGAGGCGAGCCTCGGCGACGAGGACTGTGTGGGACACAGCGCGTGGAACACGCCGGGCGCGACGGGCACGTGGGTGTGGGAGCAGGACCTGACGGACTGCGACCCCACGGTGGCGTACTGCCCGTGGACCAACACGTACGTGCCGGGCAACGAGACGCTGTGCCTGCAGGACAAGAGCTGCAACTGGGACCGGTGGAGCTGGGACATGAACGAGGAGCGGTGCCTGCGGGGCCCGCGCGGCGCGGGCGGCGCCGACATGTGCATGGAGTGCTGGGGCGACCCGGGGGAGGGCAACTGCTGGAGCGTGACGCAGCCGAGCCAGTGCAGCAAGAACGACTACTGGGGCGACCAGAACACGATGGAGACGGCGTGCGAGGCGGACGGCCTGGACTGGGTGTTCGAGTGGGGGTGGGGCCGCTGCGAGAACATCACGGCCACGGACCGGGCGAGCTGCATGGACGGCTGCCCCTTCCCCGACGACGCGCAGATGAGCTGGGCCGAGGAGCAGCGCACCAACAGCTGGAACCGGTGCACGGGCACGTACTGCTACAACCGGGCCATCGTCGACCAGGAGGCCTGCGACCGCACGTCCCAGAACTCGGGGTGCACGTTCACGGTCAACGCCACGGCGGGCGAGGAGTGCCCGCCGTGGGACGACGGCTGGCAGCAGCAACAGCTGTGGCTCGACGACTCGGGCGAGCCGCACGAGTGGGTCCCGTCCGAGATCTCCGTGTGCTCCATGAGCGAGTGGGAGTGGGAGTCACGCTTCCCGGGCGTGTCCATCGCGGGGGGCTGCGTGCCCGGCGGGCCGCCGGGGTGGGCACCGCCCAGCACCGACATTGACGGCTGCGCGTTCGCGGCGGGCTTTGGCTCCAACTCGCCCTGGTGGGTGGACACGAACGGCGCCAGCTGCCCCGTGGGCGCCGGCTACGTCGAAGTCCCCGAGGAGCTGTGGGACGTACAGGGCCCCCCGCCCGCGGCGGGCTCCGTCTTCTGCGTCCTGGACCCAGACGCGGTCGACGCGGGCGGCGTCCTCGCCGACCTCCCCGACGCAGGCAGCTGCTCCAACGGCTTCACGTACCTAGCGTGCCTGGACTCCACGAGCGCCAACTGTGACAACAACGTGCCCGGCTGGGCCCTCACGGACTCGCAGAACTGCATTTCGGCCAGCGTGGAGCAAGCGTCCTGCGGCGTCAAGATCGAAATGTCCGTGATTCGCTTCCCCGTGGCCGGCGTCCCGCGCCCCGAGAGCAACGACGACGGCCCAGGGGCTGGCGGCGACGACCCGGCGCCGAGCCCCAGCCCGAGTCCGAGTCCGGTGCCGGTGTACTGGGGGTGCGCCTTCAGTGCACCGTTTGGAGGCGAGGGCAGCACGGCGCAGGGCGCCGACTCGTCGTGCCCGACGGACGCGGGCTACTACGACGTGACGGACATCACGGGGGCGCCGTACGCGTCTGACACGGAGCGGTTCTGCGCGGTGGAGGGCGGCGGCGCCGCGTCCTTCGGCGCCAGCGAGGCCAACTGCTCCGACACGGGCGTTGGGTCCGTCACGACGTACGTCGGCTGCTTCGCCGCCGACGACTGGGGGTGCGACAACCAGACGCCCGGGTGGGCGCTCTCCGACGCGGGACTGTGCGTGTCGTCGACGGTGTCGTGGGACGACTGCAGCGGCGAGGCGCTCGTCCGCATGGAGGCCACGGTGCAGATGTACCCGCTGTACGCCGACCCGCGGCCGTCCGTGTGCGTGTTTGTGGCGGAGTTTGGCAACTACGGCTCGCGGTACACGGGGGAGGGCGGCGGCTGCCCGTCCGCGGGCTACATCGACATGGGGCCGCCGCCCGGGTGGAACGCGTCCGCGACGGGCGACACGCAGCTGGGCACCGGCGCCGAGGGCCTCCTGGGCGACTACGTGTGGTGTGCGGCGCGGTGGGGCGCCGTGGGCGCCCACGCCCTGGACTGCCCCGTCCACAACAGCTACGAGGGCGACGACTTCGACGTGGACGACGACTGGGACCGCGCCAACTACGAGATGTACGTGGGGTGCTCGTCGAGCGCCAAGCAGGTCGACGGCGTCGACGCCTGCGACGTGTTCAGCGCGGCGACGACGTTCCCCAACAACACGTGGGCCCGCATGGGGCCTGACGCGCCGTGTGTGTCGTCGGCGTTCACCCATGAGGAGTGCCGCGCGCTGGACGCCGACCCCGACACGCCCTTCTACACGTCGTCCATGCGGGAGCGGCCGTACTACGCGTACCTGGTGACGCCCCACGTGGCGACGCCGGGGACCATCACACGATGCGCATTCTCCACCATGTTTGGCGACAACTACAACGACGACACTAACGACGTGCCGGTGTGCCCGTCGCCCGGGTACCGGGAGGTGCCGGCACCAGAGGGCAGCAACGCCCCCGGGCACCACCCGTGGTGCGTCTCCGTGACGGACGTCATCGGGGCCAAGGAGGGAGGCTGCCCCACGTGGAACGCGTGGGACGAGGGTGGCGCCGGCGAGCTGTACTACGGCTGCCGCGCGGACAGCTTTTCGGACTGCGCCGAGCTGCGGGCGGCCATCCCCTGGGGCATGTGGAGCAACTACTACGAGGACAGCGAGTGGGAGTGCATCGCGTCCAACATCACGCACGCCCAGTGCGAGGAGTGGGACAACGCGCACGACGACGACGACGACAGCGGCGGGTACCCGGTGCGGACGCGCGTGAACGACCCCGAGGGCGCGTACTGGTGGACGGGGACGGAGCTGCCGCCCGCGCCGGCGCCGGCGCCGGCGCCCGCGGAGGCCAGCGCGTCGTGCGTGTTCGTGGCGGCGTTTGGCGGCGAGGGCTCTTTCTACGCGAACCACGACAACGGCTGCCCGTCGGCGGGCTACGTGGAGGTGGGCCCGCCGGCCGGCTGGAACGCGTCGGCGACGGGCGACACGGCCTACGCCAACGAGGGTGGGTACACGTGGTGCGCGGCGCGGTGGGGTGGCGTCGCGTCGCACGACTACGAGTGCCCTATCGACAACGACTTTGCGGGGCAGGCGACGGACGTGGACGACGACTGGGAGAACGCGGGGCGGGGGATGTACGTCGGGTGCCAGTCGGAGGGCGACTGGGACGGCGTGACGCTGTGCGACGCGTTCACAGGGTCGGCGTCGTGGCCGGAGAGCACGTGGGGCGCCACGGCGGCGGGCGTGTGCATGTCGTCGGCGTACAGCGCGGCGGAGTGCGACGCGCTGTCCGAGATGTACAGCGGCGTGCACACGCTGATCCAGGTGCCACCGTACGCGTACCTGCGGCAGGCCGAGGACAACCCGGGGGACATCCACCGGTGCGCGTTCGTGTCGACGTTTGGCGACGAGGACGGCGACGTCCCCGTGTGCCCCTACCCGGGCTACGCCGAGGTGGCGGCGCCCGGGGGCAACCCGCACGCGGACGAGGTGTGGTGTGTGGCCCTGTCCGACGCGGTGGGCGGCAGCCACGGCGACTGCCCCACGTTCAACACCTGGGATGACGCCAACGACGACAACCTGGACATGTACATCGGGTGCCGCACGTACTACGACACGGACTGCTGGGCGCTGCAGGAGGCCATGCCCTGGGCGCTGTGGAGCGTGTACATCGACGACGGCGTGCTGGAGTGCACGGGCGCCAACGTCACGTTCGAGCAGTGCGAGGAGTGGGACGCCGCCATCGACAGCGCCGACAACACGCCGTGGGCGCCGGGGCGCACGCCCAACGTGCGGTCCAGGGTCAAGAGCATCCAGCAGGCGTACTGGCTGACGGCGAGCGAGCTGCCGGCCGCCAACATGAGCTCCGACCCTCGGTACGCCGCGTCCGGGTGCGCGTTCGAGGGCCCCTTCGGCGCCGGCGGCAGCTCCCTGGTCGCCGACGGCGCGCGGTGCCCCTTCGAGGCGGGCTACCTCACGGTGCGCGACGAGGACGTGGCCGCCGCGGGTCGCGACCCCGCCACGCGGTTCTGCGTGTTTGAGGACCGCGGGTTCGGCAGCGAGCTGACGTACGCCGTGTCGGCCAACGAGTGCCAGGCCGCCGTCAACGAGCACCGGGAGTGCGGCATCCCGGCGTACGTCGCGTGCGACAACCCCAGCACGTCGCTGTGCGACTACACGGGCATCGACTTTGACGGGTGGACGCTGTGGCCGTGGTGGCTCACGCGCGGCGACGCCTGCATCTCGGGCATCCGCAACCTGGACGCCTGCCAGTCCAGCGAGACGAGCGAGCCGGTGCTCGCGGACGTGGACGCCTTCCCGCTGGGCGCCACGGGGGACCAGCCACACGCCCAGTGCGTACCCGAGGGCGGCTTTGCGCAGTCGGGCTGTGCGTTCAGCGTGCCGTTCGGCGCCGGCGGCAGCCGCAACATCAGCGACGGCGCGCAGTGTCCGTCGGCCGGGTACATCACGGTGGACCCGCTGGACGTGGCGGCCAACGGCTTCGACCCCGGCGTCCGGTTCTGCGTCATCAACGAGACGTCCGCGCTGCCCGTGGCCACGGGGCCCGCCGAGTGCACGTGGTCGTCGCCGTTTGGCAACATGTACATCGGGTGCCGCGACATCCGGGGGTCGCCCTGTGGCGACCTGGATGACAACAACAACCCGCTGGACATTGCGGAGGCGGACATCACGGACTTCGACACGACGGCCGAGGACAACGTGGCGTGCATGTCCGGGTGGGTCGAGTACGGCGACTGCAGCGGCAACGCCATCGAGTACCGCCCCTGGGTCACCGAGGTGGAGGTGTTTGCGCTGTACCCCAGCCCCAGCCCGTCGCCCAGCCCGTCATCGGCGCCCAGCGCGACGCCCACCATCAGCGTGACGCCGTCGCCGTCGCCGTCGACCATCATCCCGGAGTACATCACGTGCGCCTTCACGTCGCCCGTCACCGTCGCCGGCGAGGGCAGCTGCGAGTACGCGGGCGGCACGCCGCTGAACGGCCTGCTCGCCGTGCCCGACGACCCCGACGCGGTGAACCCGGGCGGCTGGAAGTGGTGTGGCATGACGCCGGACAACCCCAACTGGCTGGACGAAGCCGAGTGCTTGGCCGCGCGCGCCGCGGGGTACAACTCCGAGTTCACCACGTGCCGCGTCTGGGGCAACCAGCTGCAGGGCTACGGCGGCGAAGCCATCACCAACCCATTGCTCAACTACACCCGCTGGTCCCTGACGTACGACCTGGAGGCGGCAGACGTCGGCGCCGCCGCCGTGCGCAGTGACCTCGACTACGACACGTGCTTCGGCATGGCGGGCACGTCGCCGATGCAGTGGGCCGTCGGCTCCTGGTACGCAGTGTACAACACGCAGCCGGGCGTGCCCGTCTTCCCGTCGGCGTCCAACACGCCGACGTCGTCCAACACGCCGTCCAACACGCCGTCCACGTCGCTCAGCGGCACGTCGTCCGTCACGCCGACGCCGTCTACGTCCCTGTCGCCATCGCCGAGCAGCTACCCCGCCACGTACTTTGCGTGTGCCTTCACGACCGACTTTGACGGCTGCCCCAACGGCGCCGGGTACTACCGGGCGGACGCGGCCGTCCCGGACGGCTCCGGGTGGCCCACCGACGCCAACACGACGTGGTGCTACTCGCTGAGCGCGCACGTGGACGCGGCCAGCAGCGCCAACTGCCGCGCCGCCGACGGTGGCACCTTCTACCAGGGCTGCCAGGACACTTCCGAGGCGACGTGCATCAACGGCGACGCCGGGTGGGCCTACACCGACGACGGCAAGTGCATCACTGACATGATCTCGGCCGCCAGCTGCACGGGCGGCAATGTGGCGGCCATCACGGGCGCCATGCGCACGTACATCCTGGCGGAGGACCCGGCGAACGGGTACGGCGCCTGCCTGTTCAAGCCGTGGGCCTTCACCATGACGGCGACGGGAGACATGTACTGCCCCGACGGCACGACGCAGTACGTGGCCAACGGCGGCGTGCCGCCCTACCTCACGGAGCACGGCCTCACGGACCGCGGCGACGTGTGGTGCTACGCGTACGGCTTTGACCACGCCCAGTTTGCGGACGAGCACGAGTGCGCGGACGCGGGCAGCGCGTCCAGCCTGTACTACGGCTGCGCGGACCTGGGGTGCAACGCCGACAACTACGCGTCGGAGTACCCGGGCCACGACCACGAGTGGTACGCGCCGCCGACCGGGACGGATCTGAACTACTGCACCAACTTTGCCATCACCTCGGAGCAGTGCGCCGCCGTCCCGGGCTCCAGCCTGGGCAACGCCGACGGCAAGTGGGCGCCCGTGCGGGCTGACGACGTGCCCGCGGCGCCCGCCTCGCAGTCGTCCTCCAACACGCCGTCCAACACGCCGAGCGTCACGCCGACCATCTCCACCACGGCGTCCGCCGCACAGACGCCGACGGCCAGCACGTCCCTGACGCCCTCGCCCACGCCCAGCGTGACGCCGACGCCGCAGATCATCGACATTTGCGGCGTGGACGCCATCCTGGACTCCACGTCCAACGCGGCGTACTGCGCCGACCCGGCCACGCTGATGTTCATCGACGGCGCCGGCGGCGCGCACTGCCAGTCCACCTCGCACGCGCCGGACAGCTGCTTCGGGAACCCCATGGACCACGTCGTGTGCTACATCTTCCCCAGCGGCGCCATCACCGACCGGGACAGCTGCATCACCGAGATGGGCGGCTTCGCGGACGCGTACTACCTCTTCTTCGCCGGCAGCACCGACGTGTGCATCGCGCCGGGCATGGACGAGACGACGTGCGACGGGCTGGGCGGCACCATGACCGGCGAGGGCCTCATCGGCAGCCACGACCGCGTGAACAACGTCATCCCCGCGCCCTTTGCGGGCTGCTCCTACGACGCCGAGGCCGCGTTTGGCTCCGGCCTCGCCACGTGTGGCGTGGACGACGTGGGCGCCGCGGCGCCCACCATTGGCAGCGCGGGCCGGTACTGGCAGATGTACAGCGGCGCGCAGACGTTCTGCGCGCGGCCCGCCGCGGACGTCGACAAGGCCGCGTGCCAGCAGCTGCAGGCCGACGAGGTGGCCGGCAACCTGGCCTCCAACGACGACGCGTACGTGGGCTGCGCCATCACGTGCAGCTCCCTGCAAGGCTACGAAGGCGGCGCCGTCACCAACGCGGCCCTGGACATCGCGTCGTGGCAGCTGCTGGACGGCGCGCCTGTGGACGGCGCCGCCGTGTGCCACGCCGGCATCTCGGCGGCGGCGTGCGACGCCCTGTCCGGGGACGGCGCCACCCGCGTCGTGGGCACCAAGTGGAGCCTCATGGAGGGCGTCGTGACGGGCGCCGCCGCGTCGGCGTCCCGCACCCCGAGTGTGACGCCGTCCAACACGGCGTCCATCACGCCCACTGCCTCGGTGTCCCCGTCGTCGCCGCCCGTGCGCCGTCTGATGGCCGACGGCGCGCCCCCGCGCATGAGCCAGGCCAGCGAGCTGCGGCGCCGCCTGGAGGCCACCCACCACCCACAGCCGCGCGGCTCGACGCCCCCCGAGCCGTCCGCGTTGAGCGCTGCACTGGGCACCATTCGCGACGGCTTCAACGCGCTCAAGGCGCTGTTCAGCGGCTCCGACGTGGACGTCGAGATGGACCTCAAGTTCACGGGGCCGCCCGCCGTCGTGCGCCTGGTGGGCGAGGAGCTGCACGCCGCCCTGGCCGCGGACTTTGCGGCGCGACCGGGCCGCGTGCACGGCCCCGGCACGGGCACCGACAAGACGTGGAGCCACGCGGACGAGGTGGCCGCCCGCGTCGCCCGCCTACAGTCCACACACACCGCCAAGCAGGTGGACAGCCACTCGCGGGCCGTGGCGCGGCGGCTGCAGAGCGGCGGCACGACACCCACGTACTTTGGCAGCGACGCGGCGTTCAACGTGCAGCACTGGTGGCACTCCAAGTTTACGAGCCAGCCCAACCCGGAGTACAACGCGACCTTTGCGGCGAGCTTTGAGCGCGAGATTGAGCGCACCGACGAGTGGGGAAACACGTGGACGGAGTGGCGGTGGGACGTCCGCGCCGAGGAGTTTGTGTGGCTGCAGGACGACGCGGCGAGCGGCGCGTGCGTGACCAACGCCCACCAGCAGACGGTGTGGGCCAACAACCAGGGCGGCGGCCAGCCGCGGCCCGGCCAGTTCAGGACGGAGTGCGAGGCGCTGAGCGACAACCACGCGTACTGGACAGGAACATGGTACGTTGTATGAACACACCCCTCCCCACGCACACGCACACACGCACAGCCTCTTGCATGCCATTCGAACGCCTCCGCGGCGGCATCCCGTACACGGCCGACGACGTGGCCGCTATCCGAGCCGCCTTCCGCGTCGGAGACGTGCCAACCTCGACCGAGGCGGGCGTCCTCAACGTGCTCATCTCCACGTCCCGGGAAACGGTCGTGCATGTCGTGACGTCAACGCCCGGGGTCTTCGACGGGACCTGCACCGGGGACATGATGGCCGCCCACCCAGTAATGGGTGCGGTGGTGATGGTCGGCGTCTTCATCGCCGTGCACCTCGCCGTTGCGACCCGCACCCCGCTGTACAACGCCACCGGCCCCAGCTCTTTCATCGACTGTTCGCCGCTCGTCTTTATCGTGGTCTCGTTCGTCGCCGCATACGTCGCGGGCGGTGTCGCCGTCGTCCTTTCCGCTGTCTTGTGTCTATTCTAGGCGTTTCCGCCGATTTTGCATGTCCTAACCAAACATCGAACTTTGCTAGGGGTTACTCACCCTAACCCTCCACCCCTAACCCCACCCAGGTACACCGAGGGCAACTACCACACAGAGCCGCTGTGCGACGAGGGCCGCTGCGAGGTGCCATGCCACGACCCGGCGCAGTGCTACAACGGGCGCAGCTACAACGCGAGCGAGTGCGCGGCCATCAACCGGTGCACCCGCAGCTGCGAGACGTGCCGGCAGAACGTGCCCATCACACAGGGCGCCGGCATGTGCTACCGCATCATGGACAGCTCCGCCTGCGAGTCCGCCAACGGCGAGATGCACGACAGCGTGGACGACCTGTGCGAGTTCAGCCTGCCAGCCGACGAGTGCGTGGAGGCGGGGCACCTGTACTACGCGTGTGGCGACGAGGACCGCCACACGTGCAACTACTGGGACAACGACCGGTACACGGGGCTGGCGGTGGAGCGCAGCAAGCCGCGGGAGGCGCTGCAGTGCGAGTACCGGTGGGAGGAGTGCAGCAACCAGGAGGTGTGCGAGGCCATCGGCGAGTGCAGCGACTGGGACTTTGAGAGCTGGGCAGACAAGGGCAACGGCGTGTTTGGCCACGTGAGCGGCGCCTGCCTGAAGCCCTTCACGCAGGACCTCAACGGCGGCGGGCGGCAGTGCGACTGGAACGCCGGGTGGCAGCACCGCTTCGGCGGCTGCATGAACTACGACTTTGCGGACGAGGACGCGTGCGAGGCGGACGGCGGCATCTGGAAGACGCGGGCCAAGACGCGGGAGGACTGCACGGCGCACGGCCGCGGCTGCAAGGAGCCCAACTGGTGGGAGCCGACGCCCAAGTCGCCGTCGGACTGCGCGGGCTGTGGCGGCCACATGGTGGACCTGTACGAGTGGTGGGGCGGCAACTGGCGGCCGGCGCAGGTCACGCCGCTGCACTGGCTGCCGCCGACGTGGGACGCGACCAACTCGTGGGTGCCGTCCCTGCAGTGGCACTCCCTGGAGCGCGTCATGCGCAGCGCGGCCGCCCAGGTGGAGGCGCAGAACGCGCTGGCCCTGCAGCGGTGCCGCAACACGCGGACGGTGAAGCGCATGGAGACGCTGGCGTGCGCGTGCACCGACACGCCCGACGACTCGTGTGGCAACGGCGTGGAGGTGCAGGTGGCGGCGGTGCAGAACCTGGTGGCCGACACGACGGTGCCCGTGGGCACGTCGGCCAACATCGTGGCGGGCACCGTGGGCGACATCACCGTGTCGGCGGAGGCCTTCACGGCGGACCAGGTGGACCCCGACACGGGCGTGGTGCCCATCTCCGTGTCGGAGACGGACGTGTTCACGGACGGTGCCACGGTGGCGCTGCCCAACCCGGCGGCCCAGGACGGGCGGCGGCGGCTGCGGGGCGGCGTGGGCCATCCGGCGCGGCGCCTGAGCGACGTGGCACAGGGCGCCATCATGCAGGTCATTACGACGGGCGGCGTGCTGGACTACGGCAGCGTGAACGAGACGGTGACGGTGCCGGCGGCGGCCATCCAGGTGTGCCTCACGGTGCTGGACACGTTCGACGGCAGCCTGGACAACGACACGTACACGGTGTACGACTTTGCGGCGTGGAGCGCGACGGAGTTTGAGCTGCTGTCCCGCAGCGCGGACCCGGAGACGGTGGTGACCAACGTCACGCTGGACGGCGACCTGCTGTGCGGCCTGACGCGGCACGTGGGCAACATCGTGGGCGTGCGCCGCATCGGCGACACGGCGCTGGACGTCGTCATCGCCGAGGCGTCAGACCTGGCCAACGACTTCTGCTACTTCGAGGCGGCCGACGTGGCGGCGTACGACCGGCTGGCGTTTGCGCCGGGCGGCGTCGTGTGCTCGGGCGCCACCGCCATGAACGGCACGGGCTTCGCCACGTCGCACCGCGTGGCGGCGGGCACCAACTGCGTCGTGACGTGCAGCGTCAACTCGGGGACGACGCACTCCATCCCGTGCCTGGTCAACGCGAGCTCGGTGACGGACCTGGCCATTTCGTGGGCGGGCACCAACTGCGACGCGACGTGCCCCGCGGGCCGCGTGGGGCTGGACGCCGCGGACGCCACGACGGACGACGCCTGCGAGGCGTGCGAGGAGGGGCACACCAACGTGGACGGCGTCGGGCCGTGCACGCAGTGCGAACCGGGCACGTACACCAACACGGACGGCGCGACGGCGTGCGTGGACTGCGACGCGGGGAGCACGGCGACGGCCTTTGGCGCCACGCTGTGCACGCAGTGTCTGGCGGGGACGTACGCGGCGTCGGGCGACCCGAGCTGCAGCCCGTGCGCGGAGGGCGCCTTCTCGGACGCCGGCGCGGGGACGTGCGTCGAGTGCCCCGTGGGCCGGTTCGCCGCCTCGCCGGGCACGGAGACGTGCACCGAGTGCCCGCCGGGCACCTTTACCAACGACACGGCCACGGAGACGTGCACGGCGTGCCCGGCGACCGAGATCCAGACCCTGTCGGGCGCCATCGAGTGCGTGGCCTGCACGGGCGGCCTGGTGGCGTCTGCCAACCGCACGGTGTGCATCGAGCCGAGCCCGACACCGACGCCGAGCCCCACGCCGTCGCCGACGCCGACGCGGACGCCGACACCGACACGGACGCCCACGCCGACACGGACGCCGACGCCGACCATCTCCACCACGCGGACGCCGACCCGGACGCCGTCTCCGGGGTGGGTCGAGGCGCTGGAGTCGGACTCTGGCGGCTTGTCGACGGAGACGGTCATTGGCATCTCCGTGGGCGCCGGCGTGGGCCTACTGGCGCTCGTCCTGACGCTGGTGTTCACCAAGGGCGCGTGCAAGAAGCACTTGTATGGTGGTGCCTCCAAGAAGGAGGGGTACAGTGCGGTCAAGACGGAGTACGACTCCAATACCGGCGTGGGTGGCATGAGCGCACGCATGGACGGCGAACCGCCCAAGCGGGGTGGTGGCCCCTGCAGCTGGCTGACGGGGCTGCTGCACCCCAAGACACAGGAGGAGAAGGACGCCGAGGCAGGCACCGGCGCCCCCAAGGCCAAGGCGCGGTCGGCCCCCGTCCGGCGCAAGGACTTCCGGCGGCTGCCCACGAGCAACCCGAAGCCCACCCCGCGCCGAGGGACGGTCGCCAAGCGGATGGGGCGCCGGGAAGAAAGCCCGCCACCCCCGAGTGGCCCGCCGCCCCCGGACCCCGTGGTGACCGACTCGGGCAGCAGCTCGGACGAGGGCGACACGTTGTTCGAGACGAAGCAGCGCGTGATTGCGCGGCGCGGCGCCGACGGGCGGGCACACGTGACGTTGGTGCGGGACGACACCCGTACCGGGACCCACACCGAGACGGACCTGGGCGCGGGCGAACCCGGGCAGTCGCTGCGGGCGGCGGCGGCGACCAAGTGGAGCCTCCCAGTTGCGCCGCTGGGCAAGGCGACGCAGCTCCCCGGCGACGTGCAGGACACACACCGGACGTTTGACCTGCACGTGAGCGCTGACGGCAAGGAGGAACGCGACGAGACGGGAGAGACGACCATCCGGCACGTGGGCGGCGACTCCAACACGTTCACCGACACGACACAGCACAAGTTCCGCGACGGCGTGCCCGGCGACGACAACGTGTTCGAGGAGGAGACGACGCGGCGCCACACGCCCGCGGTCCCCACGGGGCTGCACATGGCCTCCCGCGTGGTGACGGCGACGCGCACCGTGGGCCGCAGCACGACACGCAAGAGCGACGGCGCGACGACGTGGTCGGCGGCGTCCAAGACGACGGCCCGCCTGCGGTTCCACGGCAAGGGCGAGCGGCGCGTGGACGTGACGTCCTTGGAGGACGCGGACGCCCCGGGCCCGTCCGCGTCCGGCGACACGGCGACGCGGAACACGCGGAAGTACTACGAGGGTGACAGCGACGAGGAGGGCAAGCACCGCGTGCAGAAGAAGGGCGACGTGACGTGGGGCACCAACGCCCAAGGCAAGCACACGGTGAACTTTGGCGACACGGCGGGCGCGTCGGACGACGACAGCGACGACGGCGTGCGCGACCGGCAGATCGAGACGCGGCGGATGCTCATCGTGGAGGACAGCGACAGCGAGTAGCCCCCCACTTGAATGACGCACAATGCATTGTTTGGTGTTTTTTTATGTCCACATCCCACAGCAGGCGCCCCACCAGACGGCGATTGACAGTCAATCGGTACGGCGCCACCGTCATACGCGGTGTGGCGTGGCGTGGCATGGCGTCGACACCATGGCGGACAGGGAGACGTTTATGGGCTTTGTTGCCGCGACGTTTGGGTGGGCGTTTGCCAACACCCGCAGAGAGGAGGACCTGCAGAAGAAGCAGAGCGCGTACATCGTGGAGGACGGCCGGCCCTGCATCCCAAGGGTGACGGCGACGCGGTTCCTGGAGGAGCAGGAGGGCTGGGAGCTCAGGGAGTGGGACATGCTGGGGCGCGACGGGGAGCGCCCGCTGTTCCTGGTGCACCCCAGTGGCACGACGACGCTGGAGGACGGCACGACGCACGCCGGGCTGGCGCTCAAGGTCTGCGAATGGGAGCCGGTCCTGGAAGAGCTGAAGACTGGCCACTACGAGGGGGCACTGCCGCGGCAGGTGTCCCCGTGCACCGACTACGTGGCGCCGCTCCTCCTGTTCAACAGGAAGAGGCCCGCGCGCCTGGCGGTGGAGAAACCAACGCAAATTGACAGTTGACTACGTCGCGGATGTATGGCGCACAGAGCAAACGGGGGGAGGAGCAGGCCCCATGGAGGAGTGGCTGACGTACGACCGACCGAGGCTGTTTGGACCGCTCGCGGGGCAGGTGTGGCGGCTGGACGAAAGCGGCCACACGTTTGCCGTCACAAAGGCCGGATGGAACATCGGGCCCGAGGGCATCTTCGATGACGACGTTGCCGTGGTGTTTGCGGAGTCGTGGGGCATCGACAACACGGACAGCGACGACAGCGACGCCGCGCCGGACCCGTGGCTGCAGTTTACGGCCGGGAAGGAGGTGCCCATCATGGGGCTCCGTTACCAAGACGCCGCCGACGACGGGCCCGGGCGGTTCCACTTGGAGGCGTGGGGTGAGGAGACAGAGACCATCGACCTCGGCCCCATCACCCGCGTGGAGCCGGCGCTTGGTGGGTACGACCCATCAGGCGAGGTGCAGTTTACCCAGTTGCTAGACGACGTGCACCCCGTCACGTTGGTTATAAACCGCGGCTACGAGCCGGAGCGGTGGCCAGACATCTACCGGGGAGACCTGAACGACGACTCCACCGTAGTGTCAACGCACGACATGGGGCCGTTTCGGCGGGTGTTGGTCGCGGCACACTGCAAAGACGGCGCCGCCAAGATAGGGGCCGCCGCGGGGACGCGGAGCAAAGCCCACATCGTGCGGCTTCGACGGACCGAGCTGCTCGTGGCAGAGACGGGTGGGCGGGTTCTGGGGACACGGCGGGAAATGACAACCACCCGACGGAAAAGAGCAGGGTCGGTGCGCATTAGAGGCGGGTCCAACCATTACAGCGGTGAAAGTGTCGTGAGTCAGGGCGCCGCGCGGGACGCAGAGAAGCGCCAGCCACGCTTCGTGGCGGGGTTTGTCTCCACCCACTCCTTGTCGCGCGAGTTGCGCTGGAGGGCGGTGATGAGGCGGTGCCGCAGCTCGGCCGCGGCCGGCCGCCACTGCTTGAAGTGCACAAACACAAGGAAGTGGTCCACCTTGGGCACCATGTCCACGCGGTCAACTTCGCCACACAGCGGCCCGAACACAATAGCCACGTCGACTTTGGTCGTCGAGTCGGGCACGTACGGAATGCACAGCGACGGGTAGCCGGGCCTTGTCTCGGGCGGCAGTGGCGGCGAAGCAGAGAGCTTATACGGCACCGCGAGCGCGCTTCTGTGGCGACGTCACACACGCACACGTGTGCGCACACACGTACAGGGACGTCTTCGCCACAGGCGTCTCCCCCGCTCCCGAGCGGGACAGGTGGGCAAACTCGGGCATGTCGTCCTGCGTGGCACCCTTGGTGGCTTCCGACTCCATGCGCAGGCCCTCGCGCAGCCACGCTTGGTCCACCGGCGCCAGCAGGCGCGCGTTCAGGTACGCCCAGGACAGGCGCAGCCACGTCTTGACCGTGTAGTGCTCCGTGCCCGACGTGTCCGTGTCGCGGCGCATCACGAGCGCCACGTCCGCGCGCTCCGTGTGCTCCAGGCACAGCGGCAGCAGCAGCTGCACCGTGTTGCGGTAGTACTGCGGCACCGCCAGCCGGTGGTTCGTGGCCAGCTCGCACAGCGCCGTCGACACGGCGCCCTTGACCAGCGACGACAGCGTCACGCGCGGCATGTCGTGGTACTTCTTCGGCAGCCGCTTGAAGTGGTTGTTGCGCGTGTCCAGCAAGTGGCTCTCGTCGACGCGCACCGCGGCCCGGTCCGTGTCCAGGCTCCACACGAGGTCTTCGCGGGTGCGGGTGTACACGGCGGGCTGCGGCGGCGGGCACCCGTGGAAGCGCGCCTTGGTCACTAGGTCCGCCTCCGTCACGAAGACGCCGTCTGCGTGCGTGTTCTCCTCACGGCTGCGTGCGGGGACCATAAAGCCCCACTGCTTGCCGTCCGCGGTGCCCATGGGGCGCCGCGTGAGCACGCCAATGATGACGTGGCCACCGACGACACCCGCCTCGACGCTCGTGCGCGTGACGAGGCCCGTGTTGAACACGACCATGTCGCCGTCGCCGCCGGGGCCGTCGCCGTGGACGTACACCTTGCACTCGCGCAGGAGGCGGGCGAACGTTTGCTGGATGTAGTTCGTCAGCACGAACAGGCGCTCGCCCCAGTACTCGTTCTTCACCATGCGCGCCAGCGTGCCCTGCCAGCCGCCCAGGTACGCCCACTGAAACAGCTTTTTGTGGTCAGGCGCGGCGCCGGGCAGGTCGCTCATCTGCGTCGCCACGAACCAGCGCTTGCCGCCGACGTCGGCGGACGTGTACGGGAAGTGCGGGAACGCGGCCGCCGCCGCGCCGCGCAGCACGCTCAGCTCTGCTTCGTTCTCCGTTTCGTCGGCCATTCCGTTGCCAGCAGCCAGGGTGGAGTGAACAACCGGGGCTGCCACTGTGCGGCCCCTGCCACCCCATACACACGCTACGCCCCGTGTGAAAATGACAGTCAATGATTGCACACCCCATCGGTGTCTACGCGCCCAGCGCCAGTGGGTCCGTGTGGCGTACACCCTTGGAGAACACGCGCTCGATGCGGGGGTCGTCGACACAGGTGTCCCATGTCAACAGGCGTCCGACAGCGTTCCCGTCGTGCCCGATGGTGGTCTCCGTGTTCGTCACAATGATGACACGCTTGCGCCCCGTCGCGGCATCCTTCATGAGCTCTTCGTAGTCGTCGTTGCTGTACAAGGGCAACAATGCGTCGCGGACGTGGTCTCCGGGCGCCTCGTCAACCACCTCGACGCCCGGGAAGTGGCGGCCCGCGTAGTACGCGATGAACGACTTTCCCACCGCGACGTCGCCGCGCAGGATGCAAATGGGCGCCACGGACGTCTCAAACCAATCAATGAACGCCTTCTGGCCGGGGCGCAATACCGGTTCGTCGTCCGCCATGTCGCCGCTGTGGCGGTGCAGACACTGCCACGTCAGCATACAGGCCGATACCACCCAGAGACATTGACCGACAATTGGGGTTGCGGCAAGCCATAAAACTAATTGACAGCCAACCCCGTTGTGGCAAAGTGCCGTATACACACCACACCCACCGGTCGGGCCCACACCCGCACTAAGTAGGGGGTGACAATTGTTGACGCGCTGTGAAACCCATGGCGGTGTTGACAGACAGTGCAACCGTTCCCGGTTGGTCGTTGACGCCCAGAAACCCCACAATGTCGGCCAGGTAGAAGCCCTCCGCTATGACGGGTTTCCACCCCCCACACCGCGTCGTCTTGGCGGCCGACATGACGTGCGCCACGCGCTGCACCCGCTGGTCGACGCCCGTGTACACCCGCTTCGCCCGCGCCCCCGTCGCCTTGTCGTAGGCGTGCGCCCCCAACCGCGCCACAGCGGAGCGGGGGCGAGGCGAGGTGGGATTGTTACCCGTCAGGGCGGCGATGGCGATGACCGCCAGCCGCGTGTTGGCCTTGGTCTGGCGCTCGGCGGCCCGAAACAACCGCTCGCACTCCGCCGGTTTGTCGTCCTCCTCCGTGGGCTCCGGGAACGGATTCGTGCGCAGCACGTAGCCGCGGCGCACCCACTCCACCGCGTGCGCCATGATGTTCTCCGTGGTCCACTTCCGTAGGACGAGTAGGGCGGCGGGCACAGAGACCACGTCTTCTCTGGATGGCTGGAGTGTCACGCAGTCCTTCCACCGCGATGCGGCCACCGCCGGGGTGTCTCCGTACGCATTGCGCACCGTCACTCCGTCCACGCGGCCCTCGCGTTGGAACGTCGCCGGCCCGAGCGTCGTAGCACCCGCTGGGCCACACCACTTGGTGGCCATCTCACCGCGCGCGGCGACCGCCAGCACAGTGGCAGTGGTGGAAAGACTGCTCAGGACCACGACGGGCCGGGTCGAATCGGCGGGGACCAGGGCGACGCTCTGGCCCCGTGCCGGACAGTCGCGTTCCCACTGCGAAGCGGGGACGGCGAACGCACTCCCCGCCGCCAAGGGCCACGCCAGGGTTTCCTTGAGCGCGTGCGTTGCGGCCGCAAGGCCATGCCCGGGCTCGTACCACTTCAGGTTCGACGGCCACACGACGACCGAAACGGTCTTGGGCGGCTCGAACTGTGCCACCACCTGGGCGAGGTCCGGGCGGGAAGACCGCGCCACGACACGCACAAACTCGGCCGCGGCGCCCCACACGCCGAGCTCGAGGAAGGGCGTCGCGTCGCTGGCCCGGACGCAGGCGTAGTGCACCGCCAGGATGTCGTTGGCGGCGCGGACCTGCTAGGCCGACGCCGCCCAGCTCTTGCCTGGGCTGAGCTCCATGTCGTACACGGTGCGCGTCTTGGTGCCCAGCAGGCGGTCCAGGAGCTCGTCGTCACTGTCCGTGTCGCTGTACATGTCGGGTGTCAATTGACGCAGCGGCCGACGCGACACACCCATACCAGAGCCGTCGGCGGGGTGGGGTCGACAGTCAATCTAGGGAAGATTGACTGTTGATCGCGGGCCACCCACAGGCATCGTATGGTGTGCTCCGCCGAATTGACACTCAACGCGCGCCCCGTGATGGCAGAGCCGTGGTCGCTGCTCATAGCGGCCACCCGGGACGACGACATTGAGGCCGTCCACAAGACGTGGAAGGCGCAGAGCGCCTGCGTCGGCGCCCGCTCGGAGCCGGGCACGTTCGCGGACATTGACGTGACGCCCAGCACGCGGTCCGGCACGGTGGCCCTGGGCATGACGCGGGCGTCGCCGCTGCGGCCGGGGACGCCGCCACAGGACGCGCCACGCGTCATGAAGGACGTGTGGATGGACGACGAGGTGCTGGCCGTGCCCGCCGACACGTACAAGCTGCACCGGACCAACGCGGAGGAAAGCGGCGAGTCGCCGCCGCCAGGCTTCATCGTCGACACGTTTGCGGCCGTCACCATCTGGCGGCGGTACCTGCTGGCGCTGCACATGGTGGTGAAGCGGGGCGCCGACTCGCCCGACACGGCGACCGCGCTGGCGTCGCTGCGCCGCGTGATGGACAAGGTGTGCGGCACCAGACCCGTCGCGGCCAGGAGCGTGTCGTGCGCCATGCCGTGCCAGGTGGGGTGGGCGGCGCGGGAGCACCCCACCGCGTGGGACCTGACGCACGTCACCGAGGACGAGGCGGTCGTCATTGACGTGGAGGAGGGCCTGTTCACGCCCCGCCAAGGGTTCCGCGACAGAGACACCGTGGTGCACACGCTGGACCCGCTGGAGTGGTGGCACTTCCTGTCCAACCCAGACGACGTCGAGCCCTGGATGGAGACAGCCACGAGCGCGTCCACCAACACGCACTGGGCCGCCGTCACGGTGAGCACCGACCGCGTCGTGGTCCCGGGCGGGCCGCGGAACGGCGCGGGCACGCCACAGACGGCACCCGGCACTCCCGACGCAATGTCCGGCGCCGTGCTCGTGGAGGTGCGGGACTCGCTGGCGGGCCGAAACGCCACGCCGGCCTGCGCCGCCACCTACGCGCCGCTGTGCCTGCTGGCCAGGGCGCTGGCGTTCGTCGCGGCCCGCATCCGGGGCATGGAGGTGACGGCGGACGCGGTGCTGGCCTTCCACAACGCGTCCGTGGACGACGACGGCGACATCGTGTACAGCCTGGCGGAGGAGCAGGTGTGGCTGGCGCCCGTGCCGCAGCAGTCGGGCACCCGCGGCACCAACACCAACATATGCGGCGTCCTGACGGCGGCCACCCTGCTGGACGTCATGGTCACCGGCGGCCGGTCGTCGCGCCACCCCGCGTCCGGCCTGTCCTTCGGCGACGTCGCCGTCGTGTCGCCCACGGGCGTCGAGGTGCGCTCCACCGCCATGATGCGCACCATCGTGCTCGCCGCGCAGACGCTGGGCGTCGTCCCCGGCTACGGCTTCCAGGCGTCCACCGCGCAGTGCACCCTGCTGCGCAGGTATCGCAAAGCGTGGCGCGCGTTTAAAGCGCGCCGGGCACGGACCGTGCAGAGGGGGATGCACACCGCCCACAGGCCGCTGGGCCCGGCGTCGGGGAAGCGAAAAGCAATAGATTGAGTGTCACTGCCCCACAAACTCGTCGTCGTCCGGGTTGTACGGGGCGGTGGCAAGATCCATCACGTCCATCAGCGAGCCGCCGTCGCCAAAGTCAAACCCGTAGAGGTCCATGTAGTTGAGACCGGGCGACGTGGTGCCGGCGTCGGGCGGCGCAGCGGCAGCGCCCGCAGTGGGGCCACGCGGGCTCGGCGGCGGCAGTGGCGGCTCTGGCAAGGGCGCGACCGCCGCCGCCGGCACTGGATCAGGACCGCCAGCGACCTGGGCCGCCGTGCCGGCAAAGTCAAACGTTTGTGCGGGGACGGCGACGCGGACGGGCGTCGACGGCACGGGCGACGTCACGCGCACGCCCCGCGCGTTGGGAGACCGCAGGCCGTCGCGGCTGTCCACGCGGACGCTCCCGGGCGACGCCGCGCTGCCGTTGGACCGCGTGGCGTCCAGCAACGCGGCCAGGCGGGGCATGACGACCGGCGCGGCGACGGAAGAAATGCTCACCGCGCCGCCGGGGAGGGGGCCGAGCGGCGCGCCCGTGACGTCCACGACGTCCGCCCGGGAGAGCCACACGTCCACGGCGGCGTCGTGCAGGCGGGTCGACCACACCGCGTCCCCCGGCGCCCGGTACTTGTCCCCGCTCGAGTTGTGCAGCACCGACCGCGCCGCCGTGTGCAGCGCCGGCATGGCCGCCGTGACGTTGGTCGTCGTCGCGCCCCGGGAGGCCCACAGCGTCGACCACGCCAGGATCACGTCCGGGTCGCGCGTCACGCGGGGCCGCCCGGCCGCCGTCGTGCCCACCACGCCGGCAATCGTGGCCAGCGTCACGCCGTCGACCTTCTCCAGCGCGGACACGCCCTCCACGTCCAGAACCAGCGACGTCGCCGTCGGACCCACGCCCCGCGCCCGCAGCACGCGCTGCACGGCGTACGCGTTCGTCCGCGCGCGCCACTCCAGGGGGCCCAGCGCCCACGCGCAGTCCGCCGTCTGCTCCGTCGCGGCAACGACCAGCGGCGCCGCCGCCGCGCTGCCCCACGCCGTGCACGTGTCAAACTCCACTTGCAGCACCACGCGCGCGCCCGCGTGGCTCTTCGTCTCCACCTCGTAGTCCGCCGCCGACAGCGCAATCGCCACGCCCGCAACCGCCGTCACCGACACCACCGTCACCGTCATGTGCCCCGCGCCCCGCACCCGCACGCCGTGCAGCTCCTTGTCCACAAACACGTCGGCGCCGGACACGCCCGCGGGCACGGGAAACACCGCCATGGGGCGCCCCGCCGGAGCCGCCGCCGACGGCAGACACAGACCCGGCGCAAAGTGCAGACCCCACGACTGGAACGTCGCCACGGGGCGCCGCTCCGCCGCAAGGCACCACGCGTACTGCGTGCCCGCCTGCTGCGCATTGAGGACGGGCGTGATCTCCGCGTCGCGGGCCCGCAGCGTCGCCTCCTGCCACCCGCACCTCGCCGGGTCCACGCCCACGAGCGCCACGTCGTAGATGCCCTCAAAGCCGGCGCCCGTCCACGGAAACCGGAACACCGCGATGTACTCCGCGTCGTACGCGCCCGTGGGCAGGTGCTTCAGCCCCCCGGCGGCCGCCATGGCGGTCGCCGACGCGCACAGGCCGCCCGACACGGACCGCCGCCGGTTCACGTGCACCGCGATGAACAGGTCGTCCCCCGACGCCCGCGCCACCGCGTCGCGCGCAATGAGCACCCGCCCCACCACGCCGTGGTCGTGGAACAGGTCGCCCGCCGTCCGCACCGCGGCGCCGTGCGCGGGCGTCGACGCCGACAGCGGCGTCGCCGTCCACGCGCCCAACGGGTCGATGAAGCTCGTCAACACCGCGGACCCGCCGGCGGGCGACGCCAGCACGCGCCGGCTCAGAGCGCCGCCCACGTCCAGGAACGCGCCCTCCGTCTCGATCGCAAACATCGTCTGCGACGCCCGCGGCGGGGCCACCGCGCCGTTGGCCGGACACAGCACGCCGTACGACAGACAGTCCTCCGGCGTGCCGCCAAACAGCACCGTGTCCATCGACACCACGCGCGGCGGCGGCGCCATGGCGCCCACCGCCGGACCCGACCGCCGCGCCCGCGCCGCCGCAGCCGCCGCAAAGTACGTCGACACACACACCGCCATGTCGTATGCGGACGTGTGCCCTGCACGCGGACACCGCCCGACCATACACGGCGATGAACACCACGGACCCGCGCGCCGCCGCCGCCGCCGCGTGGCGCGCCGCCATGGAGGAAACCACCATGGACAAGGGCACCTCGGCCGCCGTCGTCGTCGCAGCCGGCGTCGTCACCGTCGGACACGTCGTTTTCCTCCTCCGCATGCGCCACACGCCCGCCCTCGCGCCCTTCACCTGGAACCTGGTCCTGGGCGCCGCCGCCGGCATGCTCTGGCTGTGGGGCATGGTCTGGGACGCCCGCGTGTCCACCACGCCGCCCGCCTCCCCAGACGACCTCCCCACGCCCACACAGTGCGTCGGGTACGGACTGTGGGCGACGTGGGTCCTCGGCGAGGGCGTCGCCGTCGCCGCATTCCTCTACCGCGTCGCGACCGCGTGCGCCATGGCGCGCGCACACGCATACGGCACCACCCTCGACCCCGCAGAGAACGACACGGCCGGCCTCATCTCCGCAGACACCGACGTCGCCGTGCCCACCGCCGCCACTGTGCCCCGCGTCGACGCCGCCGCGCCGCCCACCTGCTGCGGCTGCGTGCGACCCGCCCGCCACGGACACGCGCCCTGCTGCCACGTCGCCGCCGCCATGGCCCTCACCTGCTTCGCCACCGACGCGTACACCTGCCAGATGCCCCGCGCCCTCCTCTCCGCCGTCGTCCCCCTCGTCGTCGTCACCGCAACCGCCGCCGTCATCACCTTCTCCCTCCCCCGCGACGAGGCCTTCGTGCCAGACCTCGCCTCCGGGTGCGCCCTCGCAGACACCGCCCGCACCGCCTTCTCCGCCGCCCTCGCCGCACAGGCCCTCTACATCTTCGCCGTCCTCGCCACGCACAACACCATGATCCACGCCCACGAGCTGCGCTACCCCGCGTGGTTCTTCGCCATCCTCGTCGCCGCCGTCGCCCTGGACATCGGCTTCAACGCCGCCGCGTGGTCCACCGACGCGCGCGACGCGCCCCCCTTCCGCGCCATCCGCGTCGTCGTCGTCGCCGTCCTACTCTCCGCCTTTACCGGCGCCCAGGTCGTCGTCCAGCTCCGCACCGAGCGCGCCGCCAGCTCCGCGCGCCAGCGACGCATGCCCGCCGCGCGCCAGCCGCAGAGAACACTGGAGATGGTCGACGTCACGCTGACCGACACCGACGACACCCTCGGACAGCCAGTCCCGGGCCCACGGGTCCCACGGCAACAGCCCGTCGGCGGTGACACCGTCGTCGCCGACGCCGCCCAGCGCGACAGACTGGTCGCCGCCGTAAGAGCGCTGTAGCTCTGACTGAAACCAGTGTTTCAATAACCACATGCAGTGTGTTCAAATTGCGGGGTGTACTCGGACAACCTGCCCCAACCTGTCTTTGTGGCCCGCCCAGCTGTACATCTGGGCCCAAATTATTTAATTCACATGGGTTATACTGGTCCCAATATCAGGGTGGCTCGGACAACCCCGCGGACCTGTCTTCCTGGAGGGGAACCCCCGTGTTCGAATGCGACGTGGCCACAAAGCCAGTTCTGCAGTGCAGAAAGACAGGTTGACCCCGGCCACGTGCCACCCCGAGAACCCCCGCGAACAAACACCTTTGCATTTGAACACCGGGGTATTCGAATACAGCGTGTATCTGACATGTGACACGGTGTTTGATTTAATTT